>Ga0181530_10003278_pt1 | contig 18223 bp, 14 predicted proteins | sample PEATcosm2014_Bin_42_FD_119769 | JGI IMG/M metagenome (GOLD analysis project Ga0181530, IMG submission 119769) | Peatland microbial communities from MTU Mesocosm Facility, Houghton, MI, USA - PEATcosm2014_Bin10_60_metaG | ecosystem: Environmental > Terrestrial > Soil > Wetlands > Peat | place... | reverse complement strand
CCGGTGAATGATCGGTGGTGAGCTTGCGGATGGTACCGTTCCAGATCAGATAAAGACGGGAATCGCCCACGTGCCCAATGGTGATTTCTTCTTCCTCCAGCACTGCCAGCGTCAGGACGCAGGCCATGCCGCGCCGGGAATCTTCCACTTGGGCCAGTTCGTAAATGCGGTTGTTGGCGTGGGCGATGGCCTGGCGCACGCGGGTTTCCGGCGGGCCGGCGGCACCGATGGTCTCGCGAATGGCCGCCACGGCCGTCTCGGCGGCGAACTCGCCAGCGGCCTGGCCGCCGACGCCGTCCACCACCAGGAAGACGCCGCGCTCGGCATCCAGCCAGTAGCGGTCCTCGTTCGAATCGCGCAGCAAGCCCGTATCGGTGGCGGCGGAAGCCGTGAGCGCGGTAGCCGTCCTCATTCCCGCTCCCGCAAGTGAGCCAGCACGAAAACCACCACGAACGCCAGAAAGGCGATCACGAAGGGCGTGTGCAGACGATAGAATTGTTGCACCAGGGTCTCACTTCCTCGCTTCGAAGGAGAGCTTGAGTATTTCGGCGACGCCGATTTCGGCGCGCTCGGGAAGGGATTCCTCGACGCCGCGGGTCAGGCGCCGGCCATTGAGCCAGGTGCCGTTGCGACTCTGGTCCAGAATTACGAACCCTCCGTTAGCCGGGTCGCGCCGCAGGCGCAGGTGCTCGCGCGAAACTTCATCGCTGGCGTAGAGTGGCAGATCGACCCAGAGATCCTCGCCGCCGCGGCCGATGCTGATTTCGTTCTGCGTGACGAGGAAGGTCTGCGGGCCGGAGTCGTCCCGGTAGCGGATCTCGGCGAACACCTTGTCGGGTAGGCGCCGCGTGCTGGCGCGGTCGCGCGCCACGCGGGCGGCGGTGACGGAAGGCTCGCGCTCAATCAGAGTAGTCTTGACGCCGCGGTAGCCCGGCTGCGGAACGTCGTTCAGCTCGGAGTGGATCTCGACGTCACCCTGTGGCACACTGCCTTCGGAATCGCTGAACAGCTCCATCCACCAGTCGTTCTGTGCGATTCGATACGGTTTGCGCGGACCGCCGTGGCGGAACAGCGAATTGCCGCTGTTCCATCCGGACATGCGCGCGGTGAGGGCCCGCCGGGCATCCTCTTTAATGAGGTCCTGAACGCCGGCTAGGCGCTGGTAGTCCTCGGGATGCAGATAAACGCTGAAGACGCAAGGCAGTAGGACGCTGTACGCCATCTCCAGCCGGCCAAGCTCCATGTTGCGGATTAACTCTTCAATGATGGTTTGGCCGCTGATCCGGGTTAGTGGCTGTTTTGTTCCGCTGTGCGCCATAAGAAACTCCAACCCTCCACGGCGAGAAATGTCCTGAGCGCGTCCTCACCCCCGCCACGGTGACGACGCCTGAGACGCGGAACGTAGTGATAGACGGCGGCGCGAGCAGCCGGTTTCAGGAGCGGGGATTAAATTTCCGTTACTTTACGCGGCTGGCGAGCGCGGCAGGCCGCCCGGAAGCGAATCATGAACTACGGGGACGCGGCTTACGAAGCGGTTGCCGCGAATGAGGAAGCTTGGGTTTCCAGTTCCTCTTCTCCCGCGCGCAGGCGCGCCCGTCGTGAAAGGCGCCGGCGACGACAAAGCGGCGCCCGTTCGAGCCACCGGCGCCGCGCGGGCGTGCGAGTCCGAACGCGCACTCGGGGCCGGCGCGCGCCCGTCGACGAAGGCAAGCCGTACGTCCGACTCGGGGCCACGCGCGCGGCCCGTGCGGCCACGCCGCCCGCCAGACTCCCGTGCGCGAGGTGAGCCCCATTCGGCGCCGCTCGTGCCTTGCGCCACGGCGGTGCCGACGCGGGCGTAGTCGTCGAACGCGCTGTCTACGTCACGCGCGTGCGGCCCGGCGGTCTCGTCGCGTCCGCCAGACTCCCGGGCACGATGTAGGCCCGAGCCGCGCTGCTCGTGCCCTTCGTCGCGCCCGCCAGGCTCCCGTGCACATGCGAGGTGGGCGCCGCTGCTCTTGGTCTTCGTCGCCGCCCGTGTTCGTGTCTTGGCGGTTCGGCGCACGTGCTGCGCCAGTGAGCGACGGCGCGGCGCGTTCTCTCATCCGCGCGATATCGAGTTCTCCGCGCCCGGCGCCGCGCGGGCTACGCGCCGAACGCGCACTCGGGGCCGGAACTGCGCGCGGCCGGGCGGTCACAGCGCGTCCGCCAGACTCCCGTGCGCGAGGGGCCCGAGCCGCGCTCTCTCCTCACACAGAACAGCATCGAGTGAGGTTCAGCTAGTGTGAGGTCCTCTCCCGGTGCCCTTGACGGGGATGAGAGGCCCATAGCCAGGTTTCCACAGACACATGGTCGTCGCGTCGTAATGAAATTGTCTCCCACATTCGAGGCAGGCGACATAGGTATCATCGGGCTGAGTACCGGGTTTATGCACCGGAGTGATCGGTCGCGTGATCCGCTTGTGGCGACAACCAAACAGCAGGTTTAGCATCGTGGAAATCATGTGCGACGTTCCAAGATGAGAGTGGGCTTTGCCCTGCCAGGATTGTCAACTGTTGTAGCGAGAGATCAATACTGAAAAGAGTTAACTGGAACCGACGGCATGAAAACAACAGTCCGTGCCATGCCGGTCCAGTACTAATTGGGGAGTCTGCCGCAGCACGCCTGCACTTCGCCGCGCGAGCGTGCGAGTCTGGGCGCGCGGTGAGAGCCGGGCCGGGAACGCGCGACCAGGCGGTCGCGGCGCTCCCGCCGACTCAGGACACGTGCGAGGTGGCTCGCGCGGCGGGTTTTCATCCGCGCAGGCGGGCCCGCCGCCGATGGCACAGGCGACGGGGAAGCGGCGAATCCGGCGCGCGCGGCCCGGCGGTCACGCCGCGCCCACCAGACTCCTGTGCGCGCGGCGAGTGGGGCCCGGGCGGCGCGGCCCGTGCTCTCGTCCCGCGCGCAGACACGCCGGTCGCCGAAGGCACCCGGCCAGTGCCGCGCTTTCTTCTCTGCGCCGCGTGCTCGGGCCCTTCGCCGCCGCCCGCACTCGCGTCGCGCCGGCTCGGCACAATCGCGGTGCCACGGAGCGACAGCGCGGCACGCTCTCGGTCCGCGCGCTGACGCGCCGGCGCCGAACGCAACGGCCACTCCTCCCGGCTGGTGTCACTTGCGCGGGTTGCGCGCCGAACGCGCAGTCGGGGCCACACGCGCGCGGCCAGCCGGCCGCGGCGCGTCCGCCAGACTCCCGTGCGCGCGAGTGGGACACGGGCGGCGCTGCTCGGGGCCTTCGCCGCCGCCCGCGCTCGCGTGTCGCGCCGGCTCGGCGCGAGTGCGGCGCCAGGTGAGCTCTCTCTTTCGCGCAGTCTGTCGGTCGCGGTGCGCCCGCCAGACTCCCGTGCGTACGAGTGGCCCGAGGGTAACGCCCCATCGGTCTGGATGATGCTGCGAGAGGTAGGCAATCGACGCCGCGAGAAACTCGCAATAGCTTCGCTTTGAGCTCTCAGCCGCTCCCTTGAAAATCGAATCGACCATTCGACGAGCAGCGGCCGGATCGGATCTCTGCTGGGCAGTAGGTCTGGGCATTTCGGTTGACGGCGGCATTGTAACGCCCTGCGAACCTGGCCTCAAGCGCCATCTGAAGCCATCTGAAGCTGTGCCTGATGCAGTTCGGTCTGATACTACTGTCCAACCTGGCCGCAAAGACGAGAAACTTCAAACTCCCACGGGTATTAGTTGACAGGGCGCGGACGTGCCCTGAAACACCAGACACCGGGCAGGCCGCCAAGGGGGACTCGTTGTGGATGCCGGACACGCTGTTTCCCTTGATCGCTTGGCCTGGTATGGCGTCCGACTCGGTACGTGGAACGGCCTACTCTGGAGGGCCGGCACAGCGGCTTGCGGCATGGGTCTGCGGCGCCGCATGACGACTCCTCTCTCATAGCCGGATCGAATGCGATCATCATCGCGGGTTGTCAATTGCTGAAGGAGGCTAACCGTCTCGGCGATCTCCGCTTGGTTATCTTCACTGCGGGAAGACCATCCTATCTGGAGGCCCATTCTCCGTTGGGCCTTACGGAGGGTGCAATTATGCTGGAACGATTTCGCAGATGTTTGAACGATACCGGTTTCGAGCACCTGATCCTTGCCAACAGCCGAAACACGCGCGATGAAATGCGCGAAACCTGCCAGGCTGCCGTCTCCCGGGGGGTGACGCGAGTTCGCGCGGTGACCGTCTCGGTACACGTGCCGCGAGTTCAGGAGTTTGCCAGCCAGGCGTGCCGGGACTTTCCTGGCGTCTCCTTCCAAGTCGAGGCTGCGGAGGACGTGCTCCGCAGAAGGTACTTAAGCCGGCCTCGTTGTCTGGAAGAGATCCGTACCTTGAAAGACTCGCCCTGCTACTCTCGAACCGCCGAAAGGGAACGTCGCGGACTTGAAGCTTTGCGTTCCGGACGTTATGGGTTCCGATAATGGGCGTGGCTCACCGTGTCACTTCTTTCCCGAACCTGCATCATTGAGATTGGAGGCCGCCATGCGGGCACACACTTTCGAGACAATTCTCGTCCCGGTTGATTTCAGCGAGATTTCAGCGCACGCACTCCGTACCGCATCGCTGCTAGCGGAACGCTGCGGGCGTGCCAAGATCATCGCGATGTACGCCAACTGGTTTGAGGCGCCGCCTTACTTTACAGTGGGCCGGCTGGCCGAGCTTCAAGCGGAATTCAGCGAGTCGTTGCAGCTTGCGGAACACTCGCTTGAGGCGTTCGTGCGGTCCACTCTGGGGGATACCGCGGATTCAGTCGAAGTTCGTGCGATGGAGGCACTTCCCGCCGATGGCATCCGGCAGTTGGCCGCGCTCGAGAATGCCAATCTGATTGTGATGGGTACCCATGGGCGAAGCGGCCTCAATCGCTGGATGTTGGGGTCGGTGGCTGAGCGCGTGCTTCGCGAGAGTCCAGTACCGGTACTGACTGTTCGATCTGCCCCCCGCGAACTCTTCCGCCACGTGCTCTGCCCTGTTCACGACACGGAACTGTCTCGTCGAGCCCTGGGGTTCGCAGCCGGTATCGCCGCCTGCTTCGACGCCGACCTGACCGTGCTTCACGTACACGAGGCTTCAGGAGCCAGGCCCGTCGCCGATCTGTGCAGTTGGGTCCCTGCGGAAGAGCGGTCCCGATGTGTCATCCGGGAATTGGTTCGCCATAGAGATGCGGCCGAGGAGATCGTCAAGCTCGCCAGGGAAGGACCTTACGATCTGGTAGTTTTGGGAGCGGAGCGGCGACGCTTTTTCGAAGGAATGGTTCTGGGAACGACGACCTTACGGACGGTACGCCATGCGCCCTGTCCGGTGCTGACGGTAGGTTCGGGGCCTGGATTGTGGGATCAGTCTAAGGAGTGAATTACGATGCAAGCTCCCAATAGTCGGGAATACGGTTACGTTACGAGGGTGGATCTCCCGTTCGAGGACGCTGTGGCGCGACTGGAAGCCTGCCTCAAGAACGAAGGCTTCAGCGTTCTTTGCAAGATCGACATACAAGCCAAGTTGAAGGAACAGCTCGGCGTCGATTTTCCGCGTTACGTGATTCTCGGAGCGTGCAATCCTCCGCTGGCTTACCAAGCCCTCCAGGAGGAGATCAATCTGGGACTGCTGCTCCCCTGCAATACGGTTGTTTACGAGCAGGACGGGCAGGTCCACGTCGGAGCCGTGGATGCTGCCAAGATGTTATCGGTCGTCGGCAGTCCAGCCATGGAACCGATGGCTCGCGACGTCAACGAGAGACTCCGTCGCGTGGTGGACAGTGTCGAGAGTCCTGCCTCAGCGTAACCGCCCCATTTCGTCGCCGCGATGCTCGGCCTCCGATGCTGCACCGTGCTTATTGCGTCGAGACTCGACGCTGCATGATTTGGACATTCAAGTTTCGACCCCAAATCGCGGCAAGATCCAACGCTGCAGAATGATATACGCCGCAAACAGTATCAGTATCCAATAGTCAGACATAAACGTTGCTCCTCACAGTTCCGCCAACACGCGATCGACGTCTTCCCGAACCGCCCTCTCGCTGACCTCTCCGACGTACTCCTTTGCGATCCTTCCATTCTTATCCACCAGAAATGTGGTCGGCAGACTTTGAATCGCGTCCACGAAAGGTGACGAGGCGGATGGCAGCAGAATCGGATAAATTACGCCTGCCGCCTTCGCGAACTGGCGTACTTTGCCGGTATGGTCAGAAGCAGGAGCTAGCATCGTTGCGCCCACGGTTGTGGCGCCTCGGCCTTGACGGCGGCGGTGAACGGATATCGCCACAACATTACTGCCCATAGGACCACTCCGCCGATGAATACCGCCAGGAACAGCGGCAGAACGGTCCATTGCGTCTGAACGACAAAACGCTCCGGGTGAAAGTGTGGTTTCAGATAGTCGTCCCGCAGGATGTCACGCATTACGGTCATAGCAAGTATCACCAAGACCGTGATTCCTGTTCCGCCGATGGCCCCCGAGCGGTAATCGTCCTGCCTGAGCGCTCGCGCCACCACCAGAATCGCGCCAACCGCCCCGGCGATGCCGGCCAGCAGCAGCATCGTAGCCAGTCCGTTATCTCCGAGGAATAGCATTCGTTGGTCGCGCGGCAAACTTAGAAGGAACCAGAAACCGACTGCGAACTGCGCCATGGTGGCGAACTCAAAGGCCCGCCCTCCGAAACGGAACACGTACTGCCGGTAGTCCGCCTCACTCTCTCGCTTGAAGTAAGCGAGCAGCATCAGCAGCAGGCCTCCCACAGCCACTGCCGCTGTGAAGAAATGCAGGTATCGCGGCGCCAGCGTAGGTTCCGAAAGATTCAGGTTCCAACCGCTTGGGTCCGCGAAGTACTTGGTCGCCCAGGCAGAGGGTGTCTGGCTGAGCGTCAGGTTATTGGTGAAAAGAAACCCGATGGCGGCGATCAGCAGAAAACTTGCCAACAGCACCCCGCGCCCCGCTCCCGCCCGGCGGTGCGTCCGGAACGAAACGTAGTACAGCCCGTAATAGGCGATCGTCAGCATCACCAACAAGAGAAGCCACGGCCAGGCGATCAATACCGAGGATGTGTAGAAGAATTGCCCGTAGATCACCTGGAGGAACAGTAGCGGAGCGACACCCAGCGTCACGGTCGCCGGCAACAGCGAAGGCAGCTTTGTCGCGACGTCGGTGAAGAGCCGATTGGCGCGTTCGCGGCTGCCGCTCCACCGGCCCGCCAACGCCAGAACCATGCCGCCCAGCATGAAATTCATGGCAACGATGTGCAGCGTGAAGGTCACTACCAGGAGCAGCTTGAATACCCAATAAGGAGCGGGAAGAGGAATCGGATCCAACGTGGGAACGAGATTATGTAACGGCATCTTCGGCTACCTCCTTGCGGTTTCGGCCGCCACCGAATGTTGAGGCATTGTTGCGGGCCGCTGAAACTTGCGTTTTGATCCACTGAACCAGAGTGACGCGCTGCTGTTCACTGAGCTTCAAGTCGGGCATGCGAACGAACAGCGCCGGTAGATTTTTCAAGCTGTCGGAAGCCGTCTGGGCATCCAGGGCGCGAATCGCCGTGACCGCGGAGTCCCCAGGCACAGCCTCGTGGCAGGTAGCGCAGTTCTGCTCGAAAAGACGCTGTCCGTCCGAAGGCGGCGGACCTGCCTGGTAAAGGGTGGCCAGGTACGCGCTCAAGGCGCCGCGCTCGGCGTCGGTGCCGGCGAACGGCGGCATAACGCCGTTGTGCATCAGATCGAGACTTGCCAACATCGCGTTGAGCGCCGGTGCGTCCCATTGCCGTGCGACCAGGAGCCGTCGGATGCCGCGATAGGAATCCGCAGTGTGACAACTCTGGCACTCAACCCTGAAGATCTCCCGTCCGGCGGCAACGTCGGCCCCCTTGCCAAGCTCCAGACGTCGCACCCAGCGGGCGGTGTTCAGCACGCCCGCCTGGTCGATGGCTTCGACGGAGAATCCACCGTCCGTGGCCGACGGCGTGGCATACAGGGAGTTGTCGTAAAGGTAGTTCGCGATTACGAATGGCTTGCGAACCGCTTCCCGGACAAACTCGAAAGCGCCCATCGTGCCGAGCGCCGATAGCATAATGGTCAGACCATAGGCGAGGTGCAAGCGGGCCGGTTTGACCAACGTCAGCAGGACCAACACAAAGGTCACGATCGCGAGAACGGCGGCTTCGACTGCATAGTGCGAGGCCGTTGGCATGGCTCCCCTCGCGCTGTTCCAGAGTTCCGGCGGAATCTGCCGGATGTACCACCACACGAGCACGGGCATAACCGCCATCGACGGTAGAATCCATGCTGCGCTCCACTTGACCAATCGCGCTTTGAGAGCCGGATCTTTGAGCCGGCTGGCCGTGACCAGGGCGTAGATACCGGCCAACGCCAGGGCGATGGCAGTCCGCACTGCCAGCGAGGGGAAGTAAGTGGGGTTGAAGAAGCCCGCCCAAAATTCATGCGTCTGGATCCACTTTTCCGAAGTCAGCATGAAAGTGATGATCCCGTTGATGATCACCAGGCTGGCGAACGCGGCGATAAAGTAAATCCAGCCGTACCAAAGGTGTAGCCGAGGCGTCAGCTTGTCCCAGCCGTAGAGGTACAGCAAGGCGGCGGTGATCTCGATGAAGAAAAATACCCATTCGATCGCCCACCCCCAAACATAGGCGTGAATCAGGCTGCTGGTGGCCGAAGGATGAATTAATCCGATGGTGAACCAGATACCCACTCCGCTAATCGCGCCGTAGACAACCGTGACCAGCACGAAGAAGCGGGTATGCGTTCGCAGCCAGCTCAAAACTCCGGTATCGTTTTGCCGCAGCGCCTTGCGCTCTGTCAATACAAGAAAGAGGCCGCCGCCGACGGCAAAGTGCGACACAAACACGTGCAGAATCGACACGATCGCGATCAGCAGTCCCGCGCCAAACGTGACGTCCCAAACGGGGTAGTTCATTTTCGGTTCTCCGATCAGAGGTCCCGCCTACGAGAGCTTGGGCGAAGCTCCGACACCCACCTTCCGGAGGATGGTCATCATGGGACACCAGTTGGTAAACGCCGACTGGAACAGGTTCAAGCCGACGAAGGCGGTAAACAGAAACCATGCGGGGTTGACCCAATAACCCAGGGCCACGCTCAGCATCACAAAGAAGCCGGCAATCAGCCGTAAGCAACGTTCGATGGTCATGCGATTTTTCTCCTTCGATTCACAACAAAGTAGACAATGGGCACCGTCATGCGCGACAGGGCCAAGGAAGCAACTTCGCCGGCCATGAGCGCAATGGCGAGACCCTGAAAGATCGGGTCAAACAGGATCACGCTGGCACCGACAACCACGGCCGCCGCGGTCAACATCATGGGACGGAAGCGGACCGCTCCGGCGTCAATCACCGCTTGATCCAGCGGCATCCCTTCCTGCAAGCGAAGCTCAATGAAGTCGACCAGGATGATCGAATTGCGCACCACAATTCCCGCGCCGGCAATAAACCCGATCATGGAAGTGGCGGTGAAGAACGCATTCATCAGGCCGTGAGCGGGCAGGATGCCGACCAGCGAAAACGGAATCGCCGCCATGATGACCAGTGGCGTGACAAACGATTGGAACCATCCCACCACCAAGCCATAGATCAAGATCAGCACCGCCGCGAAGGCAATCCCCAGGTCGCGGAACACTTCGTAGGTGATGTGCCACTCCCCATCCCACTTCATGGAATAGTGCTCGGCATCGGTGGGGAGCGTCGCCATATGTTGCTCAATCGCGTACCCGCCGGGCGCGCGGAACTTGTCCATTTCCGGCCCGAGCTTGAGAATCGCGTACACCGGGCTTTCCATGGCGCCCGCCACGTCCCCTGTGACATACGTAACCGGCAGCAGGTTTTTGTGGTAGATGCTCTTGTCTGCTACCACTTCCTGGCTGTGCACCAGTTCGCTCAACGCCACCAGCCGGCCCGTTCGTCCAGCTAATTTGAGGTGCTGGATTTTGTCCAGGTCCGAACGGGTGGCTCGGTCGAGGCGTAGCATCAGGGGTACGTCTTCCTTCGCGGAATCCGAATGGAGCAGCCCCGCCTGGTATCCGGTAGAGGCCAGCGCCATTGTCCGGGCAATGTCGTCCTCGGAAATTCCGTTCAGCGCCGCCTTCTCTTTATCCACCAACAGGCGGTATTCCGGCTGGTCGTCTCCCACGTACCAATCCACATCCACAACGCCATTGGTGCGTTCCCACAAATCGCGAATGCGCCGTGCGATGGCTGTGCGCTCGTCCATTTCCGGCCCGTAGACTTCGGCAACCAGGGTTTCGAGCACCGGCGGGCCGGGAGGCACTTCCGCCACCTTGATGCGGGCACCATACTGCTCGGCCACCGGCAGCAAGCGCTGCCGAACCTCCTTGGCGATGGCGTGGCTCTGCAGCTTGCGGTCGCCTTTCGGCTGCAGATTCACCTGAATGTCGGCCACGTTCGATCCCTGGCGCAGGTAGTAGTGCCGCACCAGACCGTTGAAGTTGAATGGGGATGCGGCTCCAACGTACGTTTCGAGATTCACCACTTGCGGCTGATCGAGCGTGGCTCGCGCCAGAGCGTTCGCGGCGCGGGCCGTCTCTTCGAGCGTCGTTCCATTCGGCATGTCGACAATCACCTGGAATTCGCTCTTGTTGTCGAACGGCAGCATTTTCACTTTCACGAATTGGAAATAGAACAGAGACACGGAGCCGATCAGCAGGACTACCACCCCCAGCAGAAAGGTCCAACGCACTGCCGCAACGTGCAGGATCTTTCCCATGACGACGCGATAAACTCGCGTCGCGAAGTCTTCCCTTTCCCCGTGCGCCGAGGTATGGCCGGACTTGAGAATCCGGACAGCCGCCCACGGCGTCACGATGAAAGCCACCAGTAGCGAGAAGACCATGGCCGCGCTCGCCCCGATCGGAATCGGCCGCATGTAGGGCCCCATCAGGCCTCCTACGAAAGCCATCGGCAGGATGGCCGCAACAACCGTCAGGGTGGCCAGAATGGTGGGGTTTCCCACTTCATCCACAGCCTCGATGGCAACTTCGTAGGGCGGCCGTTCACGGTTCGCGGGCATGCGCCAGTGCCGCACGATATTCTCCACAACCACGATCGCGTCGTCCACCAGGATCCCGATAGAGAAAATCAGCGCAAACAGAGTGATGCGGTTCAGCGTGTAGCCGTAGAGATAGAACACCGTCAGCGTCAACGCGAGAGTCACCGGGATGGCAATGAAAACGATCAACGATTCGCGGAAACCCAGCGTGATGGCGATTAGGAGGCTGACCGAAACCACCGCGATGAGCATATGGAACAGCAGTTCGTTCGATTTCTCCGCCGCGGTTTCCCCATAGTCGCGTGTGATATCCACCTGAACATCCGATGGAATTACGCTGCCCTTCAGCGGCTCGATGCGCTGCAGTACGTTGTCCGCCACGATGACCGCATTCGTGCCTTTCCTCTTGGCGATCGCGATGGTCACCGCCGGCAGAAACTCACTGGAGCCGGCATGGGCGATGCGAACGTATTGGGAAGGCTCTTCTCCTCCGTCGCTCACTGCGGCGACGTCGCGGACGAAAACTGGCTTGTCATTGGCCACGCCCGCCACGACGTTGCGCACGTCTTCGGCGGTTCTCAGAAACTCGCCGGTTTCCAGAAGATATTCCTTGTTCCCCGTGTCGAACTCGCCGGAAGGCAGGCGTTGGTTCGAAAGCCCGAGTGCGCCGGCCACCTGAAGCGGCGAAAGGTTATAGGCGGCCAGCTTTCCCTCATTCAGAACGATGCGGATCTCCCGGCGCTGCCCGCCGATCAGCGTGACCGCGGAAACATCTGGCACCTGCTTGACGGTATCGTCCACCTGGGCCGCGATGCGGCGCAGTTCGAAATCCCCATATCGCTTGCTGGAAAGCGTCAGCGCCAGAATCGGCACATCGTCAATGGATCGTGGCTTCACCAGGGGCGGGGTGGCTCCCGGCGGGATGATGTCGAAATTGGCAGCGAGCTTCTGGTTCAAGCGGACGACGCTCTTCTCTTCGTCCTGGCCCACGTAGAAGCGCACAATTGCCAGCGACTGCCCAGGGCTGGAGGTCGAGTAGATGTATTCAACCCCGGGGATCTCCCACAGCAGCTTCTCCATCGGCTTGGTGAGGCGCTCTTCCACTTCGTGCGCCGATGCGCCGGGCATCTGCACGAAAACGTCGATCATCGGCACAATGATTTGCGGCTCTTCTTCGCGCGGCAGTTTCCAAACGGCGAAGCCGCCGAGGAGCAGTGCGCCAGCGATAATCAACGGGGTCAGCTTGGAAGCAATCCAGGCGTGCGCGAATCGCCCGGCCGGCCCGAGACGACGTGGCCCGGATGGCACCCCGCTCATTGCCGAACCTCCACCCGGGCACCGTCGGTCAGTCCGGCAGGCACGGGGCTCACCAGTTTCTCGCCCTCGCTCAATCCCGAGAGCACTTCCACGGCACTTTGCCTTCGCTCCCCGGTGGTGACCAGGCGGGTGCGCGCACAGCCGTCTTCAATCACGAAAACCGATTGCAATTGCCCATGTTCCACCATGGCCGGCGGCGGAATGGTCGCTACTTTGCGTGTGCCGAGCGGGAACATCGCGCGTCCGAACATCCCCGACCGCAGATTCGGCATAGCAGGCAGATCGATTTTCACGATGTAAGTGCGCGAAGCCGCATCCACGGACGGCACGATCTCCGACACGTGGGCGGTAAACCGGCGATCCAACGATTCCAATGCGACATCGACGGTTTGCCCGGCCTTCACAAACGGAAGCCGAGATTCGTCCACCGATGCCTCAAGCCGATAGGCGCCTTCGCGTTCGATCGTGAGAAGGGGAGCACCCGGAGCGGCCAGGTTTCCCAGTTCCACCGACTTCGCCGTCACCACCCCGGAAAACGGCGCCGAGATCCGCGTGTAGTCGCGCATGATCGTGGCGCCGCGAATTTCCTGCTGCACCGACGCCCGTTTAGAATCGAGTTGAGCCCGCTTAGCCCGGGCCATGTCGTAGGCGGCTTGCGCCGATTTGAGCCGCGCCGACGCTTCATCGAACTCCTGGCTCGAAATCGATTTCTTGGACGCAAGCTCCTGCATGCGCTGGAACGTACTCTGGGCCAGATCCAGGTTGGCTTTGGCGCCCGCCACGCCGCTGTCCGCTTCGGGGATGGCGCTCATAACCTCGGCATCGGCCGCCTCGGCGCCGCGCACTTTGGTGTCCAGATCCTGCGCGTCCAGCGTTACCAGCAGTTGGCCCTCCTGAACCCGATCACCCACCTGGATGGCAACCTGTCGCACGTACGCCATGACCTTGCTGGAGAGCACTGTGGCCGTGCGAGCGCGAACGGTTCCGGTGGCCTCGTACACATTGGGCCACTGTTGGATGCTTACCGTTGCTGTTTGGACCGGAATGGCCGGTGGGCTGGAAGCCGCTTTGGTGTGAGGCTCAGTGCCGCCGCAGCCGCTCAACATCGCAACCGAAGCAAGAATGGGGACAAGAATGAATCGCATTATTTCAATACCTCTGAGTCGGGCGAGAGCCGCCCTGCGGCCAAATCCAACATGGTGGCCGCGATGCGTTGGTCATGTACCGCTGCCAGGTACCTGGTTCGGCTTTCCAGTACCGCGGTTTCGTTTCGCAAAAGGTCCGTAACGTTGCTCATACCGGATTCGTAGCGGTTCTGAGTGATCCTCAGACTTTCCGCGGCTTCGGCTACCGCCGCTTTAGCCACTTCGATCCGTTGCTGCGCCGCCCGCAGATCGGCCCAGGCGCGCCGCACTTCCAGCCGCAATGCGGAGTCCACCCTCTGCTCGTCGTCATGGGCACGTTCCAGCCAATGGCCCGATTCCTCGATGCGTGCCTCGTCGGCCATACCATTGAACAGGTTCCAGCGCAAGCCAATGGAGGCCAGCCAGTTGGCCCCACCCTTTTTGATAAACTGCTGCCGGTCCGCCTCAAAGGCTGCGTGGAAAGTGACCTGCGGAAGCAGCGTGCTCCGGGCCGAGTCCGCCTGCGTCTTTGCGAGGTCTGCCGCCAGGTGCACTTGACGGGCCTCCGGGCGCGTAGCAGAGGCATCCTTTTCCAGGGATGCCAGCTTCAACTCCGGCAGATCGATTGGACTCAGGGAGGTGGTCAGGACATGGCCGGTGTCCAGAGGCAGTCCGAGCGCGTCGTTCAGTGCCGATTTTGCCACATCCAGGTCCGCCGCCCTCTGAATTTGCCGTTCGGTAACAGCGGCAAGATGTACCCGGATCGACAGCACGTCGACATCGGTCGACATGCCGGCCGCGCGGACCGATTCGGCCCGCTTCAAGTCCGCTTCCGCCGAGATCATCGCCTGCTCCGCGGTTTTAAGGCTCTCGGCCGCCAGCACCGCGCCGTAATAGGCTTTGACCACGCCGGCCATCACTTGCATCTCCGTTAGGCGCTGCTCTTCTCCGGTGATCTGCCGCGAAAGACTGGCCGATTTCACGGCGTTGCGAGTTTGCCCGGCGTCGTACAGCGACTGGTCCACCGTAAGCAATGACTGGAAATTATTCAGGGAATCGGGCCGGTTCAGAGGACCGATGTTGAAATTCTCAGGACCGAATTGGTGTTGCGTCAGCAGCGAGCTGAAAACAAAGACCGGGTTGTCGCTGCGCGCGAAGGACTCGGAATAGTTCAGCTTGGGAAGCCTGCCGGCGCGGGCCTCATCGATGTGTGCCGCCGCAGCGCCCATCCCCGCATTGGTGGCCGCAATGGCTTTGTTTTGTTGCAGGGCCAACCGCACCGCCTCGCGCAACGAGAGCGGACCCTGCGCTAATAGTGGTCCAGCCAGCAGCAATAGAAGTGACTTTCTCATGGTTTTCGGATCTCAATACCGTGCTTCCTTTCTTAAGATGCAGATTTCGCCCGTTGGTGACACCGTCACGTTTTCGAAAGTTTTGCATCTTGGTGGATGAGGGCAATTTTTTATGGAAGTGGAAATCCTGCATCTAGGTGAAGTGAAGTTTGAGGCCATCGCGCGCGGCCACAGTGTGATCTGCGATCAGCCGGCCGCCAATGGCGGTTCCGACAGCGGCATGACGCCGCCGGAGTTTCTACTGGTATCGCTCGGGACGTGCGCGGGATTTTACGCGGCCCAATACCTCAAAACCAGATCCCTGCCCGCTGCTGGATTGAGAATCAAGGTCACGGCGGAAAAGGCTACGCAGCCGGCCCGCCTGGTGTCGTTCCACATCGAGGTGACGGCGCCCGATCTGGACCCGGGGCACTATACCGGGATTCTCCGGGCCGTAAAACTGTGCCTGATCCACAACACGCTGCTGAATGCGCCGGCAATCGATGTTGTTTTGAATGCGCCGGTCGAGATGCCCGCCGCCTGATGTGCGGATTGGCCGGCCAGCATGAGCGGATATCTGGGCACTTGCGAGCGGGTGATGGCTCGGCTTTCAGACTATCTCGATGAAGATCTGGACACCGAAACAGCGGTCGAAGTGGAAAGACACCTCCAAGAGTGCGGCTCTTGCTTGGCGTACGCCGATAGCTTGCATCAAATCATCGAATTGTGCCGTGCATACGAACCCAGAGTAGAACCCGGGCCACTCATTCCCTCGGCCAGGGCCGAACTCGAGAATGCGTGGCAAAAGGCACTTGCTGAAAAGCGTGGCTCGAACCGAGGGAACCCATGACCGCTCTGACCACAACCGTGGGGAGTTCGTCCGCCAACCCCAAAGTTACCCTTGGCCTGGAAAGCGAGATGTTCGGCCACGAAAAGGGCGCTTTCACGGGCGCCATAGCGCAGCGCATTGGCCGCTTCGAACTGGCAAGCCACGGGACGGTTTTTCTCGACGAAACCGGCGAAATTCCACTGGAACTCCAGCCAAAGCTCCTCCGCGTTTTGCAGGAGCGGGAGTTTGAGCGACTCGGCAGTTCCCGCACGCTCCGCACTGACGCTCGGCTAATCGCCTCAACCAATCGGGATCTGGCCGCCATGGTGAAGGAACAGAAGTTCCGGATGGACCTCTACTACCGCTTGGATGTGTTTCCCATCCAAGTACCGTCACTTCGTGAGCGGCAGGAAGACATTCCGCTGCTGGTTCGTCATTTCGTCCAGCAGTTTGCCAGGCGCATGAACAAGACCATCGATACGATTCCCTCGGAGAGCATGAGTGCGTTGCTCCGCTATCCGTGGCCAGGCAATATCCGGGAACTGCAAAACCTGATCGAGCGCGCCGTAATTCTGTCCGCCGGGCCGATTCTCGACGTGCCGCTCGCCGGCCTGCACACCCAGCCGATGTCCGCCGCCACAAAGCAACACGAGACCCTTGAAGAGGCCGAACACCGGGCGATCCTGGAAGCGCTCAAAGCCGCCGATTGGGTCGTGAGCGGGCCTCGAGGCGCCGCTGCGTCGCTCGGTCTGAAACGAAGCACGCTTCAATCCAGAATGGCCAGACTTGGAATCCGCAAGCCCCGTCATGGCGGAACCGACGTGTAACCGAATCGCCTTCCCTTTTCAGGTTCAAGTCGCCGCTCCACGGCGATTCTTGCTACCAGAGTATGCCGCGGCAACGCCCAACTATTGATTGCGCGCCTCTTCTTGCACCTTCACTTTCCCAGAGAAGTTCCGGTAGGTGTAAATGAAATAGCCGGCCGTCAGGAACATGCCGGGAATGAACCACAACAGCCCGATTCGCAGGCCGTAGGGAGCCGCCGCAGCGTTGAGGACGGTAAGCGACAGGGTTGGGTCAGTGTTCGAGGGTAGCACGTAGGGATAGATCCCGAAGGCGGCGCTGGTCAGCATCCCCAGGATGAACAGGCAGGAGCAGAGAAAGGCCTCGAGCCCTCTACGCCGGCCGTCGAGAACTCGGATGCCGATAAGGCCAAGGATCGCCGAGAGGGGGAATACATAACCCCACGGGCGGGCGGCAAAACTCTCCTTCAAATGCGGCTGAATGCGAAAGCTGGCGAGCGTGATCACCAAGACCCAGGCCAGGAGAACCCACCAGAGTCCTTTGACGAAGCGGCGCGCGTGGCCCTCGACCGCTCCGTCTGTTTTCAATGCGACCCAGAGCGATCCGTGCACCGTGAGCGTCAGCAGCGCAGCAACCGCAATCAGGATGGTGTACCAATCCAGAATCCCGGCGTCCTTGCCGGCGGTGAAATCAGTCCATAGCGGCAGGAAGAATTCGCCGGACCGGTCCAGCGGTACGCCGCGAACCACGTTGCCGAGCGCGGCGCCAAAGAAAATGGCGAGCAGCGCACTGGCGCCTGAGAAAACCGCGTCCCACAGCGGTTGCCAGACGAGACTCTGGATGTGATTGCGGAACTCGATGGAAATGCCCCGCAAGATCAACAGCCAGAGGACCATCATCAAGGGCAGATAGAACCCGCTGAAGCTTGACGCATAGAGCGCTGGGAAGGCGAAGTAGAGCGTTCCACCACCAGCCAGCAGCCATACTTCGTTACCGTCCCAGACCGGGCCGATCGAGCCCAGAACCGCCCGGCGCTCCACGTCCGTGCGCGCCACGAACAGGTGGACGATTCCGGCGCCCAGGTCAAAACCGTCCAGGACCACGTAGACGGCGATCATGACGGCGACTAAACAGAACCAGGCGGTTTCCATGACAAATCCTCAAAGCGTTGTGGCGCGTGCCTCGATCCGATGCTCGGGACCCTCTTCGATTTCGCGACGGACCAGGAACAGGAACAGAATTGCGAGGATCGTGTAGATTCCCATGAAGCCCATCAGAGTGAAGAGCGCGTTGCCGGCCGAAATCTGGGGGGATACGCCTTGCGGCGTGCGCATGATGCCGTAGATGAGCCACGGCTGCCGCCCTACCTCCGCCGTGATCCAGCCGGCGGTCGTGGCGATATAGGGAAAGGGCAGCATCAGCATCAACAGCCAGAGCAGAGGGCGCGCGTGATAGAGCCTGCCGCGCCACAGGCTCAGCGATGCCAGTGTCATTACACCGATCAAGATCGTTCCAAGCCCTACCATGATGTGATAGCTGTAATAGAGCAGTGGAATATTGTCCGGCAAGCGGTCCGGCGGAAACTGGTTGAGGCCCTTTACTTCCGCTCCCCAGCGCTGATACGTCAGGAAGCTGAGCGCACGAGGGATTGTGATCGGATTGTCCAGGCGGCGCTTTTCGAGATCCGGCTGTCCAACAATGGCGAGCGGGGCTCCGTCTTCGGTTTTAAACAGCCCCTCCATGGCAGCCAGCGTGGGGGGCTGGTGCCAGGCGATGTTCTTGCCCTG
>Ga0181530_10003276_pt1 | contig 18228 bp, 15 predicted proteins | sample PEATcosm2014_Bin_42_FD_119769 | JGI IMG/M metagenome (GOLD analysis project Ga0181530, IMG submission 119769) | Peatland microbial communities from MTU Mesocosm Facility, Houghton, MI, USA - PEATcosm2014_Bin10_60_metaG | ecosystem: Environmental > Terrestrial > Soil > Wetlands > Peat | place... | reverse complement strand
GCACTCAAACCCAAGCGGAATTCAGACCGCCGCAAGGCGAGACTTCTCGGGGGATTCCATGAAGAAAATATTCTTGATGATCGTTGTACCGGCCCTGCTAGTCGCGATGGGGTTTGCACAGACTCCTACGGCAAGTAGCAATACAGACCAGATCAACATTAAAGGTTGCCTGGGTGGCTCGGACGGCAACTACACCGTTGCAGAAGACAACACGGGCAAGATTTTCAAGATCACCAGCAGCGCCGATCTCAAGGCGTATGTGGGCCAGGACGTAAACTTCATTGGTCACAAAGCAGGTACTGCCGAGAACAGCGTCGCCGTCACCGAATTCAATATGATCTCCGAACACTGCGCGACGGCCGCGGCTGCACCTGCGGCGTCTGTCAGTGCGCCTACGGAGACTGCCGGCACACCTTCTGCCGCCACCGCTGCCCTTGCCGCAAGTGCACCCGTTGCGTCTATCAGCGCGGTTCCGGAAACGATCAGCGTAGCTCCTGCCGCCACCGCTGCTCCTGCCGCAAGTGCACCGGTTGCGTCTATCAGCAAGGTTCCGGAAACGATCAGCACACCTTCGGAGACTGTCAGTACACTTCCTGCTGCCGCCGCCGCTCCTGCCGCTGCACCCGATGCGACAGTCAGTACGCCTGTGGAGACCGCCAGCGCACCCGCTGCGGCCGCCGCTGTTCACAGAACGCGGCCGCCGGCACGACCGCCGGAACCGGCAGTAACGCCCGCTGCGACGCCTGCACCCGCTGAGCCTGTCAGCCCACCCACCGCGGTTGCACCCGCCACGCCTGTCGAGCCGCCTTCGGAGGCTGCCAGTACGCCTGCCGCATCTGCGACACAGCCGACCACGAGCCGGTCCATATGGATGTTGGTTTCTATTGTCGTGCTAGTAATCCTCCTAGGCGCACTGGTCCCTCTGTACAGCTGGTGGAGAAGACGAAAGCTTTTGGAGCAGACGAGCGGCCAGAATCTCTCTTTTTCGAATAAAGCGAGTTCCGACCCGGGCAAGAGCGACGAGCCAGGAGGGCGTAAAGCTGCCTAGGCTGAGCGCGGAGTAAGCGATTCTCAAAGAAGCGTAACGCCGGCAGCAACTGCTGCCGGCGTTACGCTGTTCGTGAGATTCCCAAGAGGCTGCCAAGTCTTCAACACTCCAGAACTGATCGGTCACGTCTTTGTAGTAAACAGTGAGCTTTTTTGCTCAGATTTCGACATCGCTGAAACACTAAAGTTTTGCTGCAGAGACCTGGAGGAAATATGATTCACTTAATCTGGTATGTTCTTATTGGATTAATCTCGGGGGTTATCGCGAAATCGGTGATGCACGTGCACATGACGATCTTCTGGACGATCGTGCTCGGCATCATCGGATCGATCATCGGCGGCGGCGTTACCCACATGTTTTCGCGCCCGACAAACGAACGATATCATCCCGCCGGCCTCATTTTTTCCACACTGGGCGCGATCCTGGTTCTCTTCATTTGCTATAAGCTGAAAATTCATTTTCCCGAGGTCAACCCGTTCTAGCTCATCGATGACTAACTTCGTATTCCGACAGGATGGTCACGTCTCCGTCTCATTCTCGAAGCCATAGACACGAACAGCTAATCGGAGTGGCTCTGGTCCTCCACTGGAAAGAACTCAAACTATTGTGGCTGGTTGCTGTTCTCAGCTTGGAGTGTTTTTTCGGGGTGTCCCTTGCTGCTTTCAGGAGCGGCAGCTCTCTTAACTGTTTTCCGCAGTGTCCTGCCGGTTCGCCTGGAGCCTTCAGCCCAGCTTATGCCTGCGGAAGGTTTCCCTTTTGCAAAATCGTAGCCAATCTCTCCGCGAACCTCTGGTCTGACTCCGAGTTTGCCGGCCGTCTGGGTATCAAGCTGGCCAGTGACTGGTAGATTCTCAGCCTTCTGAAATCCGCGGATACTCGCTCGGGTGCGTAGACCGAACACCCCATCGACCCTCCCTCGGTAGTGCCCTTTGTCCTGCAGAGTTTGCTGCATCTTTATTACATCAATTGGATGCGCAAGCCCTGGCACTTCTTTGCCGAGGCTGGATCCCGAACGGAGCGGCGTCGGAAGTGGTCCTGAGATCCCCGTCGCTAGCAATATGAAGATAATCCCAGCGCATGCCGCTTTGCCGGCTAAAAACATTCCTCCTCCTCGATCTGCACCCTGGCAATAGGTTCGCTCACTTGCTCTAGCAATACTGTGCAGAACGGCTCATATCGTGGGCAAGCTTCCGCTGCTCGTTCATTTTGGCAAGGAAGGCACACCCGAAACACCGGCTCAAAGATCAGTCAGGAGATGTGGCAGAAATGATCGGCACGACCCGCTCGCGGGTTCAGCTTCTTGATGAAACCGGTTCAGAAAATCGGGCTTTATTCACCACAACGGCAGCCTACAAGTCCATAGCTCACTGCTCAATGTAGTTCTGCAGGAGTAAGGTTTCAGCGGCGTGAAATAATTCACCTGAGCTACTTTCGTTTTATCATCCAGCCGATCAACGCTCCTGCGGTAAAACCCACAGCAAAGGTCGTCGCAACTGCGAGCACGGGGTGTCGCTGGATGCGCTGAGTTGTGTCGACCAGGAACTCTTCGGCGGCATCGCCGCCCTGTTTTGCGACACGCCTCACTACTCCGACGCCATCCTTTACTGTGTCGGCAACCGCACTGGTTGCACGAGAAGCCTGGTGAGCTGATTCGCCGATGTATTCAGCCGTTCTGTCCAATACCGATTGTGACAATGGTACCCTCCTTCGTATTTGTCGAGCCAATGTCGATACCCAGCCTTAGCCCGTGTCTTAGACGCTGCCATTACTGCGGCCGCTTCTCGTCCCGTAATGCTCGTTCAGTGAAGGCCCGTTCAGTGAAAGATGAGAACTCTTCCGTCGGAGGCGATCTTACCTCTTGGGCGGCTCCCGGTTCACCGGCTGCTGTTTCTGCTGCAACTGCTGTTGCTCCTGTTGGTGTTTTTGCTGCAATTGCTGCGTCTGTTGCTGATGGCTTTGCTCCACCTGTTGCTTTTGCGCGTCACTCGCCTTTTGCTTATCCAGGTTCACGTGCTCCTGGTCCTGCTTCTGCTGGAGTGTGTCTCGTTCCTGTTGCTGCTTCGCGATTTGCTTTTGCTGCTGCTGCTGGTACTTCTTGTCCAGCTTCGGATTGCCCGTATTTGGAGTGCTCGGTGCCAAGGGCGGAAGTTCGTGAGGATGGACGGCCACGCTGGGCTGAGCAGCGGTGTTCGCTGGACCTCCCTGATTTCCTCCCCGATTGGCTGGCGTATAAGGCGCTCCTGCCTCTTTGGCCGGTACCGCGGCGCGGTCATTGAAATCTCCGGGCCTGGGTGTCGCTGCGACGACTGGCTTGCCCATGTTCGCCGACGCGCGCTGCTGCGGGTTGGCTCGGGCCGCCTGCGCATGTTGAGTCTGAGTCGCTACCGGCGGAACATGTCTCTCACGCGCTGCTGCCTCTTCTTCAGCTGTCGGACGCGCGCTGATCCCACCATTGCCGCCGTTGTAGCTGACGCGGTTCACGTTGTTGTTGATGACGGTGGTGTTGTAAACATTGTGAATGTTCGTAATGTCCACGTTGTTCACAGAGCGGTTGTAGAAGAAGTGTCCGCTATCCCAGCGTCCACCTTCATAACCCTGACCGAAGTAGCCGAAGCCGTAATTGATCCCACCGTAGAAGCCTACGTGCGGACCCCAGTAGCCGTCATAGAAAACAAATCCGTCGCCGCCCCAACCCCAATAGGCTGGAGTCCACAGGAAACCGATTTCCGGCGACATCACCCATGTGCCAGGTACCCAGTAGTAATCGCTGACGTCGTAATCGTAGGCCCAGTAGCCGGGTGTCCAGAGATAACCGTCCCCCGGACAAAGCGGCTGCTCATAAACAGGCAGCGGGGGTGGGCCGATCCGAATGGCCACACCAATTTGTGCGAACGATGCAGCCGACAGGCACAGCACCACGAGCCCAAACAACAGCGTACGAATGAAGCGAATATGCATTGTGATTCCTCTGGCCCATCATCCCCTCGCTTGCTCGGTGATGCTCTGCTGCCACCGGCTGCGTGGATTGAGGGCCGACTTTCGGACGAAGCATAACTGCAGACTCCGTTTTGAAATGTCTCTGGCGGAACTTTCTCATTTCGGAGATGTCGAAATCTGTTCAAAAAAGCTCAGTTCCGACCAGGCATTCCGCACAATTGCCCAAGGCTGGCACGGAAAGGTAGTTACTCCTTCTTTCGTGGTCCCGCAGTATTGGTGCACCGCAGCCCGACCAGAAGCGCACTACAGGGTTATCCTTCTTTGATTCCTAAAGAGTGTGCAATGTTGACCAGTCGCCTCATTGTGAATCGCCTTACGATTATTGACTCTACGGGGAAGTATCAATGACTACCGCTGAACTCGAGCTGGCGACCACGAATGCCACAACTCTAAGCACGAGCACTACCATGAAAGCGCTGGTCTATCACGGTCCCGGCAAGCATGCGTGGGAGGACAAACCGCGACCCACCCTCCAGAATCCGAGCGACGCCATTGTGCGGATCACCACTTCGACGATTTGCGGAACCGATCTCCACATTCTGAAGGGAGATCTCTCGTCGGTGACCGAGGGCCGAACTCTCGGCCACGAAGGCATTGGTGTAATCGAGCAGGTCGGACCTGGCGTAGCCGAGTTTTGCGTTGGAGACAAGGTCATCATCTCGTGCGTTACTGCCTGCCTGAAGTGCGACTTCTGCAGAAAAAGTATGTATTCTCATTGCCGTCATGGCGGTTGGATTTTGGGCAACACCATCGACGGAACCCAAGCCGAATACGTGCGCATTCCACAGGCCGATGGAAGTCTCTACAGCTTCCCGCCGGGTGGAGACGAAGAAGCCCTCGTAATGCTGAGCGATATTTTGCCGACTGGTTTCGAGTGCGGCGTTCTGAACGGAGAAGTGAAGCCCGGGGACACGGTTGCCATCGTGGGCGCGGGGCCGGTCGGGCTCGCAGTTCTGCTGACCGCGCAATTCTATTCACCGGCGGCGATCTTCATGATTGACCTGGACAACAAGCGCCTCGCGGTCGCAAAGCACTTTGGCGCAACCACTCTGATCAACAGCACGGATGGACACGCCGCCCATCACGTGATGGAACTGACGGAGGGTGCCGGCGTCGATGTGGCCATCGAGGCGGTCGGGATTCCTGCCACCTTCGATATCTGCCAAGCCATTGTCGGGGCTGGCGGACGGATCGCGAATGTGGGCGTCCACGGCAAGCCGGTGGAACTGCACATGGAGAAACTGTGGGACCGCAACATTTCACTCACGACACGACTGGTTGACACGGTAACAACACCGATGCTGCTGAAGGTCGTGCGCTCGGGCAAGCTACAGCCGAACAAGCTGGTGACTCATCGCTTCGCGATGAATGACATTCTGAAGGCCTACGACACGTTTGGAAACGCGGCCAAAGAGGGTGCCCTCAAGGTGGTTCTGACGAATGGCTCACCTCGCCGATGAGTTCGATCGTGTGGCACACCTTGAGGGCGCGTACATTCTCCACCGTGAATCTCCAGGTTCGAAAGTCATGGCGAAACGATGCCTTCCGGCGCTGCCAACTCGATTGCTTTAGCGAGCACACCACAAGCTAGCGGTCAGGATACCCTGTTGCGCGGTCTCACCAGCGATGACGCCCGTACGCGGCTTACGAAATACGGCCCAAACGCAATGCCGGACACCGCGATACCACCATGGCGTATGGCGCTGGCCAAATTTTGGGCGCCCGTCCCCTGGATGCTTGAAGCCGCGATCATCCTCCAGGCAGTGCTTCACGAGTACGTCGAAGCGGCGGTCATCGCTGGGCTCCTGGTATTCAACGCCGTGCTCGGGTTTTTCCAGGAGGGACACGCACAGGCTACTCTTGCCGCGCTTAAATCGCGGCTCGCGCTTACGGCTTCGGTGCGGCGCGACGGCGCTTGGAAGAGCATACCAGCGACCGAGTTGGTGCCAGACGACGCGGTAAAGCTGTCGCTCGGTGGCGTGGTTGCAGCCGACGTAACGCTGGTCGAGGGATCGATCCTGCTCGATCAGTCCATGCTTACCGGCGAGTCCGTTCCGATTGAAGCTGGACCGGGCCTGCAAACATATGCAGGTGCACTGGTGCGGCGCGGAGAAGCCACGGCGGTCGTCACCGCAACCGGGGCGCACACGAAGTTTGGCCATACTGCAGAACTCGTCCGCACAGCCTATGTCGAGAGCACCCAGCAGAAAACCGTTGTGCGCGTGGTGCGAAATCTTGCCATGTTCAATGGCGTAATCATCGTCTCGCTGGTCGTGTACGCTCATGCACGTAAAATGCCGATTGGCGAGATCATTCCCCTCGTTCTCACGGCAGTTCTGGCCTCGATCCCTGTAGCGCTGCCCGCCACGTTTACGCTTGCAGCGGCGCTGGGGGCGAAGGCCCTGGCACGCTTGGGTGTGCTTCCCACGCGCCTGTCCGCAGTGGACGAGGCGGCCACGCTCGACGTTCTTTGCTCAGACAAAACGGGGACTTTGACGCGCAACGAACTGGCGCTAACTGCCATCCGTCCTGAGCCTGGCTTCGATGAAGCGGAGGTGGTGGCAATGGCGGCTCTAGCCAGTTCCGATGGCGGAGAGGATCCCGTAGACGCAGCCATCCGCTCCGCCGCAAAGAAAACAGTCACCGCCAATCTGCCAAAACTGATCAAGTTCGTTCCGTTCGATCCTGCGACAAGGATGTCCGAGGCGACTGCGGTAGATGCGAAAGGCGGCACGCTGCGTGCCGTAAAGGGCGCGTTTGCGGCGGTCATCAAACTGACCGAACCAGTAGCAACAGCAGCGGCCACGGCGCAAGAACTAGAAAAGAAAGGCTTCCGGGTTCTAGCCGTTGCTGTGGGCACATCGACCACGATGCGGCTTGCAGGAATCATCGCGCTGAGCGATCCCCCTCGGGCGGATGCAGCCGACCTTATCAAGGAGCTGCACACTTTGGGTGTGCGCACCGTGATGGTGACCGGCGACGCGCCGGCGACGGCGGCGATCATCGCGCGAGCGGTGGGACTGGATGGACCTATCTGTCCGCCCGGACCAATCCCGCAGAATGTACGCCCAGAAAACTTCGCGGTCTTTGCTGGAGTCCTACCAGAGGATAAGTATCACCTCGTACAGGCCTTCCAGAAAAGCGGACACACTGTCGGCATGTGTGGCGACGGCGCCAACGACGCGCCGGCGCTGCGGCAGGCGCAGATGGGAATTGCAGTTTCGACTGCCACCGACGTCGCCAAGTCGGCAGCTGGAATTGTGCTGACTATGCCCGGACTGGAGGGTGTTGTGGCGGCCGTAAGAGAAGGCCGAGTGACGTTCCAGCGCATTCTGACTTACACCTTAAATTCCGTCACGAAGAAGATTGTGCAGGTGCTTTTCCTGGCCGCAGGTCTGATCATCACCGGACACGCGATCCTGACCCCAATGTTGATGGTCATTATCATGATCACGGGCGACTTCCTGGGCATGTCGTTGACCACGGACAACGTGCGACCGTCCCCAATGCCAAGTGCATGGCGAGTTGGAAACTTGACGATCGCGGGCGTTTTCATGGGCCTCTCTGAGTTAGTGTTTTGCGCAGCAGTGCTGGCCATCGGCAAATTCCGCCTGGGTCTTGAAATAGGGGCCCTGAGAACTCTCGCCTTCGTGGTCATCGTGTTCGGCAATCAAGCAACGACCTATACGAATCGAACTCGTCGGCGCCTGTGGTCGACCCGCCCGAGCTTCTGGCTGGTACTTTCGTCGGTGGCCGATCTGTTGATCGCCTCAGTGCTGGCGAATCGCGGGATCGCTATGGCGCCTCTGCCATTACTCGTGATGGGAGGAACGCTCTTGGGGGCAGCGGTTTTTGCCTTCGTGGTGGACGTTGTCAAGGTTCCTGTATTCAGGCACCTCGGGATCGCCTGAAAGCTCAACTAGGCGTGGCCGAGGGGAACCAAAATTTCGAAAGGCAAGTGAGAAAACTCATGGGTCGTTGTGTCGCATGCCATGAGGGTCCATGTGCATTCTGCGCTCACACTGAGCAATAGGGAACAGTTTCGCTGATAGTGCGCCTGTCATAGTTTCAGTTCGGACCCACCTTGATGGTCCGAAGATGACGGCAAGTTGCCGAGAAGAGTGAAATGTCTACGGAAAATTCAGTGGTCGCGATTTATCACACTCATACGGAAGCGGATCAGGCGGTAAGAGAACTCCAGCGCGGCGGAGTTGACATGCGCAAGCTATCGATCGTTGGGAAAGGCTACCACACGGATGAGCACGTGGTCGGTTACTACAATACCGGCGATCGCATGAAATATTGGGGGAAAGTGGGTGCGTTCTGGGGAGGTTTTTGGGGGCTTTTGTTTGGATCGGCTTTGTTCATAATTCCGGGTCTCGGCCCAATCTTGGCGGCTGGACCGGTAGTGGCATGGATCGTGGCAGGGCTGGAGGGTGCGGTGGAGGTAGGAGCGCTCGGTGCTCTGGGAGCCGGCCTTTACAGCATCGGGATTCCTAAGGACAGCATAGTGAAGTACGAAGCAGCTCTCAAGACCGATCAGTTCCTGCTGATCGCCCACGGAACGGCTGCCGAAGTGGCCAAAGCCAGGGACATCATCGAAAGCACGCATCCTGCTTATTGCACACTGCACGCACCGGAAGCAGTCGCAGCATAGGTTTTCGCAACCGGAAAGCTGGGTCCGGCATCTCAATGTTACTGGAGGAAAAAATATGTCTGCGAACAATAGGCGCGACCAGGATGACCTCGGATCGAATTCGGCCGGGCAGTCCGGCGACATCCAGCAGATATCGGGTGTCGCCGGCGCGGATTCTCAGAGTGTGGAGGAGTTGGTCGAGGAAGGAAACGCGTTCGAGGCTGAGGCCATAGACGGTGTGGAAAACGCCAAGGATCCAGACGTGTCTGAGGTAACTACGCGTGAAGTGCCGGAGGACGACGTCCCACAAGAGTACTTGAACGACGACGACCGCGTCGCGTAAGGGCAGAAACTCGTCAGAAGCCAACAAAGGAGAACCGCATGTCAAAGACCTGGGAGCATTACCATCACGCGGCTCGTCATCATGAGCGGGCGGCTTATCACTTCAAAGAGGCAGCGAAATACGACCAAGCCGAGGAGCACGAAAAGGCCGCGCATCACTTATACCTGGCTCACGGACACAATCAACACGCGATCCATCACGACGCCGAAGGTGCGAAACTGCATGCCGAGCAGTGCGACAGCCTGACGACACCCGCTTCGGAGCAAGGAACCAAGAAGAAAGGTGCCGCTTAAAGGGGACCAACGAATAAGGGGAAGCACAGGCGAATTTCGCCCATAACAGGATCCAACGCAACGGCCGGCAAAGCATAAGGCGAAGAAACCCAGCGTGGGCCTTCGCGCGCTTCGATGTGAGACCTACTCTTGAATTCCTTCGATCCTTATCTGCATCTCCACATCTAAAAGGCCAGCTTTATAGAAAAGAGGATTGTCATGTGCCCTCTAGATCTCGCGGATGCCGCGAAGTTGCGAGCATCGGATCAACCGCTTTCCACGGATGAAGTACGGCAGATGGATGCCTACTGGCGTGCGGCGAATTATCTTTCTGTCGGCCAAATTTATCTCATGAACAATCCGCTGCTTCGTGAGCCTTTGAGAATTGAGCATGTGAAACCCAGGCTTCTGGGACATTGGGGCACAACGCCCGGGCTCAATTTTATCTATGTCCATTTCAACCGGATCATCAGGAAATACGGCCTGAATGTAATCAACATCACCGGACCAGGCCATGGCGGACCGGGAATCGTAGCCAACACTTATCTGGAGGGTACCTACACTGAGCTCTATCCGGACATTCAGCAAAACGAAGAGGGAATGCGGAAACTCTTCAAGCAGTTTTCTTTTCCAGGAGGAATCCCGAGCCACGCCGCCCCGGAGACTCCCGGCTCAATCAACGAAGGCGGAGAACTGGGGTATTCCATCGCGCACGCCTACGGAGCCGTCTTCGATAATCCTGATCTATTGGCTTGTTGTGTTGTCGGAGACGGTGAGGCCGAAACTGGCGCGCTGGCGACCAGTTGGCATTCCAACAAGTTTCTCAATCCGGCGCGGGACGGAGCAGTATTGCCTATTTTGCACTTGAATGGCTATAAGATCGCAAATCCCACGGTGCTCGGGCGTCTGAGTGATGAAGAGTTGACGCACTTATTCACTGGATACGGATACAAGCCACATTTTGTCGAGGGCCACGAACCCGAGCGCATGCATCAACTCATGGCGGCTACTCTGTACTCTGTCGTTGCCGAGATTCAGAGTATTCAAAAGACGGCGCGCTCCCAAAGCGCGCCGCAGCGGCCGGCTTGGCCAATGATCATTCTGCGCAGCCTAAAGGGCTGGACTGGCCCGAAGTTTGTGGATGGTGAACCGGTCGAAGGGACATGGCGCGCCCACCAGGTCCCAGTCACGGACTTGGCAACGAAACCGGAGCACCTGAAGATTCTGGAAGATTGGATGAAGAGCTACCGGCCCGAGGAACTGTTTGACGAACAGGGAAAGTTTCTTCCGGAGCTTGCTGAACTTGCGCCCAAGGGGAACCGGCGCATGGGAGCGAATCCCCACGCAAACGGGGGTTTGTTGCTCAAGGACCTTCTTCTGCCCGATTTCCGGAACTACGCTGTGAAGGTAGCCGAGCCGGGAAAAGAAAATGCGGAAGCGACCAGGATTTTCGGCACATTCCTACGCGATGTGATGAAGTTGAATATGCAGTCGCAGAACTTCCGCGTGTTCGGCCCGGATGAGACCGCTTCCAACCGCCTGGATGCGTTGTATGAAGTCACGGACAAGGTCCTCATGGAGCCGCTCTTGCCCACCGACGAGCACGAATCGACCACCGGCCGGGTCGTAGAAATGCTCAGCGAGCACATGTGCCAGGGGTGGCTCGAAGGCTATCTGCTTACAGGGCGGCACGGTTTCTTCTCCTGTTACGAAGCCTTCATCCACATCGTGGATTCAATGTTCAATCAGCATGCCAAATGGTTAAAGGTTTCCCGCCAGATCCCCTGGCGTCGGCCGATTGCGTCGTTGAATTATCTTCTTACATCGCACGTCTGGCGTCAGGACCACAATGGTTTCAGCCACCAGGATCCCGGCTTCATCGACTACGTCGTGAACAAGAAGGCAGACATTGTCCGGGTGTACCTGCCGCCCGACACAAACTGTTTGTTGTCAGTGGGAGATCACTGCCTGCGAAGCCGCAACTATGTGAACGTCATTGTGGCCGGGAAGCAGCCTTCACCGCAGTGGCTCAGCATGGAAGCGGCCATTGAGCATTGTACGAACGGAATTGGTATCTGGTCGTGGGCCAGTACCGATCAAGGGAGTGAGCCGGACGCGGTTATGGCTTGCGCCGGCGATGTGCCAACTCTCGAGATGCTGGCCGCCGTGGATTTGCTTCGCCAACATTTCCCGGACATTAGGATCCGCGTCGTCAACGTGGTCGATCTCATGACGCTTCAGCCCCCTTCGGAGCATCCTCACGGAATCTCAGACCGGGATTTCGATTCGATGTTCAGCACCGATAAGCCCGTCATCTTCGCTTACCATGGCTATCCCTGGCTAATTCACCGGCTCACTTACCGGCGCCGTAATCACGACAATATGCATGTCCGCGGATACAAGGAGGAGGGAACCACCACAACCCCGTTCGATATGACAGTACTGAACGAGATCGATCGTTTTCATTTGGCCGGGGATGTGGTCGATCGCGTGCCCAGGCTGCAGCGCATAGGAGCGCACTTCAAGGAATTTTTGCGTGACAAACTCGTTGACCATAAACAGTACATCCACGAACACGGAGACGACATGCCGGAAATCCAGAATTGGACTTGGCCGTACTGATGAAAATCCTGGTGCTCAATTCTGGTTCCAGCAGCCAGAAGAGCTGTCTCTATGAGATTGGCGGCTCGGTTCCCTGCGATCCACCCGCTTGTTTGTGGGAGGGCAAAATCGAGTGGGAGAGCGACATTGCCCAAGTGTCTTTAAAGAATGCGAATGGAGTTGTAAGAACAGACCATGCAAGAATCGCCTCTCGTGCACATGCCATTGAGCACTTGCTCGGCGCTCTTTGGGGGGGCGACACTCAGGCCATTTCTGCACCTTCTGCGATTGATGTAGTCGGACACCGCGTCGTCCACGGAGGTCCGCAGTACGAAGATCCCGTGTTTATCACGCCCCGGGTTAAATCAGCCATCGCTCAGGTTTCCGCGTTTGCTCCACTTCACAATCGCGCTGAATTGGAAGGTATGGAGATCGTTGAGAGACTGCTTGGATCCGTGCCTCAGGTTGCCGTATTCGATACGGGCTTCCATCGTAAAATGCCGCCTGCTGCGGCAGTTTATCCCGGTCCCTACGAATGGTTTGCGGACGGGATTCACCGCTATGGATTTCACGGCATCAATCATCGGTACTGCGCCGGGCAGGCGGCACGTTTGCTGGGCAGGGACTTGAGGTCTGTGAAACTCGTGAGTTGTCATCTGGGCAACGGTTGTTCTCTCGCCGCGATTCGGGACGGCCATAGCGTAGACACGACCATGGGCTTCACCCCGCTCGAAGGCCTAATGATGGGCACCCGTTCCGGGTCGGTCGATCCTGGAGTTTTGACATACCTCATGCGGCAGAGGGAATTATCCGCACAGCGACTTGATGAGATCTTAAACAAAGAATCGGGGCTGCTCGGAATCTCGGGAGTCTCCGGCGACATGCGGCAGATTCTTGCTGCAGTCAGGAATGGTCACGAACGCGCCAAACTTGCCTTCGACATTTACATCCATCGCCTGCGATCTGCTATCGGTGCAATGGTTGCGGTGCTCGGTGGTATGGATGCTCTCATATTCACTGCCGGCGTCGGCGAAAACTCTCCGGAGGTACGCGCCGCGACCTGTGAGAATTTTGCTTATCTTCACCTGGAGGTTGATCCTGAGAAGAACCGCCAACCTTCTTCAGATCAGGACATCGCCACTGCTGACTCATCCGTTCGCGTGCTGGTAATACACGCGCAGGAAGACTGGGCAATTGCCCGCGAGTGTTGGAAACTCAAACGGGCCGCGCCCTCTGAGTCCGGGACAGTCGGACCTGCTTGAATCTTCTACCCAAGGCAGTTCCAGCGAGTCAGGTAAGGTGGTCTCCCGATTGTCCACGGCATGACGTGGAATTGCAGAGAAGCACCGGGATGCCATCTTTTTCCAGTTTCCGTGCCAGAGCGATAGCTTCCGAACCGCCCCACCTATGCCCATAAATGATGATGCGACCATTCTTCTCGGCGGCGGTTAGAATCCCATCGTGGTTCGTGTCCAGCAGGCTCAGGATCTTCTCCCGGGCTTCTTCCCCGTGGTAGCTTTCAAAGGTCTCCACGTCGACGCCCGTGGGGTAAGCCTTGCGCAGGCGCGCCGCAAGCTGCACCTCGCTGTGCACGAGATTGTCGTGCCTGATGAACCCGCCGACGAAACCGATGACGATTACGGGTGGCATCGTGCGGATCACGTGGGGAACAGATTGTGCAAGACTGTCCGGGCGGGCGCAAGGCTGGCACCGAGAGAGAAGATTAAAGTACAAATCAATATCCGGAATCGACGCAGGGCAGTTGTGTGGATCATGGTCTTCCTGGGAAACACTGCTGTTGGCCCAGGTCATTCGGGCGCCGGATTGTGGTCGCTGACGAGGTGTTCCTCGTTGCGGCAACGTCGTCTTAGGCACGGATCGGGATCACTGTGCAAAACTGGCCCCCACCGTTTGCACCGGCGCCGCGGACTTCAACTGGTCCAGCGCAGTCAGCACGCCTTGCCAGCGAGGCTGCTCCTTTCTTGTTTCGATCGGCATCGAGAGATCGGAATAAAACTGCAGGATGTTATCACGCAGGGCGGGCGACGTCCCCTCGAACTTCCGCTCTGACAACTGAGCGAGCAAGGTTGCGTAAGTGTCGTCCGCCAGCGAGTATTCCGCAGCTTTGGTTGCGTTGCCGCTATCCAAATCACAATTGGGAAGCACCAGTGTGTCGCTGCGCACTTCTTCGAGAAACGCACGGTACTGGTCGACGGTCGTGTTGATGCTTTTGAAGTACAGGTCCTCGGTTTGGGGAGTGGGGTTATTGAACGCCAGCCCTTTGAAGGGGCCTATTTTCGGCATGTATCGCAACAGCGTGGACAAGATCCGGGTACCCACACCCGGCTTGACGTAGTCCTTTCCCCACTGCCTTTCGTAATCAGAGCGCGAAAGACGATATAGGAACTTCCGTTTCGAGAAATCCGGGGTCTCGCGCATCAGGTCCTTCTTGTGGGTTTGCAGCGCAACCTGGGTCATCTCCGGAATCATCCGGCTGACGGCGAAACGATACGAACCAACCGCCAGATCCTCGTGGGTGAGCACATCTTTCAACTCCACTCCGTATACCACGGGAAAGACGCGCTCCAGCAAGGACTTGGACACCTGGAATCCGATGAAATCGTGGTACTGCTGCGACGCATAACGATTCCTCGCGACCTGCACCGTGTCGAATCCGAACTCCGTTTTCAAATGCGCAGTCTTGTCCTCAGCATAACGAACGGACTCGCCGTACTTCGCCCGCAGCTTCGGATATTCGATTGCGACGGACTCGTTAACCGCTGGGTGGCCGGCAATGTCCGCCGCGTAGTGCGACAGTGCGCCGAGTGCAAAGGCGTACTCGTTGACATCCTGGCTTTCCAGCAGCAACTCGTGAACGAAGTCTCCGCTGCGGACGTAGTGCACCAGGTTGCTGAATTCCTTACTGCCGAACGGGTAGTAGCCCAGATCCTGAATGACAGCGCCTCCGTAGGCGTAGGCATGTGCTTCTTTAAGCTGGTCTTCCGAGAGTCCCGGATATCGCTTGAGGAGCAGAGGCTGGATTTCATCGGTCCAGAGCAGGTCGACGATTTCCTCATGCGTTAGAACGGAGTATGCGGACAAGTCGCCGCTGCACAGGAGCGAGACGAGAAGAAGTGCCAACGCGCGGATAGAAGGCAGGCGCCAACTCTTGGCTATGGCGCCTGACGACGTTGGCGGATGGCGCATGGTTCAAATCCGGCCGAGGACCAGGAGAACGACGACGACCACGAGTACCACCCCCACTCCTCCGGTCGGGTAATAGCCCCAGTCTCTGCTATGCGACCAGCGTGGCAGTGCACCAATCAGTGCCAAAATCAGAATCACGATCAATATGGTTCCAAGCATTTGTGGCTCCTTACTTCCTTGCGAGTCAAACTTAGTTATAGGAGTTTCGCCCGTTTCTTAATGGTCAAAACCGCTCAGGGAAAAAAGAAATGTTCGAAATGGCGGAGCAATTCTCTCGTGGAAGGGGCAGGAAGTGACAGCGGTGGGCCGGATTTCCACACCGCGGACATCACTTCGATCCCTCCGCGCAGTCAGAAAGAAATGGCGCGAGCCCGAAAATTGGGCCCGCGCCAGTTATAAGAGTTAGTCGGTTTCTCACACCTCGAACAGACTGACGCAGTACGTCGCAGTCATTGTGCTACTTCCGAGGGCGCTCTTCGGCTTTGGGCGCCTCTCTCGCAGGTCGGGGCGCACTCTGCGCACGAGCTGCAGTCTCTACACGGGGCGCACTCTGCGCACGGGGTGCGGCTGCAGGCCGAGGTGTACTCTGCTGACGGGGTGCAGGCTCCGCGCGCGCTGTCGTCGCCGGACGCGAAGCAGGTTGCGCATGAGTTTGAGTTGGCTTATTGGACTCGGTTCGCTGCGCCACTTTAGGCTTTGCCGCTTGGTTCTCGGGTGCCCTACTCGCGGCCGCCTTGTTCTCATTCGTGCGGGTCGTAGCTGCTCTGTTCTCAGCCGCTTTGTTTTCGCTCGTGCGGGTTGCAGCTGCCTTGTTCTCGTTCGTGCGGGTTGTAGCTGCTCTGCTCTCGGCCGCCTTGTTCTCATTCGTGCGGGTCGTAGCTGCTCTGTTCTCAGCCGCTTTGTTTTCGCTCGTGCGGGTTGCAGCTGCTTTGTTCTCGTTCGTGCGGGTCGTAGCTGCTCTGCTCTCAGCTGCCTTGTTCTCGTTCGTACGGGTACTCTCAGCCGCCTTGTTCTCACTCGAGCGGGTTGCAGCCGTCCTATTCTCAGTGGCCTTGTAAGGCGCTCCCGCCTGTCTGGCCGCTACCACGCCATGACCGCTAAACTCGCCGGGCTTCGCAGTGGCTGCGATTGCCGGCCGGCCATGATTAACGGACGCCAATAGTTCGTGGTTCTTGCCAGCGGCCTGTTGATGATCTGCTTGTGCCGATGTTGCCGGACTGTGGCGCTCTTGTGCTGCGGTCTCTTCCCCTGCGGTCGGGCGGGCGCTGATTCCACCTCGTCCGCCGTTATAGCTCACATGATTGAACGCGGTGTTGTTGATGACGGTCTTGTTGTAAACGTTGTGAATGTTCGTGACGTTCACGTTATTCACCGAGCGGTTGTAGTAGAAGGCATTGTTGTTCCAATATCCGCCTTGATAGCCGACACCGCCGTAGCCGAAGCCGTAATTGACGCCACCGTAGAAGCCGACATGCGGACCCCAGTAGCCTTCATTCCAGGCGTAGGCGTTGTTGCCCCAGCCCCAATAGCCGGGAGTCCAGAGGAAGCCAACCTCGGGAGCCATCACCCACGTGCCCGGTACCCAGAAGTAGCCCTCATCCCCATAAGACCAGTAGCCTGGCGTCCACAAATACCCGTCGGCGGGGGCCATGGGTTGGCTGTACACAGGGAGTGCGGGTGGAGCGATCGTAATCGCCACGCCGAACTGCGCGAACGAGACGGCCGGTATGGCCAGTATCAGGAGCGCGAGCAACACTAAACGGATGTTACGCATTTTGAACCACCTTGCCAGATCATCCTTCGATTGCCCGGTTGGACCTTGCCGCTGCGGGCTGCGTGGAGTAAGAGGCGACGCGTGAAGCGTCATAGGCAAGGATTGCACGGACACCCGGTCAGGTCTGAGCACTACGGCTCACTTTCGGGAATGTCAAATTAGGCACCGGCAGGATCTTTTCGGGATGACCTTACTCGCGCCGGAAAGAGAAGGGCGCGAGCCCAAGCACTGGACCCGCGCCGATCACCTTCAAGCGAAGAGTCCGTGCGCCCGGAGATGACCGAACAGTTAAACCAACTCCTGGCGAATGCGCTGACCCTTCGCGACCTGTACAAGAAATCTCATTGGCAGGTCGCCGGTGCGACTTTCCAACTCCATATCGTTATACGACAAGCGTAAACCGTAACCGTCATACGTTTTTCCCCGATGACCTTTAGTACTGAAGAACTCCCGAGAGTCCCGTGTTCGAAGGGACAAGATTGTCTCGCCTCGACGCCAGCCTTTTCAGGGGCGACGGAAGCATTGCTTACAGCAAATTACAAGGACGTGGAAGGCTGCGAAACCCCCGTAACGACGCGCAAGAGTCTAGGATTCCGGGCTAGAACACCGGGCTGGTCGGTCGGGTTATCCAAACGGCTCCCGCAAAAGAACCAACAATTGATCCCGGAATTCAAGCATCATGAGACCGAGCTTGACTTGTTTCGGCAACAGAACGGTTGGTGCTCTTGCTCTCTTGGCGCTCACACGAACACCCGTGCTGGGACCGCGCTTCCCACCCGACCCCAGTTAGCGTTTCGGTTTCGCTTGGCCCTTGACTGGCGGTCCTCTCTTCACGTGCATTGCCTTCAGCGAGCTGGCACTCTTTTCCTGGAAGGTGCCCAGCCATTCGCTGAGGGTGTCCTCGTCGATCGAGAACACCAGCCCCGGACCGGCTTCGTACATGACCACGGTGAAGTCGACGGTTGGACCGTCAGCGCCCCCGACGGGACCGACGGCAAATGGACTGGCCGACGGGAAGGCGAATCGCCCCGCGGCGTCAGGTGCGGCTGCAGTCCCCGCGATCGCAACGGCAGTGTACTCATCCGGCGTGCCCGTTACGAAGGACGCGAACGGATCGCTGATATCTATCAGAGTGGGGGCGCCGCCGGTCCCGGTCGTGAAAACAAGCGACGCAAACGTTCCTTGCCCGACGAAGTCATACTCCCAGCCCACGTTCCCGGTGGGCCAGGTGGCGTTGCCGGCGTAGGCCTGCGCCCCGAAGCCGTAGCTGTGGTTGAGGTCAGATCCGTCGGACGCTATGGTCCCTTGCGGAACCACGATTCCCGTGCCCTGGGCGAAATCATCCAGATC
>Ga0181530_10003275_pt1 | contig 18232 bp, 16 predicted proteins | sample PEATcosm2014_Bin_42_FD_119769 | JGI IMG/M metagenome (GOLD analysis project Ga0181530, IMG submission 119769) | Peatland microbial communities from MTU Mesocosm Facility, Houghton, MI, USA - PEATcosm2014_Bin10_60_metaG | ecosystem: Environmental > Terrestrial > Soil > Wetlands > Peat | place... | reverse complement strand
TCAGGATGCCCACGAGAATGCCCACCGGGACCGGCAGGCCGTGCTGCATGGCCATGGCGCCCAGCACGCCGCTCATCGCCAGAATCGCGCCCACCGAAAGGTCGATGCCGCCCGCGATGATGATAATCGTCATGCCGAGCGACATGATGTTGATCACCGCGGTCTGCCGCACCACACTCTCGAGGTTGGTCCCGGTCAGGAAATGCGGCGAGGCGATCGCCAGCGCTACGAACAGAACGATCAAACTCAGGAACGGCAGCAGCCGCTGCATCATGGCCCGGCCACCCGGTCCAGCGCGGCATAGCGCATGATTTCTTCCTGCGTCGTGCGGCCGGGCAGTTCTCCGGAGATGCGCCCCTGCCGCATCACCAGGATGCGATCGGCCACCTGCAACAGCTCCTGCATCTCCGAGCTCACCATCAGCACGGCGGCCCCATTGCGGGCCAGTTCGTCCATCAGCTCGAAGACTTCGGTCTTGGCGCCGACATCGATGCCGCGGGTGGGCTCGTCGAACAGGAACACGCGCGCGTGGCCGAAGAGCCACTTGGCGATCACCACCTTCTGCTGGTTGCCGCCGCTCAAAAGGCCCGCCGGCTGCTTCCCCGAGGCGGCCCGAATGCGCAGGCGCGTGATGTACTGCGCCGTGACGCGGATTTGCGCCCGGCCGTCAACCAGGCCGAAATGGCTGATCTCCCGCAGATTCGCCATCGTGACGTTGTAAGCGATAGGCAAGCGCAGCGCCAGGCCGTTCTTCTGGCGATCCTCGGTGACCAGTGCAATACCCGCCGCCACTGCTGCGCGGGGCGAATGGATGTGCACCTGCCGGCCTTCCACGAAGATCTTGCCCGCGTCGATCGGGTCCACGCCGAAAATGGCGCGGCAGGTTTCGGTTCTTCCCGCGCCGATCAGCCCGGCCAAGCCCACGATCTCGCCCGCCCGCAGCGAAAACGAGATGTCGCGCAAGGCGCCTTGGCGCGTGAGCCCCTCGATGCGCAGCAGTTCTGGCCCCGGCGGCAGCTGCTGGCGCCGATACAGAGCCACCATCTCGCGGCCCACCATGTACTGGATGATACGGTCCGTGGAGACCTCCGCGAGCGGGCCCGTGTGCACCGTGGCGCCGTCGCGCAAGACGGTGACGCGGTCGCCAATCGCGCGCAATTCCTCCAGACGGTGTGTGATGTAGATTACTCCCATGCGCCGAGCGCGCAGGGTGCGCACGATCTTGAAGACTTCTTCGGTCTCCTCGCCCGAAAGCGATGAGGTGGGCTCATCGAAGATCAGCAGGCTGGAGCCGTGCTGTATGGCGCGGCAGATCTCCACCAGTTGCTTGCCCGCCGGACTTAGCCGTTCCACGCGCCAGTCCGCATGCAGGGGGAAGTGGTGTTCCTCGATCAGCCGCGCCGCCCTCTCAACCATGCGCCGCCGGTTCACCCATCCGAAGGGCAGCCGCTCCTCGCGCCCGAGGAAGATGTTCTCCGCCACGGAAAGATGCGGCGCCAGCAGCGATTCCTGGTGGACCATGGCGATCCCCATGGCCGCCGCTTCCGCCGGCGTGCGCAGGGAAACCTCCCGGCCCTGCCACAACATACGGCCCGCATCGCGATGCTCGATGCCGGCCACGATCTTCATCAGCGTGGACTTCCCCGCGCCGTTCTCGCCCAGGAGGAGATGCACTTCGCCGGGCTCGATGGCGAGATGACCGTCGCGCAGGGCGGTCACGCCGCCGAAACGTTTCTGAATCCCGCTGAGCTCGAGGAGCACCGGAAGATAGTATAAGCCGTGAATGCCCGAGGATTCACGCGGTGCCGCCGCGGCTCAATTCTATTCCTTCGGGAAGTTCGGGTTGGCCTTCACCTCGTTCAACTGCGCCGTGTGCCGCTGGCTGTGCGCCGAAAGCAGCAGGACCCACTGATAGGCGTCCAGGGTCTTCAAAACTGGGTGATCGCCAAAGTGGCCGCGCAGATCGTCCTGGGTGTTCCGTATATAGGCGATGGTGTGTTCGCGGCTTTGTTTGAAATGATCCAGCATTTCCTGCGGCGTAGCGAAACGGTGCGTGGGCCGCAGGATCTCCGGCGCCTGGAATTTCTGCGTGCGATTCACCACTGCGGTGAGTATGAATTCATCGGTGACCGCCGATTTCTGGTCGGGCGTGGCCGGCGCTTGCATGATTTTTTGGGTGATCATGCCGAAGATAACGTCCTCGGAAACCGCGATGTGCTCCGCGCACTCCGCCACGGACCAGGTCTTTTCGTCAGGCTTGAAGTTCCATTGCGCCGGCGAGAGGCCGGCCACTGAATCCAGGAACTGTTTGCGGCTGGCTTCGAGTTCGCTCACGGCGCGGTCGCGCTCGGCTTGCGTCAGGGGGGCGGCGAACAGGGGCGCTGCGGCCGCGGCTAGCGTCAGAACAGAGATCAGCGTTTTCATTCCTCATATCGTCGCAAATTTCCGGCGCGAATGCATGTGGGGGGAGGGTTGCGTCGACCGGAGGGCCGGCCTCAAAAAGGGTGCGCCGGACCCGGTGGCGATCCAGAAGCAGGCCGTAAACTATTGATATTTAAGGCATTAAATGCAACCGAAATTATGCTGGGCGGTCCGGTATAATAAAGGTGTACCCTTCAGACACCTTCTGACCGGCACATCTGGATTAAACCTATGACACCGGTACGCAAGTTTTGGCCTCTGGACTACGACCAGGAAGTCGAGATTTATGACAATCTCTCCTGGGATTTACCGGGCAGGACCCGACGGCCCGGCACACTTCGGGTGAACCACGCCCGACGGCCGGCTGGTATGCGCGCGCGCCAGGCGCCTACGCCTTAACCGGCTTGTTCACAACTTTCTGGTTTTTGTCGTCCCAATACAGGACCCGGCCTTCGCGATAAGACTGCACCGCCATCGAGATGGTCACCTGGGCGTGGAAGCCTGTGTCCACATCGAGCGTGGGTTTCTCGCGCGAGCGCATGCAATCCAGGAAGTTCGTGATGTGCGCCACGATGTCGGGTTTCTGCTCCACTGGAATCGTGATCTCTGCGTCGCTGCCGAACTTGGCCTTGTACGCGTCGTCGATCACCTTGCGCTCGGGGAGCAGCGTGATGTGATCCGTGCGGCCCTCGAACATGCCGTGGTCCACCATGATGATGGTGCCCTCGTGGCCGCGAATCAGGCCTGGAATGTGCTTGGAGTTGGCCATCGAGGAGCTCAACACCAGTGAGTGTCCCTGCGGAAATTCCGCCATCAGGTGGAAGGTGTCCGGCACCTCGCGTTCGTCCTTGAATACGTAGATGCCACCGCTGGCCATCACCTTGCTCGGGAACTGCGGCTCGGACCAGCAGATGTTCAGGGGCGCCACCACGTGGAAAAACAGGTCCGTGGCGATGCCGCCTGAATAATCCCAATACTTGCGGAAGCGGAAGAAGCGGTCGGCGTCGAAGGGCCGCTTGGGCGCCTTGCCCAACCACATCTTCCAGTCGATGTAGTTCTCTCCCTTGCCGTCCGGCCCGGCGTCCTTGTCGATATCCCAGTTCCACTCGCCCTCTTTGGAGTTGCGGTGATAGGAGCCCTGGCTCATGATCATCTTGCCGATGGCGCCGTCGGCGATGTACTTCTTAGCCACATGCCACTGCAAAGCCGAGGTGGTCTGGGACCCAACCTGCAGCACCCGCTTGGTCTCCTTCACGGTTTGAGAAAGGTGGCGCGCCTCCTCGACGGTGTGGCACATGGGCTTTTCGAGGTATACGTCCTTGCCATGGTCCAGGGCCTCCAGCGCAATTGGCGCGTGCCAGTGATCGGGGGTGGCCACCACTACCGCATCGATGTCCGATCGGTTGATGATCTCGCGGTAGTCCAGATAGCCGTCGCACTTTTGTTTGTCAGCGGAGTATTTCTTGCGCTTCTCGTAGACATCGGCTACGGCTACCACTTTGCAAGCGCTCGTTCGTTGGCCGATAGCGGCGAACTGGCCCGCCAAATACGAGCCCCGCCCGCCCACGCCGATGACGCCCACGTTGATCATGTCGTTGGCGCCGAGGACTCTTCCGGTCGCGGCCGCGCGAGCCGGTTTGGCGAACAACTCCTTGGCAGCCCCGAGCGCGCCGACTACGGCCGCGCCCTTGACCATGAAATCTCTGCGATTGACGGATTCTTGGTTGTCGGACATGGAAAACCCCTTTCCTCGCTGGCTAAAGGATCAGTGTACCCGAAATCACGTGGCGCAGGTACTCGTGCAAGATTGTTCCCCCACCGAAATCCCGGCTTGCGACGCCACATCTCCACGGCTTCGGCATTCCGGCTCTGTTTTGCCTTCCGCCCGTTCCTGACTTCACCCTCCCGGGGCACACCGGCCCGTTCGAGGTTCACCAGGGTCCCCAATTTCCCGCTGCCGATTTTGGGTCTATGGCGCCGCTGGCGAGCATCTAAATTTGTAGCGCTTGGAGGGCCTGTTGGCGGCGTTCTGCCGGTAGCCGATGGCGCCGGCGGGCATGAGATAAACGCCACGATTGTGCGCGGTCCGTGGAGAGGATCAGGCATCCTCGAAGGTCGTGGAAATTCAGCGGTGGAGTACTCTGCTTCAGTCGGGGAACGCGCGCAACGGTATTACGTGTCACCGCGCCGTGGGAAATAATGGCGCTAGACTGTATCGAAAGGGAATGCCATTGACACGAATTCATGCGAATCTCCTGAATCGGCGTGGGCGGGTCGCCTCCGGCCTGGGCCTTCTGTTTGCGTCAGCGCTGGCGGGCCAGCAGAGCCAATTCCAAGGCAGCGTCCCCAACGGAACCGCGTCTTCCACACCGCTGGCGCTGACTCTCCGCGATGCGATCGACCGCGGCCTGAAGACCAACCTGGGGCTGCTCGTCAGTGGCTCCGCCAGTGAGATCGCCCGCGGTCAGCGGCTGCGCGCGTTGAGCGCTCTTATGCCGCAAGTCGGCGGGCAGGTGAGCGAGACCGTCGAGCAACTCAACTTGAAAACGATTGGCTTCACCTTCAGCATTCCTGGCGTTGCTCTTCCCAGCATCGTAGGTCCGTTTCAGTACACCGATCTCCGCGCTTCAGCTTCCATTACCGTTTTCGATTACAACAAATGGAAGAATTATCGCTCGTATCAGGAAAGTCAGCGGGCCGCTCAACTTTCGTATCGGGATGCGCGGGACGTGGTCGTCCAGGCTGTGGCGAACGCCTACCTTCAGGTAACGGCCGACGCTTCCCGCGCGGAGGCCATACGCGCGCAGGTGCTGACAGACCAGGCGCTCTACGATCGAACCGTGGATCAGAAGAAAGCGGGAACCTCTCCGGGTATCGATGTGCTTCGTTCGCAAGTCGAGTTGAAGACGCAGCAACAGCGCCTGCTTGCTCAGGAAAACCAGCTTGCCAAGGACAAGCTTTCGCTCGGCCGCGTAATCGGCCTGCCGAGCGGTCAGGATTTCAATATCGCGGAAGCGGTGCCCTACTCGGCGCTGGCTTCAATCACGCAAGAAGAGGCCCTGCGCGCGGCTCTCGATCAGCGCCCGGATTACCAGAGCGCCAAAGCCCTGGTGCGCGCCTCTGAGGAGGCGGTGCGAGCGACTCGCGCGGAGCGCTACCCAACCGCCGGAGTCACCGGCGACTACGGGGATGTCGGGCCGACCATCGGCAACTCGCACGGCACCTTCACTTTCGTAGCTTCGCTGAAATTCAATATCTTCGACGGTGGCCGCATCAGCTCCGATGAAATTCAAGCGAAGGCTACTTTGAAACAGCGGCAGGACGAACTGGCCGATCTTGGCGGACAGATCGATTTCCAGGTCCGTGCGGCCTTTCTCGACATACAGTCGGCGGCCGATCAAGTGGCCGTGGCGAAAAGCAATCTCGAGTTGGCCAACGAGACGCTCGAACAGGCGCGCGACAGGTTCACCGCCGGAGTGACCGATAACATCGAGGTGGTGCAGGCTCAACAGTCGGTTGCCAGCGCGAACGACAATCTGATCTTCGCGCTCTATGCCCACAACCTGGCGAAAGTAGCTTTGGCGCGGGCCCTGGGCGCAGCCGAACAGGGAATCCAGAAGTTCATGGAGGTGAAGTAGAGATGGCGGACATCGTGGCTGAAGGCAATAAGACAACATCCTCGTCGTCGACGCGCCCGTTGCCGCGCAAAAGCCGGCGCAGACCGGGGCGCGTTATCGTGCCCATAGTGATCGTGCTGGTGCTGGTGGGTGGTTACTTCGCGTGGAAGCACTTCAACGCCTATGAGTCGACCGACGACGCTCAGATAGACGGCCACGTCAATGCTATTAGTGCGCGTATCAACGGCAACGTCATTCAGGTGCTGACGGATGACGAGAGGTATGTCAAGGCGGGCGACGTAATAGTCCGGATCGATCCCCGGGACTATGAGGTTGCCGTCGCCAAGGCGGAAGCCGACCTGGCCGACGCCGAGGCGTCGCTATACGGCTCCCGCACCGATGTGCCCATTACTTCCACTAATACGGACAGTCAATTGAAGACGGCGCATTCGGGTAGAGCGGATGCCAACGCGGCCTTGGCCGGCGCTCAGCATCAGTTGGATGCGGCCCAGGCACGGCTCGATACGGCCAAAGCCCAGGTACGCGAGGCTGCGGCGAATTACAAGAAGGCCGGCGACGATGTCGTCCGCTACAAGCTGTTAGTCGCCAAAGACGAGATTTCCCAGCAACAGTACGACACTGCCGTTTCGACGGCCGACGCCGACAAGGCCACGCTCGACGCGCGCAACGCGGCGGTCACCGAAGCCGAGCAGAACATCCGCGTCGCGCAAAGCGGGGTGGAGGAAGCCCAAGCCAAGATCGCGCAGGCGGATGCGTCCATTCAGGCCGCCATGACCGCGCCGCAGCAGGTTGCCGTCACCGAGGCCCGCGCCAAGTCCGCACAAGCCCAGGTCGCCCAGAGGCGCGCGCTGCTCGATCAGGCCAAGCTCAACCTCAGCTATTGCGTCATCGTCGCTCCGGTCAGCGGGATCGTCGGCAAGAAAACCGTGGAGGTCGGGCAGAACATTTCGCCCGGCGAACAGTTGATGGCCGTGGTTCCGCTCGACGACATCTGGGTGACGGCCAACTTCAAGGAGACACAACTTCGCCGCATGAAGCCGGGCCAAGTGGTCAAGTTCAGCGTGGACGCCTACAGCCGCGAATACACCGGAAAACTGGAAGGCGTCGGAGGCGCCAGCGGTTCCAGGTTCAGCCTGCTGCCTCCCGAAAACGCCACCGGAAACTATGTCAAGGTCGTACAGCGTATTCCGGTTCGCATCGATCTCGACCCCGGACAGAACGACGATCGCCGCCTGCGGCCCGGTATGTCGGTGGATCCCAAGGTCTACGTCGAGTAACCGCTCACAGCGCATATGGCCGAAGTAACCGAAAGCGCGCTGCCTGGCCCCGCTGCGGCGGAAGCTTCCTGGAAGCCAAAATTCAATCCCTGGCTAATCGCTATTGTCGTGGCCCTGGCCGCGTTCATGGAAGTGCTCGACACCAGCATCGCCAACGTCGCGCTACCGCACGTGGCCGGGAACCTGGGCGCAAGCAACGATGAGAGCACCTGGGTGCTCACTTCGTACCTGGTATCCAATGCCATCGTTCTTCCTATCAGCGGATGGCTCGCGGGCCTGTTCGGGCGAAAACGGTTTTTCCTCACCTGCATTTTCCTGTTTACCCTCAGTTCGCTGGCTTGCGGCGCTGCCCCCACACTGGCGCTGCTGATCGTTTTCCGCGTCGTCCAAGGCTTAGGCGGCGGCGGGCTCCAGCCCATGGCGCAAGCCATTCTCGCCGACACGTTCCCGCCGCAACAGCGCGGCTTGGCCTTCGCGCTCTACGGCATCACTGCCGTGATGGCGCCCACCATCGGCCCCACTCTCGGTGGCTGGATCACCGATAACTACTCCTGGCGCTGGATCTTCTACATTAACCTCCCCATCGGAATCCTCGCATTGTTCCTGGTGTTCCGCATGGTGCAGGATCCGCCGTATATTGCCCGCCTGAAGGGCGCTGGAGTGCGCGTGGACTACATTGGCATTGCGCTTCTGGCGCTGGGTGTCGGCGCTCTCCAGATCCTGCTCGATAAAGGCCAGGAGGACGATTGGTTTGGCTCCCGCTTCATCGTTACGCTGGTGTTGGTCTCGGCTACCTGTCTTGTTTCTCTGGTCGTCTGGGAATGGCGCCGCGCCGATCCCGTGATCGACGTCCGCATGTTCAAGAGCTTCAACTTCGCCACGGCGAACATGATGATGTTCACGCTGGGCGTCATTTTTTTTAGCAGTCTGGTGATGATGCCGCAATTCCTCCAGACGCTCTTAGGATATACTGCGCAGTCGGCCGGCTTGGTTCTATCGGCCAGCGGCTTAGTGGTGCTTTTGTGCATGCCTATCGTCGGCCAACTCACCACGAAAATGCCGGCAAAGTACATCATTGCCTTTGGCTGGCTTTCGCTCGCCTGTGCCATGTATTATTCCACCGTGCGGGTGGATCTGTTGATAAGCTTCAAGGCGGCGGCGTGGCTGCGCGTGGCGCAGTCCCTCGGCCTGGGCTTTCTGTTCGTGCCGATCACGCTGGCGGGTTACATCGGGATCCCTCCGGAAAAGAGCAACAGCGTTTCGGGCCTGGTGAATTTCATGCGCAATATGGGCAGCAGCGTGGGAACGTCCATGGTGACGACGCTGCTCGCGCGCCGGGCGCAATTCCACCAATCGATACTGGCGTATCATGCGACTAACTTCGATCCGGTGTTTCGCAACCAGGTCGGCGGGCTGAGCCGGCAGCTCGTTCACTCCGGAATCAGCGCGGCGGATGCCCAGACGCATGCCTACGGGCTCATTTACCAGGGCATGCAGGCGCAGGCGCAGACGCTTGCCTATATCGATACCTATAAGGTGCTCGCCATTGGCGCGGGCATCATGTTTCTGCTGTCGTTTATCGTTCGCAAGAACGACCCGCACGCCGGCGGAACCGTGGTGGCGGAGTAGTGACCGTGGCGCAAGCTTCAGCTGGCCGCGGCGAACTTCAGTTCGCCGCCTTGAGTTTCTACATTCTCGCGAGGAGCAAGACTGCATTGGTGGACCGTTGAACACTGTGGTGGGGCAGGCGCTTTCGCCTGCCAACGGCGAACTTCAGTTCGCTGCACGTTTGAATACGGGAGTATGAGGAACGATTCATGATCAGAGTGCTGACTATTGAGCGTGAATACGGAAGCGGCGCCGCCGCCATCGCCAAAAAACTGGCCGAGCGGCTGGGTTGGAAGCTGTGGGACCAGTTGCTGACCAACGAAATCGCCCGCCTGATGGATTGCGAAAGCCGGACCGTGGAGCAGCATGAGGAGCGCCGGGACCCGCTGTACTACCGGCTGTTCAAATCCTTCATGCGAGGCAGCTTCGAAGGCAGTTTGAACGCACCGAAAATGAAGATCGTGGACGCCGAGTGTATCCGGGAGGCCACCGAGCGAGTCGTTACGGCGGCGGCGAAGCAGGGTAACTGCGTCATCGTGGGGCGCGGTTCGGCGTATTACTTGCGCGACCGTCCCGACGCCTATCACGTCTTTGTCTACGCCCGCTTCGAAGAAAAAGTGAACCGTTTGCGGGCCATGGGCAAGAGCGAGCAGGAAGCCATCCAGCTCGCGGAGACGGTGGATGTCGACCGCGCGGCATTCATCAAGCAGTACTTCAACGTTGAGTGGCCTGCCCGTCATTTCTTCCATCTCATGATCAACTCCACGATCGGGGACGAGGAGGTGGTTCGGATAATCCTCAATGCCGCGCCGCTGACACTCGCTAAGAGTTGAGATAGATGTGGGGCAGGCGCTTTCGCCTGCCAACCGTCGACTGGCAGCCGGGAATTCGTTCAGACCCGGTTCTCATCCAACAAGCGCACCAACGCTCTTCGATCGATCTTACCGGTCGATCCCAAGGGTAGCGCGTCCAAGCGATGTACCTGCTGGGGCACCATGTATGCAGGCACGCGTTTTTTCATTCCTTCCCGGACCTCCGCGGGAGTAACGCCTGACGCGCAGTGGAAAGCGACGATTCCGGTCGCGCGGTCGCCGGCGAGAGGCCAAGCCACCGCCGCCAGCAAGTCCGTGCCCATAATCTCGCGCAAATGCGCCTCGACTTCCTCGAGTTCGACCCGGTTCCCGAGTATTTTAACCTGGTTGTCAATTCGGCCCAAATGGTGAAATGCCCCGGAGGAATCCTGGTAAGCCAGGTCTCCCGTGCGATACCATCGCCGTCCCTCGATCGTGGGGAAGCGAGCCGCGGTCAGTTCCGGATCCTGGTAGTATCCGCGTGCCACCTGCCGGCCCGACACGACCAGTTCTCCCTCCTCGCCCTGTGCCAGGAAATTCAGATTCGCGTCCACGATGCCGGCCTCGATGCCCCGGAAGGGCTTGCCAATGGCCAGCGAACCACGGTTTCTGGTGACATTCGTAGGATCTTCCAGGCGCTGCGCGATGCAGTCGACGGTTACCTCCGTCGGTCCGTAAAAATTCTCCACCACGCTGTTGCACGCGGCGGCCTGCCACGCCTGGGCGGATGCGATCGGCAGCGCCTCGCCCGCGAAAATAGAACACCGTAACGACGGAAATACGCCGGGCCTCAGCATCTTCATACGCTCCATGAAACATGCGGTCGACGGCGTCGAAAACCAGATAGTGAGCTCGTGATCGCGGATGAACTTCGCCGGAGCCATGAGTTGAGAGGCCGGCACCACGTAGAGTCCCGCTCCTCCTGCCCAAGTTACAAACAAGTCCAGCACGGAGTTGTCGAATGTCAGTTCCGCCACCTGAGAGACTCGGTCCGTGGGGCGAAACCCGCAGCGATCCTGCACCACGCCGCGAAACTGCGCAACGCTTCCGGCTTCGATCATGACCCCCTTGGGCGTGCCCGTGGTGCCGGAAGTGAATAGAATGTACGCCAGCGCATCTTCCGCCACGGCAACGGGCTGCCTGGGCCCCTCCTCGGCTAATTCGGCCAGGCTTTCGAAGCTGATCTCTTGGATTCCCAGGGCGCTTTGCGATGGCTTGGCGCCAGACCCGCAAAGAATCCGGCCAGGCGCGCATTCGAGCACATGGCCAGAGAGCAGATCCAGACCGGCCTGGTCGGCGATCAGCGCATCGAGCTCCGTCATTCTCAGAATCCGGACCAAGCGGTCCTCGGGAGTGTGCGGGTTTATGGGAACGTACGCGGCGCCGGACCACAGCGTTCCCAGCACTCCTGCATACGCTTCTAAAGTTCGGGATGCCAGAATTCCAACCTTGCCCGAAACCTCGCCGGATTTGCGGCCCAGCCAACCCGAAACACGGCGGGCCAGATTTGCCAGCTCCCCGTAAGAAACTCGCGTCCCGTCCACGAACAGTGCGGTGCCTTGTGAGTTTGCGACTGAGTTTTCATAAAAAGGATACGCAAGGTTATAGTTCACTTTAGAATGATATACTGCCATCGCCGTTCCCACAAGACGAACCGTAAGTGTGCCGCGGCGAACTTCAGTTCGCCGGTTGTTTACAAGATTTCAGCCGGTCCAGGTCCTCGCGGATTCGGGGCGCCTCCTGTCCAGCCGACGCGATCAGCTTATCGATGGTAACAACCAGCCCGTCGAACTGCCGGATAGCGTCCTTCTCCAACATCATCAGCGACGTATTTACGATCTCTTCCCATTGCGAAGCCAGGCGTGAAAGATTCATGAACACCACATCGGCCACTCTTCGTTCGAAGTGTCTCCTCACTGCGCCTTGCAACAGTGACATAGGCGCAACGAACGAAAGCAGCTCCCAGTTGTGATCGAAGATCTTACCTATCCTTATATCCGGCGATCGCGGGTCCTCGGCATGCATCTCCATCTGCGTGGTGCGCAAAGGCGCCCCGAGAACTTCAAGCGTCCGGTCCGAAGCCCGGTTCCGAAAGTCTTGCAGAGACTGAGAAAGCTGGCGGGATACGCGCCGCGCGGGTTCCAGGAATGCCTTCCGATGCCGTTTCGAAAGCTCGGCCATCTGCAGGGTGATACCGGCCCGCAGCCAATTGTCGAACGCATCCATTGCGGAGCTGAGGCTGCGCGTCCACGATGGGAACTCCCACTTCAACTCTTCCAGAAGCCGCTCCCGGACGGGTTCCTCATCCTTCCGGAGCAGGTCTTCAAACGCGGAACGGGTGGCTCCCGCCGCGTGGCGCACGATGAGGCGCAACGATAGCCGCGCGTCTTCGAGAAACTCCTTGTCTCCGAAAATCTTCTGGCGGACTTGCGCGCGCTCGCAATCGGCGGACAGCGCCGCACGCAAAGCAAGATTGAGATAATCTTCACACTCCCGTACAAGCGAGTCGACCTTATGCAGCAAGATGGCCTCGCGCTGTCCACCGGCATCGGCGTGGGTTCGCAGAAGGAGCCTCTGGTCGAGCTGCGCGCGGAGATCTTCGAAGCCCGGCCGGATCGAGTAAGGAAAGACCGGCACGGAGCCGTTCCAATACCGGGCGAGTTGCCTATGAACGAAGCTTTCGACCTGGGAACGCTCGTCCGCGTCGAGCGTGTCGACCTTGGTCAGCAAGAGCGAGATGTTCGGAGTATAACGGCTCAAGTCTCGGATCAGTTCAATGTCATGTTGGGAAAGCGGCGGATCGACGCCCACCGCAACCAGGGCCAAACCGGCATTCGGCAGCCACTCCATGGACGCGTCGGTGTTGTGTTCGAAGACACTCTCCAGGCCTGGCGTGTCCACAAAGCGAACCCCGCGGTAGCGCTCCATCGCCGGCAGTTCGACGCGCACCAGAGCAACGTGCTTGGCGTTCTCCGGATTGTCCGCCTCGGAGACGAAGTCGCCTATCTGCAACATCGAAATCGGTTCGGTGCGGCCATCCAGGAATCGGACCTCGGCGCGCTGCCGCGGGCCGAACTCGACCTCCGTGATCACAGATGTTACGGGAATCGCGCCGACAGGCAGGAACGGTCCGCCCAGGAGATGGTTGAGAAAGCTGCTCTTCCCAGCCTTGAAGCGCCCGAACACCGCGATGTTGAGGGTCTGCTCGCACGCAAACGCCCGGCAACTCCCGAGGAAATCGTCCAGGGCCGTAATCTGGTAGCGTGCGCAAAGTTCGCCGGCCAGGTCCAGGGTGTGTTGCGCGCGTTCTTGAGCCGGGGACAGTGTCATCGGAGCGCTCATCCCACAAACGCAGGCAACACATCCATCCGCAGAGGGAGAAACTTGATACGTTGCCCCTGCCGGTACTCCGGCTGGGCGGCCAGGCGGCACATGGCGAGAATCTGTCCGGGATTACCGCTCGCCGACCGGAGTACTTTGCGCCGGAAGTCGTGTAAGTCGGGTGACTCGAGCTCGTATGCCGCGACGGCAGACTCAAAAAGTCCGGCCGCCTCGGCACGCTTGAGAGGCTTCAGAACAATCTCTTCGCGCGGGTCCCATAACAGTCTCCGCAGATAGCCTAACGAGTCATGCGAACGAGTGGTTACGATCAGGCAGTTACCGGCGCTGTGATAGACGGCCTGCAGGAACCGGTACATCCGCGGTTCGGCTGCCGTCACATCTTCGAGAAAGACCACGCGTGGCTCGCATTTGAGCGATTCAAGGACGGCAGGCTTCAACGACATGCTGGTGGCGCCGGTCACACGGCAGGCGAGCATTCCCGCTAACTGGACTAAAAGGTCATGTAACACACGTGGACCGCGAATGAGTAAGTACGGCACGGCACACCTCGACACCGCCTCGGCCAGAAGCCGTGTCTTACCCATGCCCGCCGCGCCCACGATCAATCTGGATTGCCGCGCGTGAAGCGCAGACACTAACGCCTGTACCTCATCCCGCCGGCCAACTAGTGGGACGGCGCGATCGTCAATGACTCTCCGGTCAGTTGCCTTTTCCATCTGGGGCGGCTGTCTTCTTCTGAACCCGGACCGCCTGGACGTCGGAGAAGGCCATCAGGCCCGTGTCCATCATCTCCTCAACTACCGGCGCCAGGCCCGCCAGTTTCTCATCCGTATCGACGATCGAAATGAGGATGGGCTGGTCGTGGCGAATCAGGTGAGACTTGTGCATCTCGGCGGTCTCGCCGTAGCCTTCCAGGCCGCGAAACACCGTGGCGCCGGCGATCTTCATCTCCCGGCACTTGTCCACGATGGCCTCGTACAATGGCTTGCCCTGGTAGCGGTCGGACTCTTTAATGTGGATTCGCAGGAGTCTGGCGGGTTGTCCCGGCAGCATCGGCGGCCTCCTTCCCGGTCTTGCCCCGGACCAGCCTGACCATTTCGACGTCCGACGTCACGATCAGGCCGTCTTCCAACATTTCCTCGATCGCTTCCGCGGCGGATACGATCTTCTCAGGCGAATCGATCACCGAGATCATGATGGGCATGTCGCGCATCGGATGGAAGACGCTTCGCTTGTGCGCGTGCCCCTTGGCGCCGTAACCCAGGATGCCGCGATAGACCGTGGCTCCGGCGATATCCATCATGCGCAACTTCTTCACAATCGCGTCGTAGAGCGGCTCGCCGTGCCACTTATCCGCCTCGCCCATGAAGACCCGCAGAAGCGTGGCGCGGGCCTGTTTGTGCTCGTGCGGCAGTTTAGTTTCCGGCTTCGCCGATTTCCGGGCGAATTTCACGACCGTGGTGTCCTGCACCTCGATCAACCCGTCGCTGACCATCTCATAGAGAGTGGGCAGGACCTCTTCCACCTTCTCCGCCGTCTCGACGAATTCGATGCGGATGGGCAGGTGCTGTGCCAGCACTTCGACTTTGGGCGTGTGCATCATTTGGTGTGTCCCGAAGCCGGAGTAGGCGCGAGTGGCGGTGGCGCCGGAGACGCCCTTGTGCATCAGAAAGGTCATGATCGAGTCGTGCAGCGCCGCCATGTGATGCTGGGTGTCCTCGTTAATGAAGATGGTGACCTTCTTAGCGGGACCTTTCGTCAGCATTCCGCCTCCTTCGTGGCTAGTGGCGCACGCTTCAGGGTGCTGCGGCGAACTTCAGTTCGCCGGACCTGCCGGCAGAAGGCGGCCGCGGCACGCTGCAGCCGCCACTCCGCTCCTATCGCCGGGCGGTGAGCACCACCCCCAGCCACACGCCGACATATCCAATCAGCACGCTGCCCACCATATAAACAAGACCCATCCAGCGTTCGCCGCCACGCACCGCTTGCAACGCTTCGTACTCGAAGCTCGAAAAAGTAGTGTATCCCCCCAGAATTCCCACCACCAGGAACAGTCGCCAGTTGGGGTGCGGCTGCATTCTCTCGGTGAGCAGCGTCATCAGGACTCCGATGAGAAAAGCGCCTGAAACGTTGATGACAAACGTGCCGAGCGGAAAGCGCCCGCCGTACTTCGACATGATCCAGGTTCCAGCCACGTAGCGCGCCAAGCCGCCGAGGCCGGCTCCCGCCAGCACTACCAGGTATTTGTCCAACCGTATGCGTCTCCTTTCGGGTCATACATCCAGGTCTCCCACAGGTTCGCCAAACGCCGACTCCCTTAGCTCGCGCTCCTTTTCAGGCAGCAGGTGGCGAGGCATGAACCACGCGTTGGCGATGGCGGTCGGAATCACCGCGCTGCCGATCACCGTGGCGACCAAATAAGAATACTGCCTCTGATCGATGATGCCATGATTCAGCCCAAACAGCGCCGAAATCGTGCCAAAGGTGAGCCCCGTGGACATCATCAGCGAATAGTAGATCCCGTCGTGCCCGCTGTAGCCGAACGCGCGCACTGTGGGCAACAGCCCGGCGAGCTTCGATCCCATCTTCGCAAAGGATAGCGCGACGAAAGCCAGCGGAGCGGCCACCAGCGCGGGGACCGAAACAAAGCTCCCGGCGCGTATGAAGTAGAACGGCGTCAGCAGGCCGAAGGTGAGCGTGCGCAGCCGCCGGATCAGGAAGTGATCCTTACCCACCGTGCCGGCCAGCACCATTCCAATCAGGTAAGCCGGCAGGACCGCCTCGCTGCCGGACCACGCGGCCAATCCGCCCAATCCGAACAGGAGGAACAACAGGTATTTGGTTTCCAACTCCGACACGCGACCGCCGTAGCGCGCGAAGAACCACTGTGTGACGAACGGCAGCGCGACGAAGAAGACCAGGCCGGTGCCCAGGAAGATTACAGTCCTTATGGTGAATGGCGAGAAGATCAAGCCTAGCGCGATGACCGTGCCCAGGTCGTTGATGAAGCACGCCGCCAGGATCGCCTTGCCGTAGGTCGTTTGATTGAAGCCGAGTTCCAGCATCACCGCGTATACGACCGCGACCGATGTGGTCGAGAGCGCCACGCCGGCCAACCAACTCGGCCGCCATCCCCAACCCAGGACGAAGTGCGCCACTAGGGCTGCGCCGAAAAACGGCAAAAAGAAGCCGACCAGGCCGACGGCGGTGGACTCCTTCCATTTCGCCCGGAAAACGGCGGGATCGAGTTCCGCGCCTGCCAGAAACGTCAAGACGATGGCGCCGGTGCCTGCCAGAAAGGTGATCCATTCGGACTTGGCGCCCAGGGCGTTGCTGCCGACCAGCGCGCCGATGACGAGCTGCGCGACTGTCCCAACGACGATTTCCGACAAGGCCGTGGATATCTTGAGCCAGTTGGCGGCGAGAACCGCCACGAGCGCCAGAAAGAGCCAAAGAGCGGCGACAAACCACACGCGATCCATCGAAACGATCTCCTCATCCGTCAGTTGTGGTTTGCTTCAGGAGGGACTTGCGGCGGCGGCTCCCATAGCGAAACCACTATAGGAGTCATTGGCCGTTTGGGACGGCGTTAAGCGAACTCCACCGCTCTCGATTTAAGCTTACATCGAATGGCGTTGGCGTTTCAAGGTGGGGCAGGCAGGTGGGGCAGGCGCTTTCGCCTGCCAACCATCTGAAACCTCAGCGGATTCGGCGTCATCGTAACCGTCGAAAGATACAATGGAGAAAGATATGGCCTGCGTCTGATCGCGGCTGTTCTCCTGGGCATGTGCTCCCTGCTCGCAGCGTCTCCAGCAGACCCGGAGCAAGCGCGGAGAGTATCTAGCAAGACAGATTGCGATGGTGCGTTGAAGATCCCCCAGGCCATCGACCCGAAGGACAGCCCCGTACACGAGTTGATCGGCCAGAACGACTACATGCTTGCCGATTATAAGAAAGCTATGGAGAGCCTCGACCGGGCCGGCCAGCACCATTCCAATGAGGTAAGCCGGCAGGACCGCCGCACTGCCGGACCACGCGGCTAGTCCGTCCAATGGTAAGCGCGGCGTGCAACTCGCGGAACGGGTCCTCGTGGCCGGTGAAGTTGGGGTTGCGCGGAGCGACATTCCAGGAGTCGGGAAGCGCGCGTGGGAAGCGCCGCATCGTCGAATGAGATATTATGTCTTCGCCGATTGGAACGGCCGTATTTGCGTCCCATTCATAGGTCACGCCGCGGCCTTTAGTCGTTGCCGGAGATGTTCACCAGATTCTCGTTTAGCACAGCCTCGGCCTCCGCCGCCGTAAATTCCTCCACCTTCGCAGAGATGTTCATCGAGCAGAACTTCGGCCCGCACATGGAGCAGAAGTGCGCGTCCTTGAAGCCCTCGTCCGGCAGCGTCTCATCGTGCATGGCGCGGGCCGTCTCTGGATCCAGCGACAACTCGAACTGGCGGTTCCAGTCGAAGCGGTAGCGCGCGCGCGACAGGTCGTCGTCGCGGTCCCGTGCGCCGGGCCGGTGCCGCGCGATGTCGGCGGCGTGCGCGGCGATCTTGTAAGCGATGATGCCGGCCTTTACGTCTTCGCGGTTCGGCAGACCCAGGTGCTCCTTCGGCGTGACATAGCACAGCATGGATGCGCCGTGCCAGCCGATCATGGCCGCACCGATCGCGGAAGTGATGTGGTCGTAGCCCGGCGCGAAGTCCGTCACCAGCGGCCCCAGCGTGTAGAACGGCGCCTCGAAGCAAATCTCGCGTTCTTTCTGCACCTGTAGCTCAATCTGATCCATGGGGATGTGGCCAGGGCCTTCGATCATCACCTGCACATCGTATTCCCAGGCCTTCTGGGTCAGCTCGCCCAGGGTCTTCAGCTCGGCGAACTGGGCCTCGTCGCTGGCGTCCGCCAAGCTGCCGGGCCGCAAACCATCGCCCAGCGAAAAGCTCACATCGTATTTTTGAAAGATCTTGCAGATCTCCGTGAAGTGCTCGTAGAGCATGTTCTGGCGATGGTTCTTCACCATCCACTCGGCCAGGATGGAGCCGCCGCGGCTGACGATGCCGGTGATGCGGCGCGCCGCCAGCGGAATATGCTGCACCAGCAC
>Ga0181530_10003271_pt1 | contig 18250 bp, 15 predicted proteins | sample PEATcosm2014_Bin_42_FD_119769 | JGI IMG/M metagenome (GOLD analysis project Ga0181530, IMG submission 119769) | Peatland microbial communities from MTU Mesocosm Facility, Houghton, MI, USA - PEATcosm2014_Bin10_60_metaG | ecosystem: Environmental > Terrestrial > Soil > Wetlands > Peat | place... | reverse complement strand
TCGACGCGGCGTCGGTGGACTATCTGCTGAAGCCGTTTGGGGAAAGCCGGTTTCGCGCGGCGCTGGAAAAGATCAAGCGGCGCACAGGCGAGATCCGGCCCGCGGAACTCTCCACCGAATTGATGAACGCCGTACGGCCGGCCGGGGAATATCTGGAGCGCATTGTCGTAAAGGACGGCGCCAGGGTACACGTGATCCCGGCCGGTAAACTCGATTATGCCGAGGCGCAGGACGACTACATCGCTTTGCGCAGCGAAGGCAGGACGTGGCTCAAGCAGCAGACCATCGCAAGTCTCGAATCGGCGCTGCATCCGAAGCGGTTTGTACGGATCCACAGAGGGTACCTGGTGAACATTGAACGAATCACCAGGATCGAGCCGAACACGAAAGATACGTGGACAGCGGTACTGGTGGATGGCGCGCGTATTCCGGTGAGCCGCGGCGGCTATGGGCGGTTCAACTCATTGATCGGCGGTTAGGACATGCCTTACTGGAGAGGGCTCCGGGCGATTTCGGCTACCGCGTCCGTCAATTCGCGCGCATCCGCGTCACTCAGCTTGTGTCCGCCCTTCTTGACGTAAAAGACGTCGATGGCTTTCTTCGCTTCCGTGTCCACCAGAACGACCTCGATATCGACGCCGCGTTTCGAAATCAGCGCGGCTACGTCATAGAGCAAACCGGGGCGGTCCTGCGTGACCAACTGGATCAGGGTTGCCGAGGGAGACGCCTCATTATCGAAACTCGCCCGCGCGGCCGCCAGAGCGTGCGCATCGGGCTTCACGCGGGGGCGGCGGGCGAGAAGATGATCGACGCTCACCTCGCCTTTGACGGCTTTTACCACAGTCCGGCTTACCTGACCCGCTTCATCCGGATTCAATTCGAGAGTGCGGGACGGATCGGCGAAGGTGAATGTGTCGATCACTTTGCCGTGCGCGTTCGAGAAGGCTTCAGCTTTGAGGATGTTAAACCCAAAGGCAGACAGCGCCGCGGCAATCGACGCAAACAGAAACGGCCTGTCGTCGGCCACCACGGTAAGCACCCATGCGGCCGACTTTGCAAGCGACACCGCCACGCCGCGGGGTTTGCCGTTGCCTTCGCGGCTTTCACGTTCCAGACGGACATGTTCTTCAATCTCGCGATGGCTGTGCGTGCGCAGATAGCGTGGAGGCAATCCCTCCAGAAACGCCTTTAATTCGGGATCCGCTTTGGTATCCGGGAGCGAGGTTCGGGTGGTGAGTTCGCGCGTGAGTTCGGCGTATGTCTGGGTATACAGATTCCAAAGCAATTGCCTGCGCCACGGAGTCATGGCGGCGGGATTCACCGCGCTGATATCGCCATAAGTCATCAGCGTCAGAAGCTTCAGTTTCTCCACTGTGCCGATCTTCAACGCCACATCGCGCGCGGTCGACGGATCGGAGATGTCGCGCCCGTTCATCGCGGCGGACATTTCGAGATGCGCGCCAATCAGAAAGGCCACTACGTCCCAGGCGCGGTCGCTTATGCCGGACCGGCGCAGCGCCTGCTCCGCAATGCGGCGCGAAGCCGTCACATGGCCCTCGTCGGGTGTTCCCTTCCCCACGTCGTGAAACAAAAGCGCCGTCGTCAACAGATCCAGTTCGTCCGTTTCGGAAGCCAGGTCGCCGAATGTGTCCTCTTTCCTCCCGCGAAGCTCGAGCACCGTCTCGATCGCCACCAGGGTGTGCTCATCCACCGTATAACGATGGTAAAAGTCGCGAATGACCAGCGCTTCCATCTCGCGCAGTTCCGGAAAGATGGCTTCGAGCGCGCGCGTCTCATGCATGGCGCGCAACGCCTTCGAGGCATGCGGGAGCCGGAGGATCTCGCGGAACGGAGTCCAGATGGCCGATTGAGCACGGACCCAGTTCTCGAAAGCCGGCATACTCCGCTCCATCCGTTCCTCGGTATCGGCCGCCATCGGTAACCCATGTCTTCCGATGAACTCGAAGAGCCGCAGGATCAGCCCGGGGTCGAGATCAGGCGCCGACCGGAAGAACACCGATCCGTGAAGTACGGAGAAATCGGCGTTGGAAAGCTTCGAGGACCGGTCGCGGAACTGCGAAAACAAGGAACTGCGTTTGGATTCGAATCGGTCCAGCCGTCGATTGGCCAGGCGCGCAATGTCGCGTACCGCGCGATAGTATTGCCGCATCAGGGCCTCGGGAGACGCCGCGCCGTTCAAGGCCGCTATTTCATCCTGCCGATCGAAGCTGAGCTTGTTGTCGTCGCGCCCTCCGAGGTAATGGAGGAAACAGCGAATCTCAAACAGGACGGGCACGCCGGCGGGGAGATCGTGATCGCCCGCGCCCAGTTTGGCGAGCCAGCGCAGCACCTGGAGATCGCGCAGTCCCCCGGGTGAATCTTTGACATTGGGCTCCAGATGGTAAATCGTGCCCTGAAACTTGGCGTGCCGTTCGTTAGTCAACTGGACGATGTTGCGGCCGAGGTCGGGACGCGGGTCGCGGATCTGGCGGAACAACGCTTCATTGCCCGCGAGCAGACGGCGGTCGAGCAGGCTGACCGCCAGTTCGGCATTCGACGAATCGATCTGATTGCAATCCGCCGGGGTGTGCACGGACTGGCTGATGCGCAGTCCCTGGTCCCAAAGATCGCGCAAGAACATGGAGAGCGGCTCTTTGATGGCGAGCTGCGTCCTCTCGTCCGGGGTGAGAATCAGCAGATCGATATCGGAGTAAGGAAAGAGCTCATTGCGTCCGTAGCCGCCGACGGCGAGAAGCGCAATGTCCTGCGACATCCACTGCCAACGCTGCCGCACGATGGCGTCGACGCGCGCAGTCCGGTTGGCGATGGCTGCGGCAGCATCGCGAGTCCTGAAGAACTGGTCCCGGATTTCCCGTTCCGTCACATTATCCACTTTAACTTCCGTGCGACCTCGCCGCGGGACGGACTTGTATTTGCGGTTGTGGATGCGCGTTTCCGCACGCGGTGAATGAATCGTGTGGAAACTCATCCGTTTGGAAAAACACCCTGTTGTTTCCCGCGACCTTGTTTTTCGCGACCTTGCGGGCGCAGGGCGGCAAGAGCCAATTTGAAGCCAATTCCGGGCTGAAACAAACCCAAACAAAGCCAATTTCCGGGAGGCAGTGGAATTCGACCAACTGCAATAGAATATTCGGTTTGTCTCGGTTTGCCGGGCCGGGGAAATTGGGTTTGTTCGCGATATACGGAAATCGCGGGACACCTGCTTAGATCGCGAGGGGCACTCGCGGCCGATGCCCGGAGATTGGGAGCCGGGCATAGGATTTGGCTGGACTGGCGCCCTTAACGCGGACGGTCGATTTTGGCGCGGTTGTCCGTGATCTGAGTTTTCGGCAGCCATCTTCGCGGAATGTCCCCTTTCGTCGTAGTCGAGCCTCTTTCGACACCCACATTGTGAAGCATGGGGAGGGGGAGATCGCCGTCGGTTTGAGGTAAGACGTTGAATACGTTGAGGCGATTTCGTAATTTTGGTGGTCAACGCCGGGGAGGCCAATCGGGTTGAGGGCGTTCGCGTACGCTGGTTACAGCAAATCAGCGCGCTCGTACCACGTGAAATGTCTGGAAGACGTTTTCCGTGAATAAGGTATCGCGGTCGCGGTGAGTACGCGGTGCTCACCCAGTTTGATTGTTCCGCTCCCGTATGTGCTCACACGATCAAAGCCGTCTTTGGCAATGCACAGCGCGCGGCCAAAGTCATCAAGCGCATGAGTCAACAAGTAACCCATTATCTGGTTCGTCGAGAGTTGCGCGCGAGGCGCGGTGAATCCCCAAGGCAGATCTCCTTCACGGAGTTCCGAACGGGTGAATTGCACGAATCCGCCGCGTTTGCCCAAGCTATTAATGTGGGCGAAAAGTTCGGCGAGAGTGCGTCGCTGGTCGGTATTAAGACCGTCCCCGGCGATCGCTATCAGAAGGTCATCGCCTCCGTAAAACGCCAGTTCCCGATACGCGATTGTCTGACGAAAGGGGTCGACGCCATCCCTGGTCCAATCGAGAACTTTCACAAAAGTATTGCTCACAAGGCAGTGCTTCGGAGGGCGAATACGCACTTCGCGAGACTTGATCCAATCAAACACATTCCGAGCCCTTTCCAGCGCTTCCGCCGCTGGAAATCGCCGGAAGCAGACGTCAAGGAGTGCCATCTTCACCGCGTACGGTGTCGGCACAACAAGCGTCTTGCCGCCTTTACTTGTGGCGTGGGTCATCCGGAGCGAAAACATTGTGACCGGCAGGTAGGCCGCCACCAGCCATTCCCTCGGCGGTGTCGCGGCATGCGACTCCTCGTCTGCTGTGGTGAGTCTGCGCGTCATGTTTTCAGGCGGCCACGGCGCGTTCGATCTGAGCCATTTGTTCGGCAAATTGCCCCAAAGAACTGAACGGCTGAGTTGCTATTGAGCGAGTGCCGGTGCTGAGGCCGTTCAAAGCCGTTGCAATGCGTTCGATTTCAGTTTCGTACGATTTGTTCAACGCGCTCACCGCAGGCGCGGGCAGAGTGGAAGACGAAGTGGCGATGACGCCGGAAAAGTCGACGATGTGCGGACTCTGCGTATTCCGGTGGGCTCCTGTCGGCTTGACAACTGCGTTGAGAACGCTGCGCACGAGTGCAGACATCCGCTTCTTTCGCTCGGGCTCCGCAATGTCGTTGGCGAGAGTTATGTCATTCCGCCCGACTTTGTAAAGATCGAGGCTCATCACCATCGCGTACTGCCCGGACGATGTGGGCCTGTGGAAGATATTCTGGCCGAGATTCTCGCCCTGGCCTGAGCCGCCTCCCCGGCCTTCAGGGACGTATTTTGCATGGAAGTATGACTCCGTGACGGTTCCGGGACGTCCCACGACCCAGCCGACTTCCACACAAGATTTCCTGGCGATGGACCGTTCCTTGCCTATCTTGCCGGTGATCAGAATACCCGCGCAGTCGTCAATAACGCAGTGCTCCAAGACGCCGCGGAGAATGGCGCTCTCCGGTGTTTTTTCATCCCAGCCCGGAGTTTTCATGAAGTCGGCATCCGCGCAAATCCGATTGGCGTTGAAGGTTGAGCAGCCGGAGCAAAGAGGCAGTCCCTGTGTTTTGGCTTCCCCCAACAGATGCTCGACTACGATGTGCTTGAACATATCTCCTGAAATCGCGTTCACGGTGTGCTTATCGCCGTTTTGGTCGATTGTGTCAACCATTCGGGTCATCATGGTGTTGCCTTCCGATCCTTCGTTGTTCAGAGCATGCAGGTCGAGCGTAAGAAGCCCGGAAATACTTAGCGATTGATACATAGCGCTCCTTCTTGATAGTCCTTATATTGCCGTGACTACTTCCGCGTCGGCCTGTCCGGATTCCACTTTGGGCGCACGGGCAAATCCGTAAGCCAACAGAAGCGAACCCACTATTTCGGCGTGCCTTTTTTCCACGAGCTTCATGAGCGAATCAAGTTCGTCGGTCGTGACCATATGGCCAATGCCCTTGAGCCGGTGTGCGGTTTCCCAGTTGTATTCCTGAACGAATTCCGCCAACGCGGCGGTGAAATCTTCCTCGCCGCTCTTGATCTTCTGTTTCCACTTCTGCGCAAGGCCAAAGCGGACCTCTCGTTTCATGTTTGGTATCGTCAGCGCGTAAATTGTCGCATTGCGCACGGCTCGCGCGACGCTCTGGAAGCCACGGTCCTCAATGATCTCGGTCACTTGTTTCTCCTTAAAGGCCCTTGTCAGCAGTTTAGAAAGATTCTCCGCTCCAAAAGGACGTGCCCACTCGCCGGAAGCAAACCGCCGCATCAAATGTGGCGCGAACATGTGGTGGAATTCGAGTAGGTCATCCAGTTCGCCGGTCAGCAGCCACTCGCGAAACACCTGAAGAACTCTGCCGTCGTCAGAATTACTCTCCTGAAGGGAGTTCAGACATCCGCCCTTGTCAACGACCTCATTTATGATCTGAAGATACGCTTCAGCATCGTCTGTGTTCTCTACCGTAAACCATTCAGGAATGGGAAGAAAAGCGTCATTCATGAGAGCGGCTGCCGTGCCGAGGCTCTTGAAAAAGGACTGTCGCAGTCCGCGGATTATCTGCCGCGGACTGCGGCGCCGAAGGGCAATCAGATTGGCTCCGGATTGCATGGCGTCGGAGCGGGCGATAAGAATCTTCAAACACTGGAGAGTCGCGTTGATGTCCAGCCGAACGCCGCCCCAAAGGTTCAGGTTATTCAGCTCCGCTCGAATGGCCCTGATGTCCGCGCAGGAGATGTCCCCCGGCTCAATAACGAAGAACTTGAAGTCGTCGCCCGACCGGTAAAGAAGCATAGCGTCCCACAGGCCACGCAGCTTCATCCATTCGGCGAAGGGTTCGATCAGTTGAGTCGGAATCGAGCCTGCAGAGCGCACCTCAGTTTTCGAGGAGTTGACGCCTTTGCCCGAAATCGGGTTGAGTATCTGCGTGTTTGAAATTGCCGGCAGATCTCCCGGCCTTTTGTCCGCGATACCGAGCATACAACGAGTCCATTCGGCAGTCGAGGTGGGATTTGCGACGATCCACTTTGCCAATTCGCGATCGGCGTTTCCAGCCTTTGCGCATCGAGGCAAGGATCGCGGCTGTGCTGAGTTCAGGCACTGGCTCTGGAGCAGCCTCAATCTCCTGTGCCTCAAGCTTTGCCTTTGATTTCTTTCCCGCCTTCCGAGCGGCGTCCCGTTTTATCTTTTCCGATTCGTAATCGACGATGTGCTGTTGCGCTGGTTCCGGCTCCTTGCTGCTTTCCCAGATGTACGGATAGCCCGGGGAGATGTGTTCGGACCACTGTTCGGGTGCAAGCTCCTTCGATGTGCGCACTTGGAATTGCGAACCCTCGTCCTTGATGGTTACGGCGCCGAATCCGAGTTCGCTCAGCAGTGATGCCGTGCCGACCGCTTCCAGGGTCTCGGCATACGTTCCCGTTTTCTTTTGGATCGAAAGTTTCATTGATGGTCGGGGAAAAACGGGACGGCGATAAAACCCTTCTTATGGGGTGGCCGTCCCTTCAACCGCTACAGCCTACACGTTTCAGTCCCCCGTGGGGGAAATCTTCCCGCCGTTGTAGCGCGACCTCTTCTCCAAGCGGGAACGTGCGCGATACTGGAGGAGGCTAATGCGTGTTAAGTCTCGGCCGCTCCAGTTTTCCGACGGGAGTCCCGAGACTGCTGCTCGCCCCTTAACCCACAGGCGCACCGACTAACATCGTGCCCTCTTTCTGTCGGCGGAATCTGGAAAGCTCACCAAGCTCCAATCCAGATTCCGCTTTTCTATTAAAATCCGCGCTAAATCCGCGCGTGAAATTAATATAGATCAAAGACCCAGATGACTGTCAACGATTACTTCGACCGCACAGCTACAATGGAAAAAATCTGCCCATTGTAGGCTGTGCGGACAGAAACCTACTCTCCCGTCCGCAGAGAAGCTTGGTCTGCCAGGCGGAGCCTCCTGACCAAGAAGGTATAGAGCGGCCACCCCTTCTTGTCGTCCTCCCGTGCGAACTTTAGAAGTTCTCCCGAAAACTGAGAAGCGGCGGTTTCTAACCAGCAGCCATTCAACGCAAGTTTTCGCCATCCGGGGGATAGACACCTAGCGACGGTTTCCTGTGCTTCGGGGCTGATTTGGAATGGCTTTAGTTTCGTCGATCTGGGCCCGTGGTGGCGTGCGATGGACGTGTAGGCGCACGCCGCCGCGATTTCGCCCGGTTCATTTGCGAAAATGTCGCCAAGTCGAGCTTGAAGTCCAGCGGCCACGGCAAATGCGCCCTCGACTGCGTGGGGCGGAAGCTTGTATTCAAGCTTGAGCTGCCATTCGCGGTCGGCTACGGGGTCGAACCACGTGTGAGCAATCGGCGTGGCCTTGCGCGGGGGCACCTTGTGCCCGGCGGCGCGCATTCGCGAGTCCTTGTCATTTTGCCAGCACCACGCGCGCCTCTGCCATTCCACGGCCAGTTTGCCAGTATCGTGCAATCTGCAGACGACGTCCACAAGTTCTTCAATCATTTCAGGAGTCGTATTGTACGTGCGCGCGAGCAACTCAGCACTCTGAGCATAGGCGAGTTGCATCGCGCCCGCCTCGCGTGCAATCCGATCTGCGTGATCGGTCCATGGTTCGAATTCATATTGGTATCTCGGGATCGGTGGAGGCTCGGATTTCAGGATTGGCGGTGCAGGTCCTCGAAGCCCCAAGACGAGGCCCAGGCGCGGATGATATGAAGCGAAGTCGGGATGGAGAGCCACGAGCCACTGTGTCGGCAATTCTTTCGGGGAAAGCACGGTCCATCTCAGCGAAAACCCTGGCCCCTCGCCGTCCTGCTCTTCGGCGCCTTTTGCCACCCACTGCCCTTCGCCGAGATTGTTGAATTGGTCTCGCAGTCTGGTTAGCGCGACTCCCGACACGCCGAGGAGCCGTGGCCACCCGCGTCCGCTGAAGTCAATTGCTTCGGGATTTTCCGCGATGAGCACGCCCACTGAGCTGATGTCCCGCACCAGTTGCGTCAGCCTGCCCCGCTGGCCTTTTTCGTCCATGGCCTCATGGACGCATTTCCGCCGCGCAAAGAGATTTGAATATGACTGCAGCTTTTGATTTTCGTCGCCGGCGTGGACACCACCTATCCACGCGCGCTCATCGACGAAGTCAACGAGCTTACCTTCGGGAGGCAGCGCATTGAGCTTCTCGCGGGTCGCCTCAACGATCCCACCTTGTTCCTTATAGGGGCCGAGGGACGGCGTGGCATAGACCGTGACTGAACCCAAGGGGCGTGATCTGTACCGTGCCGTTCGACCTGCGCGCTGAATCAGGGCGTTCATCGGCGCAATTTCTGTGTGGAGCCGCTCCGCGGAGATGTCCATCCCGGCCTCCACGACTTGCGTGGTCACGAGGATGACGTTGGCAGGGGCTGCCTCGGGGCCAAAGTAGTGATCGAGCCGACTCTCAATTACTTGGCGATCTTCCGGGTAGTATCTGGCGTGGAGAAGGACGAGGTCGGGGGCGTTCGTTTGCGATTCGTACTTACGTTCAATTTGAAGGAACAGATCCTGCGCGCGGTCCACCGAATTCATCAGAACGATGGTTCGGCCGCCGGCGTGCGACAAATGGACGGCATCCGCGGTGATCAGTTCGGGAGAGTACCGCCATGTCCTCTCCTTTCTTTGCTGCGTCGACAGGGAACGAATCTCACTGTCCGGTATCTCCGCCACTTTTGCGTTTAGCTTCGCCGCAAGCCAGTTGATCGCGTTATCCGACATTGTCGCGGTCATCAGCACAAACTGGCAGAGACCCTGGAGCCGGTCCAGCATTTCAATGGTGGTTCCGAGCGCCACGTCGGGATCGAGAAGGTGGAGTTCGTCAAAGACGAGAAGCGAACCGATCAAAGCTCCGGCATTCATATTGCCCAACCGGTCTGGCAGGGAAACAGGAAGGAAAATATATCCCGAGAGTAACTGGTCGATGGTGGTGAATACGAGATCGGACTCGAAGAACGGATCGTTTTGTTGGCCGCCGATCTGAAGGCTGCAGTATTGGGCGAGGCCGCTGTAGTCGCGGTCCTTTCCAATCGTGCGGACGGAATCGAAAATGTCGCGCATCTTCTGGTGAACTGTGTCGTGCAAGCTGGACGCAAGCGATCGCAGGGGCAGCGCGTAAAGCAAGCGATCCGCAAGCGGTTTTCCCGTCTTCATTCCGTGGAGGAAAGGAGCGACCGCGCCCCAAGTCTTGCCAGCGCCGGTCGGGACACGCAGGATTACTGATCGTCCCGAGGTCAGGTCGGCCTCGACACGCTCCTGCCATGGGTAGGGAGGGAAACCAGTTAAGGATTCGAAAAAATCCGGGTAATTCAATTGGAAATTTCCGCCGCGGTCTCATTGTGCATGAAACCGATTGACGTCGCACTACAGGGTCCGATGTTTATCCACTGACAAGCGAAGGGCCTGCTCCCCCCGAGTCTATTTCTCGATCTTCGTGACGCGGACATCCAGGTTGTGCGTGTCGGAATGGGTCATTTCGAGGCTGCGCGCTGCGGGATCGAAGCGCGCGTCCATTTTCTCGATCAGCTTCTCGAACCCTGCGTCCATCTTCCGTTCAAACGAGTCGTATTTTGCGTCCACCCTCCGTTCAGAGGAGTCGAACCGCGCATTCGCGGTCGAACTGAGGCGCCAGCGCAACGCTCTCAGTTATCGTCATTTCTTTTCAAGCCGCCGGGCAGCGCGATCTTCCAAGCCCAATGCTTTCCAGAGATCTTCGATGGGACGCATGGGCTCGTTCTGATCCAACTGTTCGAGAAAACGCTCGTCGTTCTCAGCTTCGAGGGCTTCGATCCGAATGCCTTCAGAAGTGCGCGTGCGCTGGTGTTCTTCGAGACGGCGGATTCGCGCTGCCATTGTCAGCTTCGGCATGGTCCTTCCTCCACTTTAGCTCAATCGTGGGAAGAGGATTCGGGTTTAGCGGCGGCGGGATGCGTAGCCATTTTGGGGTCCAACAGAAGTTGGGCCATTCGCGAAGGCTGCGTTGCCGCTCCTTCACAGTCGCGGTTCGGAATGCGGCGTCGATGCCAGGCAACTTCCGAGCCGCGGCGGCAGAAGCTGGGAGCCAGGGAAAGGCGCCGATTGCCAATCGGCGCGCAGGATGCCATCCATCCTGCCCCAGGTTTACCTTCAGCCTTCGGGCTGAAAAAGGTCGGCGATGGCTAAAATCACGCGGCCGTCGCTGGTGCGGAGAACTCCATCGAGGGCCTCGAAGTGGCCTTCGAGCGCGATCGACCAGGCGCGGCGCGATGGCGGATCGAGAACCCAGATGTTCGGGACGCCCATGGAGAGATAGTCGTCGAGGCGGCTCTGGAGCTTCGGGAAAGAGTCGTCGGGAGAGAGGATCTCAATGCAAATGTACGGAGGCTGCGTAAATATCTGCTCATCAGGCTCCGGCAACGGGAACACACAAACGTCGGGGACGCGGAATCGCCGCGGCGCCACTTGAACGCGCTGCTCCGGAAAAGCGGTGAGGCGCAACTCCCGCCGACGATCCCGAAACCACGCGTAGATCTCACCCTGTAGTTTGCTGTGGTCTTTCGTTCCCAAGTTGCGCTCGATTACCTCGCCGTCCACGAAATCGCAGTCGGGCCGGTACGACGTTGCCAGATATTCTTCGACGCCGATGAGCGTCGCGGTACTCATGAGCGAAGTGTAGCAATTTGCCGATAACGCCGGGCGGAAGCCCGGCGGCAGGGCCGAAGCCCCGCCCCACCGTGCCTTATGAGTCGACGGCCAGGGCGATCTCGCCTTTGCCCCAGACGGATTGCCGTCCGACACCAGTCCAGCGGCCGGCTTCGAGGTAGGGGATGAACTCCGCAAGGTCGCCTTCGTATTCGGCAACGCCGACAAATCCGCCGATCGAGTGGCTTTGACCAGTGCGGCTGCTGCGGCGTTCCGCTTCTATTCTTCGGCCCTCGCAACGCGTCATCCGCACGGCAGCGGCCCGGACACCACTTCCCTGAAAATCGATATCCAGCGGCCCCTGACCGTAGAGCCTGCGCAGCGTGCTGATGCGGTCCCGAATGCGTCCGAAAAGAATCGGGAACTCGGGCCGGTTGACGACGCGGTGCTCGTGCTTCAACTCGGTCGGGGACAGGAATTCCACGCGGATCTTTTGTGGCGCCGCGGACGCCGGGTCCAAATCAAGCGATACAGGCTCAATCGAACCCGCCATCATCTGCGTGGCGCCTTCAAAGAGAATGTGTCCGGGAAAGGCGGCAACTGCGATCCGGCGGACACACTGGAGATGCGCTTTGCCGCGGCGCGGCCCGAGTCCCTCGCGCGCGAGAGCGGCGAAAGTGAGCACGAAGTACGCGAGCACCGCCGGGTCGAGAGCGAACACGTGCAAGTCGAAGTGAAAAGGCTGGCCGGGCTGAATGGTGAGTCCATCGAGAAGGCGGGCGCGGAAGACAAAGGGACGGGGCGAGTCCGCGAGTCCGCTCGGACCTTCGTCGGCTGCCGGCGCGAACACGCTCGCGTAAGGGCAGGAGTGGCGAATCTCACAGGTTCGGGCATCGGCACACTCGGGGACGCAGGCAATTCGCCTGAAAATGACACCGAGCGCGCCGCGCAAGATGTTGGCCGCCTTGCCCGGCGGGAAGAAAAGCGACTCCCTTGCGATGAATTCGAAACGCAGGGGAAAAAACTCGAATCGCACTTATCGCGCTATTATACAGAGAATCCCGACGGGACGAGCTATGGCGAGCTAATCATGGCAACTCAGCCGATCGCGTTAAACCCGGATTTCCCCAAGCGCAAGCCGCCGGCCTCCGAACAATACAACTGGATTACCGGCGATTACGAGGTAAGACTCGAACAACTCGAACTGGGGTTTCCGCCACAGGACGACCTTGAGTTACCCGACGACGACTCTGTAACCCTGCTCGCGACCGAGAACGGAGCTCAGCTTCTCGTCGCGGGCTTTGGTTTATACATCGGCAAGAAGGGCGAGCGGATCGTAGTCAAGAAGGGCGGAAAGGTTTGCGCCCAAGTGCCATTTATGAAAGCGCAGGAAGTGATCATTGCGTCGCGCGGCGTCAGCTTTTCTTCGGACCTTCTGGAAGAACTTTGCAGCCGGGGCATCAGAGTGGCCTGCATGAGTTCAAGCGGGAAGCCAATCGCGCTGATCACTTCGCCCATGCTGACCGCGACCGTTGAAACCAGACGCCAACAAATGGCGGGCTACTTCACGGAGCGGGGAGCGACATTCTGCCGCTGGATCGTCGCCGGAAAACTTCGAAATCAGGAGAAACTGCTGCGATATTTTGCGAAGAGCCGGGAGGGGAGCCGGCGAGCGGAGCTTGAGGCCACGGCGAGGGTACTCCGAAAGCTGCGGCGGGATGCGCTGGCGGTCGCCGGTTCCTCCGCCGACGAGGTGAGGCCGACCCTGCTTGGTCTGGAGGGGACGGGCGGACGGATGTATTGGCAGCGTGTCGGCGATATGCTTCCGGATGAACTGGGTTTCGAGGGCCGGCGGCATGCGGGATCAGGTCCCGGGAATTCCGTCAACGCGGCGCTGAACTATGGCTACGGCATTCTCTATTCGCACGTTTGGGGAGCGGCGATGAACGCCGGCCTCGAGCCGTTTGCCGGTTTCATGCATGTCGACCGGAGCGGCAAGCCTTCCATGGTGCTGGACCTTGTGGAAGAGTTTCGTCAGCCGGTGGTAGACCGGGCGATCCTTACGTGGCTGAACAAGGGCGGGAAGTTAAAACTCCTCGAGGGCATGCTGGATGGGGAGACGCGGGAGAACGTGGCTGCCAGGGTTTTGCTGCGTCTGAATACGGCGGAGAGGCATCGAGGGAAGAGCCATGAGCTCCGCTCAATTATTCAAATGCAGGCGCGGCTGGCGGCGAGTTCCTTGCGTGGGACACGGGAATACAGGCCGTTCGCTTTCCAATGGTGACTCTCACGGCGGGACAGGTGCGGCAACACAGGTGAGACGGTGGCCAGAAAAAATCGATACAGCGGAGTGTTGAAGCCGCTTCCGGTTGGCAAAGGGAGCGCGGAGGTGTCGCTGGTCCTGATCTACGATATTGAGAACGACCGGCTGAGAACGCGTGCGTCCGACATTTGCCTCGACTACGGTCTGGAGCGTATTCAGTTCAGCGCCTTCTTCGGGAAATTGAACAGGAATCGCAGGCAGGAGCTGGCTCTGAAGCTGCAAAACCAGATGGGAAACGAGGCGGCTCGGATTCGGATTATACCCATCTGCGGGGACGATCTTTCCGACATGTGGGTACTCGACCAATACCGCCGTAACGCGGACGATTTAAAGGCTGAGGCGGAGCGTGAGGTTCCGCGGCTTCGAATCCTCAGGCAGGGTGAGTGATGAGGCAAGGCGAATAATGGATCCGCTGCCCGTGACTGAGTTACGGCAATGGCAGTATTGCCGCCGAATCGTTTACTACCATCAACTGATGCCAGGAACCGGGCAGAGTACCTACAAGATGCGGGAGGGCGAACGCGCGCAGGAGACGATCGAGAACCTGGAGATGCGGAGGACGCTGCGCGAGTATGGGCTGGAGGGCGCGGAACGCCAGTTCGGGGTTTGGCTGAGCGATGAGCGGATCGGCCTTTCGGGCAAGATCGACCTGCTCCTGAAGAGCGACACGTCAGCGGCCGTGGTGGATTTTAAGCTAACCTCGGGTGAGGTGGGCGAGAATCATCGAATGCAGCTGGCGGGGTATGCGGCTCTGGTTGAGTCGGTTCTTGGCTTGCCAGTTGAGCAGACATTTCTGTTCCGGATACCGGATAATAAAGTTTTCGCGGTTCCGATTGGGCGGGACCTGAAGGAGCGCGTTGCGGATGCGGTGCGATCCATGCAGAGGCTGCGCGAGACGGAAGAGCTGCCTGCGCCGACAGTCGTGCGGGCGCGTTGCACGGAGTGCGAGTATGCGAACTATTGCGGGGACATCTGGTGATTCTCGCAGATTGAGGGGTATCGGCTGCAATTCATCTATCCGCCGGAAACGGGGAGGGTGTATGCTCGTTAAGTACTTTAAACTCGGTAACTTTCGAAGATCCAACGAAGTCGTCCCCTTCGCGAAGGGGACTGAAACTCAGTTCCGCCAGCGCAGCCGGCGGATAGTATTGGCCAACGAAGTCGTCCCCTTCGCGAAGGGGACTGAAACTGAATCGAGCACCATCGCGACCAATTCCCCGATCTCCCAACGAAGTCGTCCCCTTCGCGAAGGGGACTGAAACAAGAAAGCGTTTCATGGTCTGATGAAGTGGTGAAACCAACGAAGTCGTCCCCTTCGCGAAGGGGACTGAAACGCGATAAGCGTAAACGACTTGGAACCAGTCTCCGCCCCGACGAAGTCGTCCCCTTCGCGAAGGGGACTGAAACATATGCGTCCTCGGGGCGGTGTCTGTCGCCGCGAATCCGACGAAGTCGTCCCCTTCGCGAAGGGGACTGAAACATAAATCGTGGGACGGCCCGGCGAACGAAGCCCGGCTCCGACGAAGTCGTCCCCTTCGCGAAGGGGACTGAAACTTCGCAGTCCGGGCACGGTCTGCCGTTTGGTGCATCCCGACGAAGTCGTCCCCTTCGCGAAGGGGACTGAAACCGATAGTCAAGCGCGGCGCGGAGTCCGACTTTCACCCGACGAAGTCGTCCCCTTCGCGAAGGGGACTGAAACACGAAGGCACGCACACGCGCCTATTTAGCAGATCACCCGACGAAGTCGTCCCCTTCGCGAAGGGGACTGAAACCTGCTGTCCCGCCTGTGCGTCCGGTTCCGAATTGGCCCAACGAAGTCGTCCCCTTCGCGAAGGGGACTGAAACCAAGACAAAGGTCGGATTCGCAGTACGAAGCGCCGCGACTTACGCGCGGACGCCGCGGAAGAACGTTCGCAACTCTTCCACAAACAAACGCGGCTGCTCCATGCAGGCGAAGTGACCTCCCCGCGGCATCCGCGTATAATGCACGAGGTTGAAGTCGCGTTCGAGGAACCGCCGGGGCGGCAGAAAAATCGGCATCTCCTTCGGAAACGCCGCAAAACCCGTTGGTACCGCGATCCTGCCTCGCGGGGCGGCCGGCTCGTCGGCGTTTCCGCGGTAAATCCAGACGGCCGAGCCTGCCGTATCCGTCACGAGATACAGCATCACGTTGGTGAGCAGCTGATCCTTTGTGAAGGCGTGTTCGATCCCGGTTTCCGAATCACTCCAGACTTTGAATTTCTCGACGATCCACGCGGCCGTGCCCAACGGACTGTCCGAAAGCGCGAAGGCCACGGTCTGCGGCTTGCGGGATTGCTCGCCGAAGTAGTCGAGTTCAATCTGCCTGTATGCGTTCGATGTACGGACCCAGGCCTTCTCCTCTTCCGTCTGCTCCGCTTCAGGCAGAGGGCGCGCCGTTGTGCCACTGCAATGAATTCCGGCCAGCGATTCCGGAAACTGCACCGCCAGTTGAATCGTGACAGCCTGGCCCCAATCTCCACCCTGCGCTCCAAAGCGCGCATAACCGGCGATGTCCTTCATGAGCTTGTGCCACAACCGCGCAATGGTCACGGGACCGACCGGCTTCGGCGGTTTCGACGAGAACCCGAACCCCGGAAGGGAAGGAATCACCACATCGAATGCATCCTCCGCCGACCCTCCGAATGCAGCCGGATCGGTCAGCGGACCAATCGCATCCTGAAATTCCACTACTGAACCGGGCCAGCCGTGAGTCAGCACGATCGGCAACGGACGGGGCCCCTTGCCCCGGACATGGTAGTAATGAATGTCGAAGCCGTCCACCTGCGCGATGAACTGCGGATAGGCATTCAGCTTCGCTTCCGCTTTGCGCCAGTCGAACTGCGTGGTCCAGTAGCCGGCCAGCTCCTTCATGTAGTCCCAGTTCGCGCCGTACTGCCACGCGGAGCCATCCAGCCGGTCGGGCCACTGCGCTTCGCGAACTCTTCGGAGAATCCGATCGACTTTGCGCTGCTGAATTGCCACGCGAAACGGCCGCGGCGCGGAACCCTCCCGCGAAGCCTGGGCAAGCAGAGGCGCGGAGGCGAGACCCATCAATGCGCGCCGCCGCGAAAGATTCGACACGTCCGGCATCCTCGAATTGTACACTTCCGGCGCGACGTTCGCCGCTCTCCGTTACCGCTCTTCGCCGCGGATCAGAAAGTAAATTTCATGGCGAGCTGCATAATTCTCGGATCCATCGCGCTTGTAATATTGCCGAAAGTGCTCGGGGCGCTCAGGGTGACCGACGGAGTATTGAAGCGCACGTGGTTGAACACGTTAAACGCTTCCGCGCGGAACTGGAGGTTTTCGCCTTCGCGGACGCGGAATTCCCTGACCAGCGCCATATCAAACTGGAAGAATTTCGGGCCGAGGACGTTGAAAACGCCCACATTGCCGAATGTGCCCACAGCCGGCTGGGCGAAAGCCGCCGGGTTCAGCCATGAGACACACGGGGAGCTGTTGGCGCAGGCGGAGCCCCGATATGGCGATGCCGTGTTGGTAAGAATCTGGTTCGGACGCTCCAGCGCTGTGCTGAACCCGAGCAGCGACTGGTCGAGGCCGGACGCAATGGGTATTAACGCCCGTCAAACTGCGATCAAGAAACAGGCGACCACGACGAACGGCGCTTCGCGCTTAAATGTAAAGAAACGTAATCAGCTTCCGAAGACCAGACCATCCAGGCACAATCTGACTTTGCAGCACTTGCTCCTTGTGGGGACGGCGGACTCCGCGTTGCGCCTCATCCTACGACCTGCCCCAACGCGTCGATGCCTATGATTATAGAGACGTCTTAGTCTGACTGTAAAGTTAAGTATTATTTGGAGTTATCACTTACTCAGGATTGATCAGCGTTAACTGAGATCTCTGTCTCTAAGCGTTGCGCTATGTTCCGGAGCATGTCTATGATTATAGAGACGTGAAGGATCGGGACCCGACGTTGCCCCAGAGAATTTCAGCTAAGCAATCGAGGAAGCATTCGACCGCCCGGGCCCGGCCTGTAGCTTCGCGCCGCATCGAGCCGCTGTGGGCAGCGCTGGTGCCGATTTTCCTTCTTGCCGGCTTCTGCCTCCTCGACCGCGTCAATTCCAGCCCACATCTGCTTTGGGCCTTCGGCGCGGCCACGGGACTCCTCCTGGTTTTCCTTCTGTTGCTTTGGCGTCAGGCCACCCGCACAGGTCGGACCCTGACTTGGGAATTTGTCGCAAGGCCGCCGCACTATGTCCAGTTCATGATGCACTCGGCGGTCTATGTGTACTGGGGTTGGTACTGGCGCGAGGTTTACCACGATGTGTCGCTGATCGCCGCGCAGATCGTCTTCGCCTACGCGCTGGAGATGCTGGTATGCTGGTCGCGCCGCGATAAGTGGGTGCTCGGTTTCGGACCGGTCCCCATCGTCATGAGCACCAACCTGTTTCTCTGGTTTAAGGATGACTGGTTTTTTCTGCAGTTTCTCCTGATAGCCACCGGGATACTGGGCAAGGAGTTCATCCGGTGGAAGCGCGACGGCCGTCTGACGCATATTTTCAATCCATCGGCCTTCTCGCTCTGCGTTTTCTCTATAGCTTTAATAGCGACGCGAAGCACCGGGATCAGCTGGGGACGGGAGATCGCTACCACGTTCGAAAGACCCCCTCACATCTATCTCGAGATTTTTCTGTTGGGTCTGGTCGTTCAGGCTCTGTTTCGCGTTACGCTGGTTACCCTCTCAGCCGCCGCCGCCCTGTACGTTCTGAATCTTTGGTACACGGGAATGAC
>Ga0181530_10003266_pt1 | contig 18272 bp, 19 predicted proteins | sample PEATcosm2014_Bin_42_FD_119769 | JGI IMG/M metagenome (GOLD analysis project Ga0181530, IMG submission 119769) | Peatland microbial communities from MTU Mesocosm Facility, Houghton, MI, USA - PEATcosm2014_Bin10_60_metaG | ecosystem: Environmental > Terrestrial > Soil > Wetlands > Peat | place... | reverse complement strand
GCCATCGCCGCGCCCGGACGCATCGCCCATCTTGCCGACATCGCCGTTTCCATCCCTCTCGGAGCCGCCATTTTTTACGCCGCCGCGCGCTCGCTCGGCGTCCCGGAACTGGAGGCGCTAAAGGCCGCGTGTTACACTTCGAACAGCAATGCTCCCCGATTTGAACTTGGTGATCCGCCTCCAGGACATCGATAATCGTCTCGCCGATCTGAGCCGCGAGATCTCCGCCTTACCCAAACATGTCGCCGAAATCGAAAAAAAACTCGGTGCCCACGAACGCAAACTGGAGGCCGACCGCGCCGCGCTGGCCGCCAACCAGAAAGAGCGCAAGAAGTGCGAAGGCGCTATCCAGGTGCAGGAGCAGAAAATCTCGAAGCTCAAGGACCAGATGCTTCTGGCCAAAACCAACGACCAGTACCGCGCCTTTCAGAACGAGATCGATTTCTGCCAGAAGGAAGTTCGCACCGCCGAAGATCGCATTCTCGAACTGATGAGCGAATCCGAGCCGCTCGACAAGAACGTGAAAGCCGCGGAAGTGGCGCTCAAGTTCGAAAAGGCCCAGGTGGCCTCCGAACAGCAGGTGGCCCGCGAGCGCACCGCCGTGGATGAAAAAGCCTCGCGCGAGTTGCAGAAAGAGCGCGCCGGCATTGTACCTTCCATCACCTCCATCGTCTACAAACGCTATGAGCGCGCCCGCTCGGCGCGCCGCGGCATCGGCATTGCGGAAGTGGTGGCCGGCCGATGCGGCGTTTGCAACATCGCCCTGCGGCCGCAGTATCTCCAGGAACTCAGGAAGGGAGATCAGGTGCTGGTCTGCGAAACCTGCCAGCGCATTCTGGTCTACACCCCCCCAGAGTCGTGCGAGAACCTGGCAGATAGTGCGCAGGCCCCCGCCGCTCCGTAGTCTTGGTGGGACAGACGATCGCCTTTTGTCGCCTGTCGAGATCCCTCCGCGCGTCCGCTTTACCGGTCGCCCCAGCTATAGCCTAGCCACACCATTCCGGTTAGCACGACTTTGCTTCCAAACTGCGTCAGATTGGGAACGTAGTGGATATCGAACTGCGGGCGGATGAAGACGTGGTCGGTGACGTAGATCTGCACGCCCACGCCGCCATGCACGTTAAGGTGGTTGGCGCTTTGGATATACTGCGATACGTTCTGGCTGCCCAGTACGGAACTCGAGGAACCGGCCTCATAGAACTTGAGATTCGCGGCGCCGATGCCGCCTTCCAGCTTGAGGGCGACTTTCTTGGTGTTGACCGGCTCGAAAATCCCGTTGAAATCGAACAGGGTCATGCGGGACTGTATGGATAAGGCGTTCAGCCCTTGCGACGCAGCCGACCCGTTCAGGTTCACGTATGTCTGCTTGCCGGGCTGCAAAGCGACCTCGCCGCCGATACCGAATTTCTTCCAGAGCATCAGGTCGCCGCCAAAGCCCAGCATGAAGCCGCTGAGCGCGGGGGTCGACACGCAAGGAGTGACAGGCGTATAGGTAGGGGTTGTCACGCAAGGGTACAGGTTTTGATCGACCTGGCCGGAATTGGCCGAATCGTGGACGAAGCCGAATCCCATGTTCAAATCGAATGCGCTCTGGGCGCTGGCAAATGGAACGTAACACAACAGTACGAAAAGCAGCGGAAGGTAGCGGGAAATGCGTCTCACGTCGGAAGTCTCCTCTGTCTATTTTTCATTATCGTTGATCGCGGGCGCCCGCGAGTTACCTAAGTTTCGGCCCGGAACCACATGCCGTGCCGCTTCATCTTTTACGACGCGGGCGCGGCAATCGGGGTTTCATGCCTATTGTACCTGAGGTTTCTGGCATTTCGGGCAGAAATGCGACGAGCGCTGGGCCACCAGCACTCTCCGGATGGCCGTGCCGCAATTCACGCATGGTTCGCCTGTGCGCTGGTACACGCGGTGGCTGAATTGAAAGAAGCCCTTGCGGCCCTCGGCGTCGATATAGTCCGAAATGGAGGATCCGCCAGCGGCGATGGCCTCCGTCAGCACCGTTACCATGCCGTCGAAGAGCCGTCGCACCCGGTTGCCGCGCAGCCGCGATGCCACCGCCATCGGGTGGATACCCGCCCGGAACAGCGCCTCGTCGGCGTAAATGTTGCCTACCCCCCGCACGAATGCCTGGTTCAGCAGCAACGCTTTGATGCGCGTCTTGTGGCGCTTCAGGCGCGCCGCGAACTCCCCGAACGGGATTTCCAGCGGCTCCGGCCCCAGCCGCGCCACGCGCGCGGGGAACTCCTCGCTGAACTCGATCGAGCCGAACTGCCGGCTGTCGTCATATAGCAGCCGGCCACGGTCGAACGTGAAGATGGCGTGAGTGTGCTTGCCGGCTGCTCCGCCCAGCAGCAACCGCCCCGTCATACCCAGATGGATCGTCAGATAGCCCGCGTCGAGCGCCAGCACGATGAACTTGCCATAGCGCTCGATCGCCTGGATGCGCCGCCCTTCGAGGCGGGCCGACACGCGCTCCGGCCGGGCCCCGCGCAAGATCCGCCGGCTGCGGAATTCCACCCCCGCAATGCGCCGGCCTTTCAGTCCCGCTATGGATCGCGTAACGGTTTCGACTTCGGGAAGCTCGGGCACTTCAGGGCCGTGCCTCGCCCGGCGCCGCCCTGGCTTCGCGCTGCTCCGCCGTGCGCGCCCGCGCCGTGCGGCCGATGCCGGTGTAATCGAATCCCGCCGCCGTCGCCGCCTCGGCTGTGTACAGGTTGCGGCCGTCCACCAGGATCCGCGTTGCCATCCGCCCCGCCAGCGAAGCCAGATCCAACGTGCGGAATTCTTGCCATTCCGTCACCAACACCAGCGCGTCGGATTCCTGCGCCAAATCGCCGGCCGACTCGCAATAGCGGATCTTCAGGTCCGGCCGTTGCTCGCGGCACGCCTTCATGGCAATCGGGTCGTACGCCTTCACCCGCGCGCCCATCGCCAGCAGCCGTTCGGCGATGTGCAGGCTCGGGGCGTCGCGCAAATCGTCCGTATCGGGCTTGAACGCCAGGCCCAGCAGCCCGATGGTCCGCCCTTTTAAAATGTAAAGCTTTTCCTGCAGCTTCTGGATCACCATCTGCCGCTGCGCCGTGTTCACGTCCAGCGACGCCTGCAGCAGCCGGCTCTCATAGCCGTACTCGCGCGCCGTGTGCAGCAGCGATTGAATGTCTTTTCCGAAGCAACTGCCGCCCCAGCCCACGCCCGGGCTCAGGAACCTTTTCCCGATCCGCGAATCCAGGCCGATGCCCGTCATCACTTCCGGCGCTTCCGCTCCCACGCGCTCGCAAATATTCGCGATTTCGTTGGCGAATCCGATCTTCATCGCCAGAAATGCGTTGGCGGCGTACTTGATCATCTCGGCGCTGGTCAGCGTCGTCGCAAACAGCGGCACCTTGCCCAGACCCGCCGGCCGCGGCACCCCCGGCGGCGCCTCGAAGCTCTGCTCCACCAGTGGTTGGTAGAGCTGGCGCATGATCCCCAAACTCCCTTCATCCGAAGCGCCGATCACAATCCGGTCCGGATAGAGCGAATCGGCCAGCGCGCAGCCTTCCCGCAGAAACTCCGGGTTGCTTGCCACGCCGAACCGGATGTGCCGCCGCTCCCCCGGCCGCGCGTCGGCAATGCCTTCCCGCACCAGCGTCTCCACCAGGTTGCCGCTCCCCACCGGGACCGTGGACTTGTTGACGACCACGCGAAATCGCGCGCCGTCCATGGCCGCTCCGATGCTCCGCGCGGCCGCCTCCAGATACGATGAATCGGCCTCGCCGGAGGGCAGCGGCGGCGTGCCCACGGCGATGAAAATCACGTCGCTTTCCGCCGCCGGTCCGCCGACTTCCGTCTGGAAATCGATCCCGCCCCTGCCCGCGGCCAGCGCCAGCAGCTCTTCCAGGAAGGGTTCGTAGATCACCGGTTCCCCGTTGCGCAAGCGGGCGATTTTCCTTTCGTCCGTGTCCACGCACGTCACCCGGTGTCCCACGTAGGCCAGGCAGGCCCCCGTCACCGTGCCCACATATCCCGTGCCAATTACCGTCACCCGCATGATGGAATCAGTGCCGCCCAGCTCCTGACGGTTGAGTATACCAAGCAGCGCGCAGCCCTTTCTATGGAAGATGCAGCGCGCGTGGCGGCCGCACTTGCCCTGACTGCCCATGGACTCGATTTCGCTGATGCCCTGAATTTGAGCAGCCGGCCCGCCGGTGCCGCGTTTGTCTTTTTCGACAAGGCCCTGGTCCGCTGCGCGAACCGCGCGGGCGCCGCCCGAGTTTCCGTCCCCCAAATGCTACGCTGAACTCTTGGCGCGCCACCCACTTTTCAAGCCCTACCTCGCGTTAATCGCCGTCTGTTTTTTCTGGGGAACCACCTACCTCGGCATTCGCATGTCGCTCGAATCCTTCCCTCCCCTCGAGCTGGTCTGCGTGCGATATCTGCTCTCCGGTTCCATCCTCCTGCTCTTCGCCAAAGCGCGCGGCATCTATCTGCCGCGCGGGCGCGAGCTGGCGGCGGCCTGTTTCAGCGGCTTCCTCACGCTGGGCATCGGCAACGGCGCCCTGGTTTTTTCCGAGGTCCTCATCCCCAGCGGCATCGCCGGCCTCATCATCACCATCTCCCCGTTTTGGATGGTCGGCGTGGAAGCCCTGCTGCCCGGCGGAGCGCGCCTGCACGCGCCCACCATCGGCGGCATGGCCGTGGGCTTGCTGGGCGCCGCCCTGTTGTTCCTGCCGGATGCCGGCGCGCACTCGCTCGACCGCAACCTGCTCAGCGGTTTCCTCATGCTGCAAATCGGCATGGCCGGCTGGTCCTTCGGTTCCATTTACCAGCGGCGCAACGCCGGCCGTGCCCACCCCATCATTGCCGGCGCCGTGCAGCAACTGGCCGCCGGAGTGATCCTGTTGCCCTTCGTGCTCGCCATTCCGCAGCCCGCGGTGCATTGGAGTTCGCGCGGCGTTCTGGCGTTGCTCTACCTGGTCGGCTTCGGTTCCATCGTCGGCTACAGCGCCTACGTCTACGCCATGGACCGGCTGCCCGTCGCCATTGTTTCCGTCTATCCCTATATCAACGCCGTGGTGGCCGTCTTCTTAGGCTGGCTGGTTTACCGCGAGCGTTTCGGCGTCAACGAAGCTTTCGCCATGCTCGTCATTTTCGCTGGTGTGGCCCTGGTGAAGCGCTATTCGCGCCGCTAGAGGGGCGCCCGCTAGCTGCGTCCCACCATCTTCGCGCCCAGCGCGCCGCCCGCCATGCTCAGGCAGGTGACGAACACGAACAGGAACGCCAGCGCGAATAGAACCAGCATCACCATGCCTTGCGTGGTCTGAACCAGATGCGTCATCTGCGCCACCATGTTCGGGTCCTGCGCGGAAAAGTTCTTCATCTGTTCCAGCATGGTGGTGCCCAGCTTGCCCGAAAGCGCGTCCGGAATCAGCGTGGCCGCGAAGACGATCGCCGCAAATCCGTAAGTCAGCAGGCCGGTGATCCATCCGATCTTCACGCCCGCGCTCACGTCCAGCCGCGTGCCCGTCTTCCGGCAGTACAGGAACACCGCGAAAAACCCGGCCGCCGGCCAATTCAAAACCGGCACCAGAAAGTTCAGCAATGTGGCGCCCACCGCCGCCATCAGGGCAATCCGCACCGCGATCGGGTTCCGGAAGTTTAGCGGCAGCGGAGCCGCAAGCGGCGCCGGCCGCGGCTCTACCGGCGGCAGCGGCTGCGCAGCCGCATCGGTGGCCGCAGCCGCCACCCCGAAGACGTTCCGTTCCATCTCCGGAGTTGCAATCTCCCGCTGCGGCTTTCCGCACTTATTGCAGAACAGAGAGTCCGGTGGGAGTTGCGCGCCGCAGGTGCAGATGTCTGCCATTGTCCACTTCCAGTGTGGCGCACCCGTGCACAGGGAAGCAACTAGCAAACGGGGCCTAGCGGAACCGTACTTTAACGTCCGGTTTGTTCTCCAGACGCGTGGTGTCGATGAAACGCACGCGCGCCGGCGTTGAGGTCATCACCACCGCTTGCGTGTGCACGCCGTCCCCCGTGAAGCGCACGCCCTGCAGCAGGTTGCCGTCCGTGACCCCGCACGCCGCGAACACCAGGCTGTTCCCCGGAGCCAGTTCGCGCGTCGTGTAGATCTTGTTGACGTCGCGGATGCCCATGCTCTGCATGCGCTCTTTCTGCGCGTCGTCCTTCACCACCAGGCGGCCCAGAATTTCGCCGTTCAGGCAGCGCAACGCCGCCGCCGTCAGCACGCCCTCCGGCGCGCCGCCCGATCCCATCACCGCGTGTACTCCCGTTCCCGCCACCGCCGCGCCGATTCCCGCCGAAAGATCGCCATCCGAAATCAGCCGGATGCGCGCCCCCGCTTGGCGAATGTCCGCGATCAGTTGGGCGTGCCGCGGCCGGTCCAGCACCACCACCACCAGGTCGTCCACCCCGCGTTGCAGCCGCCGCGCGATGGCCTTGAGGTTGTGCTTCACCGGCGCTTCCAGATCCACCGAACCCTTGGCCGCGGGCCCCACCACGATCTTCTCCATGTAGCAATCGGGAGCGTGCAGCAGGCCGCCCCGTTCGGAGGCCGCCAGCACCGTGATGGCCCCCGCGCCGCCCGTCGCGCACAGGTTGGTCCCCTCCAGCGGATCCACCGCGATATCCACCGTGATGGGCGCGCCCACCGAACCCGTCCCCGACTTTCTCGCCGATGTACAGCATCGGCGCCTGGTCGCGCTCTCCTTCGCCGATCACGATCGTGCCGTCGATCGCCAGCGTATCCATCGAGCGGCGCATCGATTCCACCGCCGCATGGTCCGCCGCTTTGGCGTCACCCATTCCCATGGTGCGCGCCGAGGCGATGGCCGCCTCTTCCACCACGCGAAGCATTTCAAGCGAGAGGTCGAACATGTGGTAGCTTTCTCAAATGGACAATATCACAGTCCTCGTGCTGGCGAACCCGGCCGATCCCCAACTCAAGCAACTGGCCGCCCTTCCCGAGGAAACCTCCATCGCCGTCGGCTCCTCCGCCGAAGCCTTCGACCGCGCCGCCGCCCAGGCCAGCGTGCTCTTCAACTGGTCGGAGTCCGGCCCGCTGTTCCGCGAAGTTTTTATGATGTGTCCGCAACTCCGCTGGGTGCACTCGCGCGCCGCCGGCCTCGACGGCCTGCTCTTTCCGGAACTCGTGGAAAGCCCCGTGCCGCTTACCAACGGCTCCGGCGTCTTCAGCCCGCCCCTTGGCGAATTCGTGCTGGGCGCCATGCTTTATTTCGCCCAGGATTTCCGGCGCCTCATCCGCTGCCAGGCCGCCGGCGTTTGGCAAATCCGCGACATTGAAGAAATCGCCGGCCGCACCGTCGGCATTGTCGGCTACGGCGATATCGGCCGTGCCGTCTCCACCCGCGCCCGCGCTATGGGCATGCACGTTCTGGCCTTGCGCCGCGGCGGCCCGTCCGTATCCGGCGCCGACCCCTTGATCGACCGGTTCTACGGCCCCGCCGCACGCCTGGAGATGATCGCCCGCTGCGATTACCTGGTGGTCTCCGCGCCCCTCACCCCCGAGACTCGCGGCCTGATCGGCGCCGCCGAATTCGCCGCCATGCAGCCGCACGCCGTGGTCATCAACGTGGGCCGCGGCCCGGTCATCGATGAGGCCGCTCTGGTCGACGCGCTGTCTGCCAATCGCATCCGCGGCGCGTCCCTCGACGTCTTCGATACCGAGCCCTTGCCCGAAGGTCATCCCTTCTACACCCTGGAAAATGTGCTGCTCTCGCCGCACTGTGCCGATCACACTCCGGATTGGCTGGAACGCGCCATGCAATTCTTCCTGGAGCAATTCGAGCGTTTCCGCCAGGGCGAAACCCTCCTCAACGTGGTTGACAAACGCCGCGGCTATTGAAATACCGGGCGAAGCCCCTCGGGACCTACGCGGCGCGCAGGCACCCGGGCAAAGTGCAAAAGTTGCGCCCGGACGTGCCGGATTTGCCGCCGCCCCAACACTTCCGTCAACGAGGTTCAGCCCCCCGGATATTCGACGTGGGCGTAGGTGCTGACCGCGGGTTATAGGCGAGGTACCAGCCAACATGATCGGGGTCCTCATAGATCAGGATCGTTCCCGGTTCCCTCCAGCAAGGTTGAAGACGTGTTGCGCGGTGAGCCTGCCGGCCCACCTCTCGATCGCAATGGACGCAAACGTGCCCTATCTTTGTCTGGATCGGGGATGCACAGGCAAACCCGGGACTTTGGAGGAGCATCTTGACCACTTTAAAGACGGGAACGGAAACGGCGTCGGAGTTTGGCAAAGAGAAAGAGTCATTGGAGGAGTTGGGCCGGTCCGCCGGCAGGCGACTGGATGAGGCGCGAGACGACACCGCGGACGCGCTCCATACGGCTGCCTCCTCCGTTCGCAGAACAGGGCGCCAGGGCTCCGCGGCAATCGACAACCTCGCTGCGGACACTGCCGATCGGCTGGATGCTACGGCATCATACGTCGAAGATCATGACCTGAACGACGTATTGGCCGGCTTGCGGAGGTTTGGTCGCCGGCACCTGACAGGCTCTCTGGTGGCCGCGGCCGCCATCGGCTTTTTTGCGGGGGCCGCTTTAAGCCGGGTGGCGCGCTCGTGCCGGAGAGCGCCTGAAGGCACATAACTGCGGCGTTGCTGGCGGGTTCCCCCGCCAGGAAGGAGCACAGATGAAGGTCCAGGTTATATTGCTGGGAGTTCTTTTCTGCCTGGCGGCGCAAGCTGCGGGCAAGCCGGGCCAGGGCGCCTCAACGACCAAATCCGTCCCGGCGGCGCAACAGTCTTTAACCGGCTGCATCGACGAACAATATGGGCAGTACGTACTGCTCGACGATCAAATGCTGAAGATCACGAACCTGCAACCGGCTGGGTCGGACAAGGAAGTCTTCGCCAAGTACCTGGGGCACAAGGTGCGGGTCAGAGGGACTAAATCTTCCGGACCGAAAGGCGCGTTCACAGTCACGGGCATCGAGCAGATTGCGGACAACTGCGGCCAGCCGAAGTAGTCTTCACGGGGTGAGGCGATGTGGCTCAGCAATGCGGTGATCATGCCTCCGAGGGCGACGTCGTTGCATTTCAGTTCAACTTCTGGAACGAGCGGATCAGGACCCCGCCGCCTTCTCCTCGTCGCGCAGTGCGGCGATCCGGTTCTGCAGCGTCCGCAGGCTGATCCCCAACATCTCCGCCGCCTGCTTGCGATTGCCGCCCACGTGATCGAGGGTCATCTTGATGTAAGCCTCCTCGAGTTTCACGAGTGGCTGCCCAGGCAGGAGAATTGCGGGAGCCTCGTAGCCTGGTGACGGCCTGGAATACGGACTGTGGCCTGCGCCGAACCCAGGGGACGCAAGATTCCTCAGATGGATCAAGCCCTCCTCCGCCATGATGGCGGCCCGCTCCAGAATATTACGCAGCTCCCGCACATTACCGGGCCAATCGTACCGATGAAAAAGCTCCATCACTTCGTCATCTACGCCGGCAACCCGCGTGCCGTGCTTCTTGTTCAGATTCTGCAGCATGACATCGGCGATCGGCGGGATATCTTCCTTGTGTTCCCGCAGCGGCGGAACTACGATCTGGAATACGCTCAACCGGTAGTACAGTTCTTCGCGCAAATGCGTCCCGAGTTCCTGACTGGTTGCGGCAAGTACGCGGGCGTCCACCGCGATTTCGTGCTTACCGCCCAGCCGCCGCACTCGCAAGTCCTCGAGAACGCGCAACAGCTTGGGTTGCGTAGATTGCGGCATTTCGCCGATCTCGTCGAGAAACAATGTGCCCCCGTGGGCCTGCTCAAAACAACCGGCGGAACGCTCCATGGCTCCCGTGAAGGCACCCTTCTCGTGGCCGAACAACTCGCTCTCAATCAGAGCCTCGGGTAAGGCGGCTGAGTTAATCGCCACGAAAGGCCCATCGCCACGACGGCTGTACTTATGGATCTCGCGCGCCACCAGTTCCTTACCGGTGCCACTCTCTCCACGGATTAATACGGGCGCCGAAGTGGGAGCCACCTGCCTGATGAGCGAGAAGATCTGCTGCATCGCCGGGGACACCCCGACCAGGTCCCCCAGTACGCCGCGAAGGCTGAGATCGCGCCTAAGCTCCTCGGTCTTCTGCAGACTTCTCTTGTAGCGAATCGCGCGTTCCAGAAGCGTCTTGAAGGCGCGCGGTTCCACCGGTTTTTCCAGGAACCAGAATGCCCCGAGGTCATGAACCGCGGTTAGCGCCTTTTCCATGCTGCCGAATCCGGTGAGCACGATCGCCGGAGTGACGTCGCCGCTTTCCTTCAGGTGCCGGAGCAGTTCAAAGCCGTCCATCCGCGGCATGATTAAGTCCGCTACGATGACGTCTGCGTCGAAGGCCATGAGCCGTTCCAGCGCTTCCAGCCCGTCGGCAGCGACCTGCGTGTCAAAATCGGGGTCGGACAGCACGGCGGCCAAGGTAGCGCGCTGACGCTCGTCGTCGTCAACAATCAGGATCCGGCCAGAAACTGCGGGAAGTCGGGGCACTGGCTTCCATTCTAGCAAGCCATCTCCGGATGCGTGACACGTTCAACGGCAATGGCCGGCTTGGTCGACAGGAATAGCTTCCGATGCGTCCGATCGAGGTTCAGCAGCGCCAGCCTTCCACCGGCTTTCCGCAGGGGCCTTTTGAGGTCGGGAATGACGATGCCTTCGCTTTCCCGCTGCTCGATATGCAGACTCACGGCCGACATTATCCCGCCGCATGAGCCAATTACGGTTTTCTGCGCAAGATCTTGTGTTTGACATCCGGCCAGAATTCGGCGCCGAGATTGCTGACGAAATCGAACCCCAGGTGGAGAGTTCCCTGCAGCGCGCCGAGGCGCACGGTATTGAGCCGGTCCGGATACCACTCGTTCGAAAGAAAGGCTGCGCCGTAGGCACTACCCAGACGCCAGGTGGACACTGTTTCGCCGCCGCTATCGGTGCGTGTCAGTATAGTCCCGCGAAAGGCGTCGGCGGTTCTGCGCCAGAAACCTGCGTGGCGCGATCGAAAATATCGCGGGTCCTGGTGTAGCGTCGAATCCAGACCAAAAGCAAGAACGGCATGGATCGAGGAGGCACCCATAGTCGAGGCAAAACGCTTACCGTAGGCGCCGAAGCCCTGCCCCCACTCTTGCGGAGTGTCAAGTCCTTGGAGGATTCCCGCGTATGCAGCGGACTCCGCCAAGGACCACGGGCTGCCAACGCTCTGCAGATGGAAGTTCAGTTTGCCCATCACATCAAGCGAATCGGCGGATTGGGCCATGCCTGCAACCGGGACCGCGCACAGCAGGACGACGCAGCGTATTGTCATTGGAACACGACGTTAGACCACAACAGCTCAATTCAACTTATAGCTGGTTATTCGTCCCCACATTCCGACCGCCTGCAAGACCCAAATGGCGACCGCAACCACGACCACCACATTCAGAATGGTCTTGATGCTGCCGGCCATGGGGATGAAGTTGTTGATTAACCACAACGCGACGCCGACAATGATCAGCGCGATAACGATGTTTATCAAAGGCATTTTCTGACTCTCCTGGAAAACATTTAGGTGCAACCCACTGCCCAGGTCGCCGGTGCGCGCCTGGTGGATATATCTTCTGAATCGTGCTAACTAAGAATCCTGCGTCCCTGAATCAGGCGGAATACCATTACTACCAACGCAACCACCAACAGGATGTGAATCAGCCCGCCGGCGGTATAGGAGGTGGCCATTCCCAACGCCCACAGAACCAGCAGGATCACACAAATTGTCCAAAGCATCTTTTTGCTCCTTCGCAATATACAACTGCAATCGCGGGTCCAAAGAGGCGAAGTTGACCTGCGTGGGACGTTGAGCCAACCGGCGCACCGCCGGACGGGAAGTTCCACCGGCGCAAAGTGCAGAATCTGCACTGATGCCGACAGTTGCTGCAGGCACGATGGCGGCCGAGTTCGCTGAACACCTTCCAAGCCTCGGAATCGGTTTGGCCCTGCTCGTGCGAATGCAAATCAATTATGAAGAAACAACGGACCAAGCCGGCACAGGGCGACGGCAAGCCCTGCCACGACCAGGGGCCCTTGTCTCCTTCGTCAGAAACCCTGAGCGACCACCGCCGGCTCAAGACGTCCAGTTGGAAACACCTCCGGAATACGCGGCTGCTGGTAATTCTGTCATCGCCGCTCATTTACGCTTGCGTGCTTCCCTTTCTACTGCTTGACGCCGCGGTTGCCATCTTTCAGCTTGTCTGCTTTCCGATCTACGGAATTCCCAAGGTTCGGAGGAAAGACTACCTGGTCTTTGATCGGGGGCGGCTAGCCTATCTGAACACCATCGAGAAGGTCGGTTGTATCTATTGCTCTTACGCCAACGGGTTGCTCGCTCTTATTACCGAAATTGCCGCGCGAAGCGAACAGTACTTTTGTCCGATCAAGCATGCTCATCCATTGGCTCAAGTGCATTCCCGATACGCGAAGTTTCTGCCGTACGGAGACGCCCGGGCATACAAGGGGCAATCCGACGCCATAGCTCACGCATATAGCGACCTCGCGGCAAGAGTCAAGTGAACATCGCGTATTGGCACCACTCGTGCACGTGTTGCCCCGGTAGCTGCACAGCAGGACGACATTCAGAAAGGGGAATCGCATGGCAAACGCACCGGTAATGGCGGCCTTCGCCGAGGATGCCGCCGGCTCGGTGGATGTCATCACCGAGGTACGCCGCGAAGAGGCTCTGCTGAAAACGGGGGCCTTGCAGAACGCAATTTTCAACAGCGCCAACTTCTCTAGCATCGCCACCGACGAGAAAGGCGTGATTCAAATATTCAATGTCGGCGCCGAGCGCATGTTGGGCTACTCCGCCGCCGAGGTGGTGAACAGGATCACGCCCGCCGATATCTCCGATCCGCAGGAAGTGATAGCCCGCGCGGTAGCATTGAGCGCCGAGCTCGAAACCACCATTACGCCGGGTTTCCAGGCTTTGGTCTTCAAGGCCTCCCGCGGGATCGAGGACATCTACGAATTGACCTACATCCGCAAGGACGGCAGCCGCTTTCCGGCTGTCGTGTCGGTCACCGCCCTGCGCGACGACATAGGCGCAATCATCGGCTACCTGTTGATCGGCACCGACAATTCCGCGCGCAAGCAGGTGGAGGCAGAGCAGATGAAGCTCGATCAGCGCCTGCGCGACCAGCAGTTCTACACGCGCTCGCTGATCGAATCCAATATTGACGCGATCATGACCACCGATCCGGCGGGCATCATCACCGACGTCAACAAGCAGATGGAGGCCCTCACCGGCTGCACGCGCGACGAGCTGATCGGCGCGCCGTTCAAGAACTACTTCACCGATCCAGGGCGGGCCGAGGCCGGCATCAGGCTGGTGCTGCGCGACAAGAAGCTCACCAACTACGAGCTCACCGCTCGCGCCCGGGACGGCAAGACCACCGTGGTGTCCTACAATGCGACCACCTTCTACGACCGCGACAGGAAGCTGCAGGGCGTGTTCGCCGCCGCGCGCGACGTCACCGAGCGCAGGCTTCTCGACCAGGCGCTCCAGGAGCAGAATGTCGAGTTGAAGAGAGCCCGCGCCGCGGCGGAGAAAGCCAACCTCGCGAAATCGGAGTTCCTTTCCAGCATGAGCCATGAGCTTCGCTCGCCGCTCAATGCGATCCTGGGCTTCGCCCAGCTCATCAATTCCGATTCCCCGCCTCCCACGCCCTCCCAGACCGCCAGCATCGATCAGATTCTCCACGCCGGATGGTACCTTTTGGAGCTGATCAACGAAATCCTCGATCTTGCGCAGATCGAGTCCGGCAGGCTGGCGCTGTCGTCGGAGCCGACTTCGCTGGCCGAAGTGATGTCGGAATGCCAGGCCATGATCGAGCCGCAGGGGCAAAAGCGCGGCATCCAAATGACCTTTCCCCGGTTCGACGCCCCCTGCTTTGTCAATGCCGATCGGACCCGCTTGAAGCAGGTTCTCATCAACCTTCTTTCCAACGCCATCAAGTACAACCAGCCGAACGGGACCGTCGGCGTGGCCGTGGACTGCCCCGGCAGCGCCCCGGATCGCACTCGCATTAGCGTCAAGGACACCGGCGCGGGGTTGCCTCCGGACATGCTGGAGCAGCTCTTTCAGCCTTTCAACCGTCTCGGACGGGAGACCACTGCCGAGGAGGGCACGGGTATCGGCCTGGTGATGAGCAAGCGCCTGGTGGAACTGATGGGTGGCAAGATCGGCGTGGACAGCACTGTCGGAGAAGGTAGTGTGTTCTGGTTCGAACTAAACTCGGCTGTCGCGCCACAACTTGCAGTGGACCGATCCGAAACTGCGGCCATTCCGCAACCTCCGGCTCAACCCGGCGCGCCGCTGCATACACTGCTCTATGTGGAGGATAACCCGGCTAACCTGATGTTGATCGAACAACTCATCGCGCGCCGCCCGGACATGCGCCTGCTGACTGCGATAGACGGAAATCTGGGTATCCAGCTTGCGCGCGCCAGCCAGCCGGAGGTGATCCTGATGGACATCAATCTGCCTGGCATCAGTGGTATCGAAGCCTTGAGGATCCTTCGCGACGACCCGGCCACCGCGCACATTCCGGTGGTTGCCCTCAGCGCCAATGCCATGCCGCGCGACATTGAGAAGGGCCTGCAGGCGGGATTCTTCCGGTATCTCACCAAGCCAATCAAGGTCCATGAGTTCATGGATACGCTGGACGTCGCACTGGAATTCGCCCGGCACGTGGCCGGTCATGCCAGGTAAATCGGGGCCAAGGTCATGGTGAGCCTGGCCGACATTCTGAACGCCAGAATCCTGGTGGTTGACGATCAGGAAGCCAACGTTCTTCTGCTGGAGGGCATGCTGCGCATCGCGGGCTATGCTTGCGTCGAATCTACCACCAATCCGAACGAGGTCTGCGAACTTCACCGCAAGCGCCGCTACAGCCTGATCCTGCTCGATCTCCAGATGCCCGGCATGGATGGATTCCAGGTGATGGAGGGCTTGAAGGAAATCGAGGAGGATGGTTATCTTCCGGTCCTCGTGATCACTGCGCAGCCTGCTCACAAGTTGCGGGCTCTCGAAGCCGGCGCTAAGGATTTCGTCAGCAAGCCGTTTGATCTGGCCGAGCTGCGCGCGCGCGTTCACAACATTCTGGAGGTGCGCCTGTTGCACCTGGAGACCAGGAACTACAGCAAAGTGTTGGAGGATACAGTTCGGGAACTGGAGCGGAGCCGCGAGGTGATCCGTCTCAAAACCCTCGAGGAGCGAAAGAAAAGCGAGCAGGAATTGGCCTTGGCGCAGGAGACTCAGGAAAGCTTGCTGCCCCGTTGCCTGCCCCAGTTTGAGAATTACCGCATCCACGCATTTAACAATCCCACGCGCTATGTGGGAGGAGATTTCTACGATTTCCTGCAACTAAGTTCGGGAGATTGGATGGGGGTCCTGGCGGATGTCTCCGGCAAGGGGATGTCGGCAGCCCTGCTGAGTTCGATGGTGCTGGGCGCTCTCAGCGTGGAATTTCACTCCGGGACCCAACCGCAGGAGGCCTTGAACCGGATTAACCGGCTCCTTTGCGAAAAATCTCTTCCCTACCAGTTCGTTACGCTCTTTCTCTTTCTCCTCAGCCCGGATGGCCTGGGACAGTTCATCAGCGCGGGACATAATCCAGCCTATTTATTCCGTTCTGCCACGGGAAAAACCGCAGAGCTGGCCTCTAACGCCAATGTCCTGGGGCTGTTCGATGACGCCTCTTATGAATCCGGCGCGTTTCGTCTCGACCAGGGAGACATTCTGGTGGTGTATTCCGACGGCTTTACAGATGCGCAGAACCCGCAGGATGAGATGTTCGGAGAGGAAAGAGTGCTGAGACTCATTCAGCAGGAGGCGCCCTCGGGAAGCGACGCGCTCAATCAGAAGTTCCTGAAAGCCATCGAGGAATTCACTCAGGGCATTCCGCAAAGAGACGACATTACCTTTGTGGTCGTTGAAAAATGCCAGTGAGACTCTTCGCCATCCTCAAGTCCCGCCTGCGGCGGTTCCGAACAATGCACCGACGCCCGCGGTCGCTGCCATGGCTAGAGCTCCCCAAAACGTGACGCGGATTGCGCCCAGCGTCACGCTCGCGCCCCCGGCGCGCGCAGCCAACCCTCCCAGAAGCGCCAGAAACAGCAGGGAAGTCCCGGCGACAAGGGGAATCAGGCCGGCGCCCGGGGCTATGGCCGTGACCGCCAGAGGCATGGCCGCCCCGACCGCGAAGCTGGCGGCCGAGGCCAAGGCGGCCTGAATCGGACGCGCGGTGAATGCCGCGGAGATGCCGAGTTCATCGCGGGCATGTGCGCCTAAGGCGTCATGGGCCATGAGTTGCGCGGCAACCTGTTTGGCGAGCTTGGGATCGAGCCCGCGCGCCACGTAGATCGCCGCCAGTTCCTTGTGTTCTCCCGCGTTGTCTGTCTTTAGTTCCGCGCGCTCCAGGTTGAGGTCGGCCTGTTCCGTGTCTGCCTGTGAGTGGACCGACACATATTCCCCTGCCGCCATCGACATCGCCCCGGCAACCATGCCGGCGACCCCCGCGACCATCACGCTGCCGTGAGTCGCATGCGCAGCCGCGACACCGAGCAGCAAACTCGCCGTCGAGAGGATCCCGTCGTTCGCGCCTAAGACCGAAGCGCGCAGCCACCCGACGCGTGCGCTGCGGTGTCGCTCCATTGGGCCTGCCGGCATCGGTCAATTACGGTACGACAGGGATCGCCGGTCCGATGCTTGGATACCTGCTGTCGTAAAGGTGGTATCCGTTGTCATAAGTGATGTAAAGGTCGTACCGGCCGCGATCAGATAAGCACGCGGATGACCAGATGAGTTCGTTGCTGCGCTTCTTAGGTTACTCCGGGAAACCGGAAGGAGTGGTGGAAAACGTGCATTTCGAAGGCAGATTCTGCATCTTGCAGCGACCTTTCAAACCAGACGCCCCGGCGCCGGCATCCCCGCCGGAACCTGGGCGAGCCGCATCGGCGGATGCTCTTGCTGGTCTTTGAGCTGCTCCGATGCGGTTTTTCTTTTGGGGGGACGGTTTCTGCACTCCGTCCGGCAATAACTGCACGCGCCGCGCTTGCGGCGCGTTCCCGAAGGTGCGGCAAGCATGGCCCTGAACGTGGGTGGGGTGGATGGACCTCGGAGTGCTTCTCGTCCCCTTGTGCGACCGGCCAGCCGAGGACCGCAAGGCAGGGGGTCCGACCAGAGCGAAGAGCCGGGCGCACTGATTTCTAGAGCAAAAGGAGAAGAAGCAGATGAGTATTTTGAGAGCAGTAACAACGAGCGTGTTCGGCCTCGCGCTGATGGGCGCAGTATTCTCACCAGGCGCAAAGGCGGACGATTGGAACAGGAAAACCGTGATGACTTTCAGCGGGCCTGTGGAGATCCCGGGAGTCCACCTCAAAGGATGGGCTGTATTGCCGGCCGGCACCTATGTATTCAAAATCCTGGACTCGCAGTCCGACCGTCACATCGTCCAGATCTTCAGCCAGGACGAGAAAACCGTCTATGCCACCATTCTGGCCATCCCGAACTATCGCCTCAGGGCAACCGACAAGACCGTAGTTACTTTCCGGGAGCGGCCGGCGGGTGAGCCGGAAGCTTTGCGCGCATGGTTCTATCCCGGCAGAAACTGGGGCGAGGAATTTGTTTATCCGAAGGCGAGAGCGGTAGAACTAGCCAAGACCAACAACACGCCCGTTCTCTTCATGGAAGAGATGCCGGTGGAAGTCTTGGAGCCGATAACAACGGCAAACCACCCAGTGGTTCTGCAACTGAAGCAGGCGCCCGTCATGGCGGTTAAACCCACCGGAGAACCGGTGCAACTGGCCGCGGCGGTCACCCCGCCACCCCCCGCGGAATTCAAACCCGACACCGAGCCGGCAACGCCGGTAGCGGCTGTGCTCCCAGCCACGTCCAGTTCGTTGCCGCTGATCGGACTGCTCGGGCTGTTGGCCTTGGGCGGAGCTTTCGGCCTCCGACTGGCGCAAAAGCACGTTCTGTAAGAGCTTTGGTCAAGTATGCGGCGTGCTTTTTTTCTGGCGCGCGGTAACTTGCACCACGGGCAGGCAGGCCCGGCAAACTCGGAAAGAGAGCAGCTATGAGGAAAGGGGTATCCCGGGCGGGAGAGCGTGGCGCGGCAAAATGGATCGCTCTCCCGGCTCTTTTCTTGATTGTCCTGCTTGGTTCCGCCGGACCGCGGGCTCCCGCAGCAGGACAGCAGCACGACTCGGGTGATTTCCGAATCTCGGTGGACGTCGCCCT
>Ga0181530_10003265_pt1 | contig 18274 bp, 19 predicted proteins | sample PEATcosm2014_Bin_42_FD_119769 | JGI IMG/M metagenome (GOLD analysis project Ga0181530, IMG submission 119769) | Peatland microbial communities from MTU Mesocosm Facility, Houghton, MI, USA - PEATcosm2014_Bin10_60_metaG | ecosystem: Environmental > Terrestrial > Soil > Wetlands > Peat | place... | reverse complement strand
GTGGAGGCTGGCATAGTAACAAACAGTATTGGAGGCGCGAAACGTCAATGAAGAAAACAGCCGTCCTAGTGGTGTTGTTCCTCGCGTCGTTGTCATTTGCTCAGACATCGAGGCCGACAGTCTACCTTGAACCGCAGCAAGGCTTTGAAACTTACATAGCCGCAGCCATCGCCAAGAAAGGTGTCCCGGTGGACGTAGTCACCGACAAGACCAAGGCGACATACATTCTGAGGTCTGCGCCGGTTGAAGTGAAATCCGAATCCACAGGCGGGAAGATTGCGCGCTGCCTGTTCGCTTATTGTGCCGGGATTGAGGACAAGGGCAACGTCTCCGTTCAACTGATTGAGGCGGGGTCCACGAAAATGGTCTGGGCGTATTCCGTCAATAAGCAACGAGGCGGCAGCAAGAACCAACAGTCGATGGCGGAGGCTATTGCCAAGCACTTCAAGGATTTCCTCCCTAATGCTCCCGCTGTTTCTCCGGCTCCTGCTGTTGCCCAGGCTCCGGCCCCGACAACTGCGCCAGCTGAGCCAGTTGCTGCTCCGGCTCCGGCTCTAATACCCGCTGCATATCAGCGGCCAGCCGATCCTGCGCCAGCGACAACGACACAGGTTATCTCCCAAGGCGACAGTTTGGGAGACGCCGCGCGCAAAGCGAAGCAGCAGAAAGCGTGCCTGGAATTGGCTAAGGACAACCCCAGTATCACCTGCAAGTGAGGAACACGGTTGACCTTTGTAGAAGGTTCGATCAGATCAGAGTAGGTCTCGTATCTCAAGGAAACGTGCTTGCACGTTGGCCCAGGAGGGGTAACCCCCATAACAAAGCATTCGGCATTGAGCCTCGTATTCAACGGCGATAGCCGCCGCAAGTTCTGAGGGTGGGAAGAGGGCATCGCTGCGGGCGAAGCTCATGTCTTCAGGGAAGAAATAGCTCTTGGGAAAGTGAGCCCTGCTGATCTGGTCGTAATCGGTCTTGATCGCGACGTATTCGGCGGAACGGAGCATGACGCCGACTTCGGGATGTCCTGACAGTTGAAACAGGTCGTAATAATGCCGTGCGTAGCTGCCGAGAGGCTGCTTGTTGCGCTTGAGCAATTCGACCTTGCTATGGATGGCGAACATCTTTTCAACAAAGGTTCTCCGAAAATGGAGCAAGCGAAGAGAGAACCGCCCTTCGTCCTCTGCGCCCAGAGATTGCTTTTTCTCTTCCAGGAATTGGCCTAAATACGAACGCAATTCCACGATGACGGAGGGTTCGCGCCCGCTCGCTGTGCCCGCCTCAAGAAGCACGCGGTTGACCACTTCGCCAGGCCCGCCGAAGAGTTGCGTGTAAGAGAAGCGGTCGTTCCGACCGAAGCCCCCGATGGTTTGGCTTTCGTTCTCGACAAAGGACAATGCGGGATGTCGGGCTATGGCATCCCGGAGCTTTTTCAGTTCTCTGTCAATGGCGTTCTTTCCCAATGCCGGCTGAAACGCTGCCGGATCAAGAAAGATGTCAATGTCTTCTGAAAACCGCTGGATGAGGTTCCATCCTTTGGCCAGGCTCGTCCCGCCTTTGAAAATGACTTTCCCGCCACTGGTTGTGGCGATGGCGCGAAGAGCCTCGGTGACGTAGTAGTCCTTTTCGATGATCGCTGGGCGCAGCTTCCGTTCTCGAAAGTGTTCTGTGGCCTGAAGGATCGCCTGCTCAAAATCGGGATGCTCGAACAGTTTCAAGTTAACGTTTCTCCTTCGCCTGCCAAGAGCGTGCGTTTGGCAGTGCTGCAAGCATCCCGAAGTCGAATTGGGATAACGGGTTCAAAGAAACCCGCAAGTGCTGCAATGTCCTGCGATTGATGCCAAGCCGTTCACCGAGGGCACCGAGCATGGCCCGGACGCGTGGAGGTTCAGAATCCGCAACTTTGAGAAGCCGACTGAGGCGCCCTTGCTCCGATAGGAGAGCCGATAATCTGTGAATCGTGTCCTCCTGACTCAACTCGCTGAACTTGCCTCCGTATCTTAGGAAGTCCAGCAGAGCAGCGTCTGTTTCGGAGAGGCTGGCCCATGCTTCCGGTCGTCGGGTATGAATAAGGGTGTCATTCCCGACCAGTTTCCTGGGTAGGCTTAGGGCACTGGTGGCAATCTCACCCTGTTTCGGCATTTGCGTTGTAAACCCCAGGAGATTGGCGGCGGCAATGCCAGACGGAAACAGCGTCTTTTGCCGTGAAGCCAACTTACGAATCGTGGCTGGGTTCGGTCTGCTTTTTCCGAAGACTGTTTCCCGATTGCGGTAGTAGACACCCTTGCTGAGCCGTTCGATGGTTCCCTGTCGTGTCAGGCGAGAGAGAGCCTGGGCGACCGCCGAGAAGCGGAGGTCGCGGAAATCCTCGAACCGCCAAAGGCGTTCGCCGCCTCGTTCGATACGGTGCCGGACCAATCTCATGGCGGGATGTGATCGGGCCGGGGCTTTGGCCGCTGTTTCCATGTTTTGACTATGAGCTTTCGGGGCATAAATGTCAAGTTTTGTAGCAATAAAACTTGACACATACTGGCCGGATTCCCTAGCGAATTGCTGGGCAGACCGAGCCGAGATCGGGGTCACGAGTTCACCTGGGTAAGTCTGCACTCATTTCTCTCGTTGTCGAAGCCCTGGACCGCTACTATCTCCGAAACAGCACGCCGTCCTCTGATCCTGGCGATATGGACAATGAGGTCTACCGAATTCCCAATATTCGCCATGATCGCTCGGTGGGGCAGGTCTATGCCGCTCTGCAGAACGCAATCTGCAAAGCGGGCGATAGCTTGGCGTGCGGAATTGGCGTGAAGCGTACAGAGGCTCCCTGAATGGCCAGTGTTGAGGGCTTGCAGCAAGTCGAACGCCTCCCCGCCGCGCACTTCCCCGACAATAATCCTGTCCGGCCTGTGGCGCAGGGAAGCTTTCAGCAGATCGCGGACTGTTACTGCTGGTATCCCGGTTTGTTCGCGGCGCGTTTCAAATCGCACTAGGTTGCTCTTGCGAATATTCAACTCGGCGGTGTCTTCAATGAGCAGAATCCGTTCGTCATCGGGAATGGAGTCGGCCAGGATATTCAAAAGTGTCGTCTTGCCACTTCCCGTTCCTCCGCTGATCAGAATGTTCTGGCGATTGGTGACCTTTTCGCGGAGAAACTCGGCGGTGTCCACGCTGAGTGTACGGTTTTCGATCAGGTCAGCCATCGCGAAGTGTCTGGTGTTGAATTTTCGGATAGTGAGCGTGATTCCATTAATGCTGCATGGTGGAAGAACTGCTGCTACACGGCTTCCGTCTGGAAGGCGGGAATCCAAGATTGGCTTTTCTTCGGAGATGTCGTCTCCTAAGCGGCGCGCAATGTTCTTCACTGCCGCGCAGAGAGCTTGTTCGGAAATCGTGATGCCGGGTACCGGAGTAAGCACGCCGTGCTTCTCAATGAAAATCTGGGAGCCAGCATTCACCATGATTTCGGAAATGTCGGGGTCCAGGATCAGATGTTCTATTGGCCTAAGAAACGGAAGGATCGTTTCAAACTCCATAAGACCTTCTCACAATAGCCCCCGGCTCACTTGGTCGAAATACGAGACATTGGGATCGAGGTAGAAGGGTTTCAAATAGCAGATCGTTGCCGGCTTTGGGTTCACTCCGTCATATGCAAGTACAACTGCCTGGGCATTGGCCAGCTCCGCCAGAAACTTCTGGCTGAAGCGATAGTCTTGCCTCATGCTGTAGCTCTTTGACGCGCTGATGCTGCCCCGGTCGGAAACAGTTTTGCCGGTCAGTAGACTCAACTTTGAATCCTGACCGGATTCAGAAATGTTGAAAGTCACGAACGGCTTATCTTCCCGGCCACACAATTCGCTGGCAAGCCGGGTCGAGAAGTCGTCGGAAAGCGCCAAGAATATCTTGGTGCGGAACGTCTGGAGCAGCGTCCGGTAGCTTTCACCGGAGAGTGTTGACTTCAGGGAACTGATGCTCTGCGTGGCGACAATGGAAACGCATTTCGATTGACGGGACAAACTGAAGAATTTCTCGTCGCCAATAGGGTCGCTCTCTCCAACTGTGGCAAAGGTCTGGTATTCGTCACACATTAGAAAGACCTGCCGGAAATATTTCTGCTTGTTCCGTCCTATCTCCGGGATGCGAAGCAAAGCAGCTCGCTGAAAATCCAGTTTCAGCATTGTTCCGAGAATTCGGGCGAGGCCGGCGTTCAGGGAGATTGGGAAATTGAGGGCGCATATCTTTCCCTGTTCGATCAGCCAATTGAACGAAGGCAGCGGCCTGCCGTAAGGATAGCGACCGTGCTCATCCGGCGCGTTGAGCGTGGGATCGTATGTCTGCTTCGGTGGACAGAACACCCTCTTCACTGCCGGATTGATGTCGAAGAGCGAGAGGAAAATCGAGACGCCTTCGACAATCGAGCTGCGGAGTTTCTTTTCGAGTCCCATCCAATCATCGAAATACCAGCGCTGAACGGCTTCCAATTGCTGCCGCTTAATGTCGTCCACGTCTGAAGGGGCTTCAACCGTGATTCGCTGGCATTCGAGCGTGGCTTCTTGTTTTCCGAGCAGCTCGTCGAGTCTGGCCGATGCCGGGGCCTTATACAACTCACTCTGCTCGTCATATACAAAGCCGAACTCAGAGAACGTGCTGGCAAACTTTTCGTTGCCATAAACCTGGGGCGTCACGCAGACATACTCGCGGGTCTCAAACCTGCTTTTTCCTTCCTCAATTCTCTTTTCGAGCTTCGGCGGCGAGATCGCGCATTCGTAAACGTCAAAGAAAGTCACGTAGTCATACAGCACCTTATGAAGAAGGATGATGTGCTGAAGCATGTTCGTGTATGCCTGCTGCCAGAATGGTTCTTTGCCACGCCCATACAAATTGTTCAGGAGTGAGGCCACACTGTATGCCAGTGCTGATGAATCCAAATCGTTATGCAGAGGGTTGTAGCGGTATTCGGAATCCAGAGCGACCTCCACGTAATCATCCTCGCGCTCATGTTGGCGGGCAATCTCCCGGATTTGATGGCAGAAATCTCCTTTGACTTCCAGGACCAAACCGCCAATCCGCTTTGCCGGCTCATCCGCCCTATATGCGATCAATTGCTCTGCGAATGGCCGCATACAGCAACTTGTCTTTCCCGTGCCGATAGCGCCGAAGATGCCGATGCCCGTAAACAGTCCCTTCTCTGGAATCGTCAGCCATTGGGGATTGCTGCCGGGAGCGATTTTCGTTGGATGATGAATTTCGCCAATTACTAGAAACAGATCTTCTCTGGAACTCGGATCGGGATACGGCGGCAGCGAGCTTGTCTTCTGTTTCCGCCTCCGTCCGTAGCTCAGGACGTACACCCCTGAAAGGGCAGTCGAGTAAATGAAAAACGGAGTCGTGAACAGAAACAGGGTGTAGCTCTGGGCAAGAACCGAGTAGACGAGCGGTTCCTTGAGGGCAATGTATTGCAGATACAAATTGCCCTGGGGGAATGGATAGGCAGAAAACAGAATCAGCCCGGTCAGACCTGCAAGGACAAAACTCACAAACATTCGAGAATTCGCAACTCTTTCCAGCATGACGGCTCACCTCTTCGCGGCGCTGATCGGGACAGCTTTGTCCGGGATCGCAGTCGCGGCATTGTGATTTGGTTCTGTAGGAACTCGCTTGCGCGGGCCACGCCGCGGCTGGGCGTCATTCCTGTGGGCCTCGTACCACGGCGCGAAGTCGGCATCGCTCTGAAACAGGAACTTCAGAGCGCCCGAGACCACTTGGTCATTGGTAGCGCCGCTGAACCGGCAGTAGGCCCGCAATCTCTCCTGCACGTCGTTTTCGATTGCGGCTTTGAGTTGAGTCCTTAGTTGTTTTCTTTCCACCTGAATAATTGGCATGTGAATCTCCTTTTCAATTCATTTGCGGTACTGCGGGGAGCGACCTCCGAAGCCGGTCACGGACACGCCGCATTGGGCGGCGGGTGGGGTCGCTCCCCGCAGTACCGTTTCACTTAAGCTTTTTTCTTGCTGTGCCGTCATGGTGGTGAAGTCCTTTGTCCTAAACTCCTTATGCTCGGCGCTGGCCTCCGGGAAGTTGGGCGGGTGATTGGGCGGCCTCTCCGACCGCCGAAGGCCCGAGCCGCACAACGTTCGGTACCGCCAGAAAGGTCTCAAACTGTCGTCCGGGATCATGTACAAGGAGCTGCGGTTCTTCTTCGGGCAGCTTTCCTGTTCGTTTCCAATTTTGGTATTGGCTCTGAAATTCCGGGTCGGAATAACGCTTCAATCCGCGCTGCCATTCGACAACATCCTTTTGGACCAGTTCCTTAAATCGCTTTTCTTCTGCCATCTTCCGTAACCAAAAGAACCGGGCGAGCTGCTGGCTTTCGCGCCCGCGCTGCGTTGCTGACAGGCTCCTGACGAATATGTCGCGGGCAAATTGGAAGCTCTGGGTGGAATTGGAGACGAATACCAATCTGAAGCTGTTACCGAGCGCCTCAAACAGCGGACGGTATCTCTGGACGAAAGAAGCGAAGGTTTGGACGGAACGGATATCGTCCTCGATGTAGGTGAAAGTTGTGAGAGGCGCAGCGGCGTCCTCGGAAAGAAATATCGGGAACTTTTCAAAGAAATAGCGGCGCGTCTCTGATCCGTTCTGTCCGTGGAAAACCTTCGCCGGAAGCGTCTCGTTGCTGATCCGGCGTTCCACGGTGAAATAGGCAACCTTCTCAGCTTCTTCTTCGAGGTAATTGCGGTTCAGGTGGGCCAGCACAAAATCCAACCCCAGCAGTCTTACCGCAGCCTTGTCCAGCAAACCGTAGCGCCCAGACTTGCGATGGCGCGAATTCTCTTTTCCGAGCGCGGCATAGAGGCTCCGGGAGAAAAGGTGATAGGTCTTCTGGGTACCCCGTTCGGGCAGATGCTCCCTTACGTGTTTCTTCTGGATCGCTTTCTTTATGAAGTACGTGGCCGGACCTCGGCCAGCAACGTCCACATGATGGGTGAATTGACGTTGCAGAAAGAAGCCGGAGTGGACGGCAACAATGTAGAGGAACTCCGCTTCCCGTTCCGTATAACCGAACTGCTTCAAAGCCGCGAGGGATTCAGCCGAGATTTTCATAGCGACATCACCTCGCCAATCAGGTCTTCGCCGCGCTCGGCAGACCTTCCACGATAGTCCTGGTTGTAGAGTTTGAATCCGGCGGCGGCCTTGGCCGCGATCTGCCGGGCCTTGTAATGCCCGGTTACGCATTCCAGGTCAACTTTGCATTGCTCTTGTTCTTGGGACTCGTATTCAACGCGAACGTCGGGAATCTGAATTTTGCCATTGACGATCTTCAGTCCGTGGGCGTCGGCGATTTCCTGCCGTTGCCGCTCGCGTTCTGCCGGAGAGAAATTCTGGATTTTGGCAAGCTGGCGATTGACGTTCTTCTTCAATTCAAAATCGAGCACGACCCGTGTTGGCGTACCACCGGATTTGGCAATTTTCCGCGCTTCTTTCTGGTACACGTCATAGATGGCGGCATCGTGGCGCAATTCCCGCTTCTTCACGATTCCCGAATAAATGGCTTGATCCGGGTTGGTGCGGAAGTTGGCTTCGGTCAGACCCTTTCCTGCCCTGGTAAGCGAGACATAGCTGCTCTTCGCCTTTGAGTCCGGTTGTACTGTCACGAGGCGCTGGTCTGTAAGATTGCGCAGGTCTTTCCTGAATCGTTCCTCATCGCCGCGATAGACGTGTTTCCGTAAGGATTCAGCGGTGATCGTGCGAAAGGCTCCCAGGTTCTGAAGCATCACTGACTGACTGGAATTCAAGCGATAGTTCTGCCCGCGTAGGTGATAGGCAGTCCTGCTGTCCTGCGCCCGATTGTCGCGGTGGCTCTGCTGCGGAAGCCGCCCCCCAGATCCCCCGTGACCTTGCGCGGGCCTCATGGTGTCGTCATTTAATGAACGGCCCATGACTACTCCTCAGACCGCTCACGAATTTCAGCCGAGAGATCGTCCCCGCCGATTCTGAGTTGTTTGTCTACGTAAACCAGTTTCTGGCCGGTGTGCTTCAGAAAGAAGCGCCTGGCTAACAGGAAAAACGCTGCGAACAAATTGCCAAAGAGTAATAGGGCATACAGAGCGATGGCCCAGCCGTAATCGTGAAAGATTACCTGCCGGTAGGGAACCAGGAACTTGAGGCGATCCATCAGGAGAAAACAGAAGGCCATGAAAAGAGTCAATGCTAGGAGTAGTGCATTGCCGATCATTGCTGCACCTCTGCGTACTCAGACGCAGCAATGTAGATTCTTGACTCGCGGCAGTTGAAGGGAAACAACGCTGTTGAAGCTATTGAAGGATTTTTGCTGAAGACTAAACCGGGCCGGCAAAGTGCCAGCCCCCTGCAACCCCAACTGGAATTGTCATGATGAATTCAAGTGCCCAACTTCAAGCCACTTCCATTATCGTTTGAATTTCGTGCGTGGGTTGACTCTTCTATTTCCTTCTTGATCCACTCTGCCAGGTCTGCGGGACAAAATCTGATTGCGCCCTGCACATGAAAACACGGAATGAGCCCAGCCTTTGCCATCTTGTAAATGTGCTGCGGGGTAACACCCAACATCTTCGCCACCTCAGAAACTTTCAGGGCCTCTTTGCGGTTTTCTAGTATTTCGATGAGTCTCATGGCTGTCACGCTTTTGAAAAACCGTCCCGGTCATCAAAAGCACCTCCGATTCGCTTCGCCAGATTGTCTTGCCTGAAAGAGACACGGATACATAACTGCCAACACGTTTGGCAGACCAGAGTTGCACCTTAATTGTGTGGGTGGCCTTGACGCGCAGGGCGGCACGCGGCGGGTAAACAAGTAGAAACCCAGAGGCACGCGACAAGTTGCGGTGGCGCACGTCATAACTTCTCGGCTGACGCAGTTCGCAGTCGGATGCGCCCAAAACACGGCGCTATCCATTTAGACACCTGAACCGTTGGATGCGATCCGAACAGTTCAAGGACAACTTTAATGTCTCCGGATTGTCGAAATCGCAGTGTGCTTCAACAAGATGCCACCGGATTGCCCGTCCGGCGCTGGATTCAACGGCATCAATCATTTTCAACATCGTTAGCTAAAGCCGCATTTTGACTTGGGTCGCAAAACTATCAGCAGCCCTCCCGCGTCTGAGTGTGTATACGTGCAGCAAACATGCGCGTTTTAGGGATGTGCATATGAACCTGATGCTCACACTCATTCTGCTGCAAGCCGGCGGTAGCCCATGGGAAAACGCCGTCCAGCAGCTCCAGACTGCCTTCACTGGCCCGATTGCCAAGGGCCTCAGCCTTGTTGCCATTGTGGTTGGCGGTTTGATGTTCGCCTTCGGCGAAGGCGGAAACAAACGGATGTTTGCCGGAATCGTCTTTGGTATCGGCATGGCAATAGCAGCGGTGAACTTTCTTACCTGGCTCTTTCCGGGGTCCTAAGGCTCCGTGAGGCGTGTATGCAGGCAGAACGTAGGATCAACCCGACGCATAAAGCGATCAACAAGGCGCTAACTATCCTTGGTGCGGAACGAAAGCTATTCTTTGTCGCTCTGATCATGGGCGCGGCGGCTTTCAACCTCTTCGGGAGTCTGCTCGGAGGGCTTCTGCTCTTCGGGAGCCTGTTTTTGATGGCGCAATGGGCAACGCGGACGGACCCGCAGATCCTGCGAATTCTGCTCAACTCCGGCAAGTTTCGCCGCGAGTACGACCCGGCAAAGTACAGCGATCCCAATGTGCGGGTGATTGATCATGCTTAGGCTTTCCAAGATCGTCAAGAACTACAAAGAGACCGGCGCTCTCAATGAGAACGTCAGCGTCTACGGCTTCCTTGACGATCAGGTTTTCTTGACCAAAGGAGGTGATGTCGGCGTGGTGCTGCGAGTCGATGGAGTCGATTACGAGTGCTTGGATCACAGGCAGACAGACAGCCTGACGAAGCGCCTGGAATCGGCTCTCCGGCTCTTAGGACCGCAGTTCCGCGTCTATCAATTCTTGTTCAAAGCCAGCGGCGAAACGATTCCTCACGGTGCTTACGACAATCCAGTCGTAAAGCAGGCGGTTGATGACCGGACGGCTTTCTTTGAAAAGAAGGCCGGCGAGCTGTATTCGTTGCGGATTTACTACCTGATCTTGTATGAGGGAGCCCAGCATCACGCCAAACTCAGCAAAGGCTTACAGCGGCTTGCTTTTGAGCCAAAAAAGGCAATCGAGGAACTGCAAGCGTTAGTCAGCAGCAAAAAGCAAACGATTCTGATTGGCAGCGCAATAGAGAAACAGCATCGGTTGCTTCTGCATCAGGTGCGCAGCCTCATTCTTCAGCTCAGTGATTTCGTGAAGATTGATGTCTGCACCAAACAGGAAGCTTTCACTGTCCTGAAGCGGCTACTGAACTTCTCTCCCACGAAGATCGAACATGCTCGGCTGAAATACGACACCCATGTGGATTACTTTCTGGCGGACTCTGCGCTGGAGTGCTATCCCCGACATCTCCTGATTGATGACTGCTACGTGAAAGTCCTCACCCTAAAAGAGCCTACCGCCCAAAGCTGGCCCCTGATCCTTCGGCAATTGCTGGAAGTGGGGGCCAGCTACCACATCGTCACGGAATGGAAGCCTCAGGAGAATACGGCTGCCCGCAAGCGCATTCAATCCATGCGCCGTCACTTCCATAACAGCAAGACCTCGCTCTTCAGCCAGCTCAAAGCTGATGGTTCTACGAATCCCGGTGAGTTACTGGTGGACGATTCCAAAGAATCGCTGGTGCGCAGCCTTGGGGAATGCCTAAAGGAAATCGAGTTGAATGGCAATTACTTTGGCGAGTTCTCGCTTACGGTCGTCGTATATGACAAGAGCCTGGCGGCGGTTGAGAAGGCTTGCTCTGAGTTTTACAAAGTCTTCTCAATGCACGATGGCTTGCTCTTTGAGGAACGCTACAACCTGCTGAATGCGTTCTTTGCGACCGTGCCGGGAAATCGGCATTTCAATCTCCGTTATGTCTGGCTGCTGAACACGAACTATGCCGACTATTCATTCCTGTTCACTCTGCATACCGGAGAACGCCGGAACAAGCATCTGAACGCGGAATATCTGGCGGTCCTAGAAACCAACCACGGCACGCCCTATTTTCTCAATTTGCATTACCAAGACACAGCGCACACGATCGTGCTGGGCCGTACCGGGTCAGGAAAGTCGTTCTTCCTGAATTTCCTGATAACGAATTTGCAGAAGTACGCTCCGTACACGTTCATCTTTGACCTGGGCGGCAGTTTCCGCAGCATTACGCAGCTCTTCGGCGGCGCTTATTTGAAGGTCAGCGCCGAACAAGCCGAATTCACCATCAATCCGTTCTCGCTGGAACCGACACGGGAGAATCTGAACTTCCTCTTCTCTCTTGTGAAGGTGCTGGCTGAAGGGCGCAGCCTGAGTCCCCTGACGCAGGCAGAAGAAAAAGACCTCTATGCACAGATTCAGAACCTCTACGTCCTACCGGCGAATTTGCGAACCTTGAGCGTTCTCGTCAACACGCTGCAGAAGTCGTTGGCCGGCAGGTTGGAGAAGTGGGTGCGCGGCGGGCAATACGAACAGGTCTTTGACAACGAGAATGACACCCTCACGCTGTCGAAGTTCCAGTGCTTCGATTTCGAGGGGATGGACCGCTATCCCGACCTGATTGAGCCAGTCCTCTTCTACATCCTCCACCGGGCCAATGCGTCAATCTACAGCCCGGAAGCGGTCACCACGTTCAAAGCGTTCTTCATTGACGAGGCTTGGCGTTTCTTCGGCCATCCCACCATTCGGAACTACATCGTTGAGGCCCTGAAGACCTGGCGCAAGAAGAATGCCGCAATGATCCTGTCCACGCAATCACTCGATGAGTTGGACAAGTCGGAGATCGTGCACATTGTCATTGAAAGCTGCGCGACCAAGATGTTTCTGGCTAACCCGGATATGGATCGGGAGCTGTACCGGGACACCTTTCATCTGAACGACAACGAAATCGAAATGATCTCGACCCTGATTCCTAAACGGCAGGCACTGGTGAAGCGCCCTGATCTTGCGAAGGTCGTCAATCTTGAGGTGGATGAAAAGAGTTATTGGCTGTATACCAGCGACCCGAACGAGAGCTTCAAGCGGGAACAGGCTTTCCGGGAACACGGGTTTGAAAAGGGTTTGGAAATTCTGGCAAGGAGTTCGCTATGAAAAAGGCAATCGCAATCGTTGTGCTCGCTGTCCTGGGGGCGGCACTTGCTGTCGCTCAGAGCCGTGAAGCTCGAACCGTCAAATACGCGGCAAAGGACATTGTCCTGGTTAAGGCGAAGTTGCGTTACACAACACTGATCGTCCTGCCTCAGAACGAGAAGATCCTCGATTTTGTCACCGGCGATAAGGATTTCTGGGTTGTCGAAGGAACCCAGAACTTCTGCTACATAAAACCCGCCAAGCAAGGCAGCAGCACCGATGTCACGCTGATTACGGCAGCGGGCAATGTGTACTCATTCCTTGTGAAAGAGGTCGGTGAGAGCGATGAGCCTGACATAAAGGTCTTCATTGAGCCGAAAGACCAGTCCATTGTCCAGGCGATGAACGCCCCGCCGAAATTCGTACCGTCGAGCGAAGTTGAAGGGCTGAGGGTGCAGGCCGCACTAGCCACAGCCCATGCGGAGAAAGACAAAGAGACATTTCGGGCTGACTACCCGGTTAAGAGCCTGAAATTCGATTACGGCTTTGACAAAGACAAGAGGCCGTTTCTCGTGTCGGCCATTTATCACGATGACAAATTCACCTACATCCGCTCCTCGGCCCAGGAAAAGCCGACCCTGTACGAGGTGAAGGACGGATCGCCGAACCTCATCAACTTCGATCTGAAAGACGGCGTTTATGTCGTACCCAAGGTTCTCGATTCCGGTTATCTCGTGATCGGCAAGCACAGGATGGATTTCAAGAGGCAGGAGTAACGCCATGTCGCAAGCCAATGAAAATCAAAACACGGCGCCCAATGTCCAGGACAAACGGAAGCCCGCCCCCGGAGTGCTCCCGAAGAATGCCCAGACATGGGTAGTGATGGGGCTTACCACGGTGATCATGCTCATGCTGTGGGTCTCCGGCCCGGCGAAGGGGGCGAAGTCGTCGCAAAAGCCCGATGCCGCAAAGACGGATACGGTAGCGGGACTCAGCCCTGCAGAAATTGGCGCACGTCTCGAACAGGAACGCCGCGAGCAGCAAATGCCCTCTACGCCCGCACAGCGTCTTCTGAATGGGCAATCGGGGCCTGGGGATTCCGTCTCAACTGCTGGCGGCCAAGGGGCCGCCACGCCGGTTGATCAGGACCCAATAAAACAGGACATCCGCAGGCGGGAGTACACGTCGCGGTTCGCGTCCAGCGTGGCTCTCAGCTATCGCCCTCCCCAAGTGAACGAATCGGCGAGAGCTGCGCTGGACGTTTCAGCGCAATTGCCAATGGACTTGGCGGCGCTCGAAATGCCCAGTTTCCCTGCCGCTCTGACAAACGCCGCAGTGAGTCCCGCGCAATCAACGGCAGCGGAGCGACAACCCAAGAAGGTCACGCCGAACTTTAATGAGGCAAACGGAAAAGACTATGTGGTCTTTGAGGGCACAGTTCTTGAGACGGTGCTCGTCACTCGTCTAAATGGTGACTTCTCGGGGCCGATCATCTGCATGTTGACGAACAATATCTATTCACACGATGGACTGCGGCTGTTGATTCCTGCCGGCGCGAAAGTCCTGGGCGAAACCAAGCGGGTAGATGGCTTTGGCCAGACTCGCCTGGCTGTGGTCTTTCATCGGCTCATCATGCCGGACGGCTATTCCGTTGATCTCGACCAATTTCAGGGCTTGAACCAGATCGGTGAAACCGGCCTCAAGGACAAGGTTAACCATCACTACTTGCAGATTTTCGGAGCCTCCATAGCGGTCGGCGCAATCGCGGGAGTGGCTGAGGCCGGGACCAGTACGAGCAGCGTCGGTTTGGCGTTGACTCCAGCGGATGCCTACCGCCAAGGCGTGGCCACAAGCCTCGCGCAGTCGTCCACGCACATCTTGGACAGGTTCTTGAATCTGCTTCCCACCATAACCATTCGAGAAGGCCACCGCGTGAAGGTTTATCTCACGCAAGACCTCCTCGTCCCTGATTACGCACAACACGAAATGCCCTCGAATCTTTAAGGAGTACCTATGAAACGCCAAATCGCAGTGTTATCGCTTTTGTTGGCTCTGACGGTCAGCCCGGCTCTTGCGCAGTTGGGCAGCGGGATCGTATATGACCCGACAAACTACCAAAATGCCGTGTTGCGCTACATGCAATTGCAGAAGCAATTGCTGCAACTCCAGCAGACGTACAACCTCCACATGCAGCAGTATCAATTCGTCCTGGCACAGGCCCGGCAACTCCAGAACATGGTAGCGCGGTATCGCGCTGTCCCCTCGCTGTGGTCGAATCTCAGCGCCAGCAACACCCTGAATAACACGTCCCGTTGGGTGAACGGGATCAATACCGGCGCTTATGGAATCGCCCAACAGGGCTATGGCCAGGTGAATCGGTCATTGAGCAGTCCCGATGGTGTCAACACGTATGACGGTCTGAAACAGGCTTACGGATTGGAAGAACTTTCGGACGGCTCGACCATCAACGGCATGGCCACCATTGGTCAGTTGAGAAACAATGCACAGCAGCTTGAGCTTCATATCAAGCAACTCGAAGACGATTCGCTCTCTTCCGCGCCTGACCTGAATACCCAGATTGCCGTACTGAACAAGATCAATGCGGCCAACATCCTGCTGGTTCGCACGATGCAGGATACAAACAAGCTGCTGGCCAGCCTGCTCGAACAGCAGCTCGTCACGACAGAGCGAAACCGCACATCAAGCGTGGGAGGCATCAACACGGAACTCTATCGCCAGCAGCACTTCAACGATGCCATGAGTTTCACCAGTTCCGTGCCTACGCAACTGCAAACGCCAACGGGCAAGTAGAGGGGAGTGCGGCATGTTTGTTCCCGTTCAAGATCCGCTGACCTCTCTTGAAGACATCATTCGTGGTCTAATGACCGCAAAGCTCGATCTGTTCGTCGGGATGGGGCAGAACCTGTTCCGTGGGTTTGCCACGATTCTCATTGTCTGGTTTGGCGTCCAGTCTGCGCTCTCAAGCGCGGAAGGCGGCGAAGGGTTCAACTTCACCCGTTTCAGCCGCTTGCTCCTCGTGATCGCCTTTTGCTTTGCAATGGTGAAGTATTACAGCACACCCATTCCTGGCTTCGGCCTAAGCTTCCCCGATCTGGTGATGCAAGAAGCGTCTTCGCTCTCAAACAGCATTGGTATGGATCAAGTGCGACTGATCGAGACCAAGGTCACTGAGGTGGAACAGGGAATGGAGCAGCCCAGTTCCGTCAACTTTCACGAGACGCTCACATTCGTTGTGTTGTACGTGATCTTGGCGACTGTTCAGGCGGTGGTGCTGATGATTATTGGCTTCGGGCTGATCGCCCAGGCTGTGCTCCTTCTCGTGGGGCCTGTGTTCGTTCCATTCTTCATCGTACCCAAGATGGATTGGCTGTTCTGGGGTTGGTTCAAGGCGTTTCTTCAGTATTCGTTCTATCAGGTCGTTGCGGCGGCGTTCGTCTACATCTTCGGCAAGCTCCTGCTGGCCTTCTTTGCGATTGATACGGGCGGAATGACCGTCGAGCAATGGATGACCGCTTTCCCGGCGATGTTCATCTTTTTGCTGATCGCAATTTACGGCCTCCTGAAGATTCCGGCGCTGACGAACCACCTGTTCAGCGGGGCAGCGGGAGCAGACTCCGGCCTGGCTGCCGCGATGGTCGCGTACATCAGTCGAGGTTAGGTTATGGCCGTAGAAGAAAAGCAAGACGCAACATTCAATGCCGCCAAGCAGCTCTATGCCGAGCAGTTCGGTGACGCCATTGTCACCAACACATATTTGAAAATCGCGCTGCTGGCGATGGCTCTGGTCGCTGCGGGCTTGATCTACGCCAACGTCAAGACCGCGCGGATGGTGCAGAGTTTCAAGCCGCTGGTAATCCGCATCAATGACATTGGCCGAGCGGAAGCCGTCAAATACGACACGCTTGGCTACAAACCTCAAGACGCCGAGGTCAAGTATTTCCTGAGTGATTTTTGCCGGCTTTATTACGGCCGGAACCGCTATACGATTCGCGACAATTTCAAGAAGTCTCTGCTTTTCATGGAAGCCCAGCTTGCAAACAGCGTTGCTGAGGCATATCGGAAAAACCATACCGTCGAGGGCTACCTTCAAGACCCCAGTGCCCCAGACATCGACATCGAGGTCGGGAAGGTCTCAATTGAGGACTTGAGGTCGGCTCCGTACAAGGCAACGGTCGATTTCTACGAGATCGCCTACTCTCCGGCCCAGCATGTCGAGATCAAGAGAACACTTTACACGGCTCACTTCGTCTTTCTATTTCGGGACTCCGTCCCGAATGAATTGATTCAGGTGAATCCGCTCGGCGTGGCAATCACTTATTTCCGTGAAGATGAGGCATTCCAATGAAGAAGCCCAATACCAACCACAATGGAAATCACAGCCATGCGGGTGCGTTCCCAGCGCCCTCTTCCGCCGTCCCAGTTGATGGATTTGAACCACTGCTTGACAGTGAGGAAGCCGCCGCACTTTTGAAAATCCACCCAAAGACCCTGCAGAAAATGGCGCGCACCGGGGAAATAACGGGAATTCAGGTCGGCAGACTCTGGCGCTTTCGGGCATCGGCTCTGAACCGCTGGTTAGAAGAAATCGCGAGCTAGTTTTCCTTCGTGCTAAGGCGAAAAAACATCGAACATCGAACTGGGTTGAGTTATAGTGGCTCCAGGCGATCCGCGCCGTTTAAACAAGGAGGTTCTTTGTTTAGACGGACGACGTATCAGCAAGGAAGTTTGAAGCTCGAAGAGCGGAAGAGAGGGCCACACGTCTGGGTTTACCGATGGTGGGATACGGATGCCAATGGCAAACGCGTATACCGCAAGCAGCAAGTCGGAGATCTCAGTCAGTACCCGAACGAAACGGCGGCCAAGGCCGCAATAGACGCTCTTCGGTTGACAATTAATAACCAGTCGCAGCGCAATGGCGTGAGTCGGATGACTGTGCAGTCGCTCTGGGAGCATTACTCCCGTGAGGAACTGCCCTTCAAGGACTTCTCCACGCAGGACGGATACCTTTCGTATGCCAAGAACTGGATTCTCTCGCGTTGGGGTCGTGTGTTACTCGTGAAGGTGAAGACGGTCGATGTCGAGCGCTGGTTGCGAGAAGCGACGGGTTCAAACGGCACAAAGGCCAAGGTCAAATGCGTCATGTCGGCTCTGTTCTCACATGCTGTTCGGTGGGAGTTCACTTCAACTAACCCGATCTCATCAGGAATACCTGTAGGGTCGGGCGGGAAGCGCGGTCCCAGCGTCGGCGTTCGCGTGAGCGCAAAGCGACAAAAAGCACCAACGGTTTTATCACCGGAGCAGGTCAAGCTCGGTCTCACGATGCTTGGGTTCCGGGATCAATTGTTGGTTCTCTTGGACGGTGCGCTGGGAACTCGCCGTGGTGAACTTGGGGCTTTGCGGTGGCAGGACTGCGATTTTGAGAATAATACCTTTCAGATTGAGCATTCCTACTACTGGCGGCGTGGCGGCATTCTGAAGAGCACGAAAACAGAAGCCTCCGCAAAGCCACTTCCGATGCATCCAGCATTGAAGCAAGCTTTGCTGGAGTGGAAGTCGCAGAGTCATCGTACGCAGCTCACGGATTTCGTGTTCCCCTCGCGACTATACCGGGGTCAGAAGGCTCTCGATCTCGCGGCGGTCTTAAAAAGAAAGATTCGGCCTGCATTCGAGAAGCTTGGGATTGCCGGTGTAGGATGGCATACGTTCCGGCACACGGTTGGAACGGTGCTGGCTGAACTGGGCGAGCATCAGTTGACGATCCGCGACTACTTGCGTCACAGCAATCTCAGTGTGACGAACAAGTATTTGCAAGCGGCATCGAATACGAAGCGGAAAGCCCAGGATAGGCTGGTGGATGCCATTCTTCCGGCGCATTTACGGGTGCGAAAAACCGCAGAAGCGGTTGTTGCACCCTAATTGCACCCAGATTCCAAAAGTGCCAATCTGTAAGCCATTGAAAGGAATGGCGGGGACGACGGGACTCGAACCCGCGGCCTCTGCCGTGACAGGGCAGCGTTCTAACCAACTGAACTACGTCCCCAACTGCTTTTCATACGGTTAGCACCAAACCCGCATGTTTGCTG
>Ga0181530_10003262_pt1 | contig 18292 bp, 13 predicted proteins | sample PEATcosm2014_Bin_42_FD_119769 | JGI IMG/M metagenome (GOLD analysis project Ga0181530, IMG submission 119769) | Peatland microbial communities from MTU Mesocosm Facility, Houghton, MI, USA - PEATcosm2014_Bin10_60_metaG | ecosystem: Environmental > Terrestrial > Soil > Wetlands > Peat | place... | reverse complement strand
GGTGACGGATATGCGGCTGCCGATTCTTTACGCCCTAACCTATCCGGAGCGGGTTCTGTCAGATATGCGCTTCCCCGTCAGTGACTTGCGTCATCTGGACTTCTGCCCCCCAGACGTGAATAAATTCCCTTGTCTGCGTCTTGCCTACGAGGCGGTAGAAGCGGGTGGTGCCAAAACCGTGGCGCTGAATGCATCCGATGAGGTCGCCGTAGCCGCGTTTCTGGAAGGCCGCATCCGTTTCGACCAGATTCCCAGGATTATTGAAGACGTTCTGGCTGCAACCAATTCTGGGAAGTTGGAGTCTATTCGGGAAGTACTCGAGGCCGACGCCGACGCCCGGCAGTGCGCACATCGGCAAGTGGCGCAGTCGAACGGGGATGTCAAGAAACCGAAACGGCCGCGGGCAACGTCTTTTGCCTGATTTTGGAATCTAACCAGGTGGAGAATACGTACTTCGATTATGTCTGATTTCCTGACCTCAGTCGTCGCGGTGGTAGCTGTCCTGGGTTTCATGATCCTGATCCACGAGTTCGGCCACTTTGCCGTGGCCAAGTGGCTGGGTGTGCGGGTGGAGCAGTTCGCCATTGGCTTCGGCAAGCGCCTGATCGGCTTCCGCAGGGGCGAGACCGACTATCGGATCAACGCCATCCCGCTGGGCGGTTACGTCAAGATGAGCGGCGAGAACCCGATGGACGAGCGCACCGACGATCCGCGGGAATTTCTGAATCAATCGCGCTGGCACCGCTTTCTGATTGCCATTGCCGGGCCCGCAATGAACATCATTTTGGCCGTCGTTCTGCTGACCGCTGTCTACACGGTGCATTACGAGTATCCGGCGGTGTACGACGAGCCGACCGTCATTGGATGGGTGTTGCAGAACTCGGCCGCCGCCAAGGCCGGATTCCAGATTGGCGACCGGATCACCCGCATCGACGGTCAACAGAATCCAACCTGGGAGCAAATCGATCTGAAGGAAGCCCTCAGCCCCGGCCAGCCGCTCGACGTCCAGGTGGAACGCAACGGGCAGACACTGGAAAAGACGGTAACGCCAGAGCCCACGGGTCTCGATCAGATCGGATACGCCGGCTGGGCCCCCAAAGAAGATACGGTCACCATTACTGACGTTCAGCCCGATATGCCGGCGGAAAAAGCCGGCCTGAAGGAGGGCGACCGGATCCTCGCGCTCGACGGCACACCCATCCCGGCTCTGGCGGCAATGGTGGAGAGACTGGAAGCGACGAAAGACAAGCCGATCACGCTCACGGTGCTGCGCCACGGCCAGCAGAAGACATTTACGGTGCAGCCGATTCTGTTGGAGAAGCGCTATCGCATCGGCATTGGCAGTATGCAGATGAAAGCTAAGACCCTGCCCTTCGCCCAAGCTTTCAGTTTGTCGTTGCACAACAACCGCCAGAACGCATTACTGATCCTGGAATTGGTCAGGAAGATGGCAGAGCGCAAGATTTCGGTGCGCTCCATCGAAGGCCCCATCCGGATCGGCCAGGCGGCAGGCGAGGCCGCACGCAGCAAGGGCTGGACTCCGCTGATGCAATTGACCGCCGCCATCAGCTTGAACCTCGGCATCTTCAACCTGCTGCCGATTCCCATTCTCGATGGCGGAGTAATCATGTTTCTGCTGATCGAGGGCCTCATGCGCCGCGACATCAGCTTGACCATCAAGGAACGCGTCTATCAGGCCGCTTTCGTCTTCCTGGTACTGTTTGCCGTCATGGTGATCTACAACGACCTCATGAAAACCATCCCGGGACTGGCAGACCGGCTGCCGTAAAGCAGGCTAGTCCCAGGAAACCCAATCTCACACGGTTCGCGGAAGGTGCTCGTTCTCAGTTTCGGTCTTGGTGGTGCGAAGGGGAACTGATGCCGACCTCACTGCAGCCGTTTGCGCCGCGCTCAACCGTCTCGGAAGACCTCGAGGGCTTGCGCATTTCCATGCCGCCGAAGCGCGACGCCGGCCTTCTTTTCTTGATGTTCTGGTGCTGCGGCTGGACAGCTGGCGGAGTCTTCGCCATACGCGCTCTTCTCCATCAATTCCATGCCTTCATCTTCGTCTGGCTGATCGGTTGGGCTGTCGGAGAGGCCAGCGTGGGCTACAGGATCCTCTACGCGCTTGGCGGACGGCAGATTGTCCTCGCCAACTCAGAGAGTCTCACTTGCAGGACGCAGATCTTCGGCCTGGGTCTCACGCGGTCCTACCTGGTGCGCGAGATGCGCGACCTCCGCTTTCAGCCCGAGGCAGGCACGGGTAAGGGCCGCCGGGCCAGCAGGATCGCCTTCGACTACGAGGCCAAGACCGTCTCTTTCGGAGCAGACATTGGCCAAGAGGAAGCTGCCGAGTTGATCGCCAGAATCCGGCAGAGAAGTGCCATTCCCGAGACTTCAAAGCCGCAGGAATCCGGGATCAAGTTCTGGGGACAGTAGGCTGGCCTTCGGGTGGCGTGGGGGCAGCAGTAGCCGGCCCTTTGGGTGGCGCAGCGCTTCTAGCGTGTGCCTGAGAGCTCGAACTTGGATCAGATGGTGGAGCAATCGCTGCCAAGTCCTAGCCCCGCAGGGGCGGGATGTGATAGCCCGGCACGGGAGTGCCGGGTAGAAGAGGGACAACGGAGCGAGTCCCGGAGGGACGGCACTAATTCTCATGCACACGCTGAAAGCGCTGCGCCACCCAAGGCCATCGGGAGGCGCATTTCCACGTGCTAAACTAATAGTTCCTATGGCTACGATTCAGCGCAGAAAGACCGTTACGGCCGTGGTCGGGGGTGTGCGCGTCGGCGCGGATGCACCGGTTGTGGTGCAATCCATGACCAACACCGACACCGCCGACGTTCCCTCCACCGTACAGCAGGTCGCCGCTCTCGCCCGGGCCGGCTCCGAACTGGTGCGGGTCACGGTCAACAACGACGAAGCCGCTGCCGCCGTGCCACACATCGTTGAGCTACTCGACAAGCAGGGCGTGCGCGTGCCCATCATCGGCGACTTCCACTACAACGGGCACGTTCTGCTGACCAAGTATCCCGAGTGCGCGCGCGATCTGGCCAAGTACCGCATCAATCCCGGCAACGCCAGCATTGGAAAGACGGGCGACTCCAACTTCCGCACCATGATCGAAGTCGCCGTGAAAAACCAGAAGCCAGTGCGCATCGGCGTGAACTGGGGATCGCTCGACCAGGCGCTGCTCACCCGCATGATGGATGAGAACTCCCGCCTGGACGAGCCCAAAGACGCCCGCGAAGTCACCATGGAAGCCATGGTCGTCAGCGCTCTGAATTCCGCGGAGCTGGCTGAAAAATTCGGGCTTCGTCCCGACCAGATCATCTTGAGCGCGAAAGTCAGCGGAGTTCAGGACTTGATTGATGTTTACCGCACCCTGGCCGCGCGCTGCAACTATCCCCTGCACCTGGGATTGACCGAGGCTGGCATGGGAGCGAAGGGCGTGGTCGCTTCCAGCGCGGCCATGGGCGTCGTACTGCAGGAAGGCATCGGCGACACGATCCGCGTCTCGCTGACCCCCGCGCCGGGCGGCGACCGCACCGAAGAAGTCCGGGTCGCGCAGCAGATCCTGCAATCCATGGGCATTCGCAGCTTCACGCCGCAAGTTACGGCCTGCCCCGGCTGCGGCCGAACCACCAGCACCTTCTTCCAGGAAATGGCCGAGCAGATTCAATCTTATCTGCGCGAGCAGATGCCCGCGTGGAAAGGCCGCTACATCGGCGTTGAGGAGATGAAGCTCGCCGTCATGGGCTGCGTGGTCAACGGCCCGGGCGAATCGAAGCACGCCAACATCGGCATTTCCCTGCCCGGCACGTTCGAGGAGCCGAAAGCGCCGGTGTACGTTGACGGACGGCTCTTCACCACGCTGAAAGGCGACCGCATCGTCCCCGAATTCATTGAGATTCTCGATGAATACGTGGATTCGCACTACGCTGCGAGGAGCGCCACAAAGACCGTCACCAAAGAAGAAATTCCCGCCAAGGTATAACCGCCCGCCGGTGACGCTAACAGGCTCCTGAACAACTCGCCCTTGCCTTTGATTTTGATTGGCGCAGCGCTTCAGTCTGTGCGTGAGAACCCGAATTTGGGTGAGACGGGTGGAGTAGGCGCTGCCAAATCCTAGCCCCGCAGGGGCGGGATGTGATAGCCCGGCACGTGAGTGCCGGGTAGAAGTGGGACAACGGACCGAGTCCCGAAGGGACGGCACCAGTTCTCACGCACCCGCTTCAGCGCTGCGATAACTGGCTTGTTTTCAACGCCGGCTTTAGCCGTTGCGGTTAGATTCCCGCCCCGGAAAATACTTTCTCAGCAGCCCGCTAAGGCATTGCAGCGGCAGCACTTGGCAATGCTTTACTAAATTGTACGTACACTCTTGTGCATTAGAATGTTCCTTCAGGAACGCTGTGGAAAACTCCCATCGGCCGCATCTTAACCCTTTATTTGTGTGAGGTTAGCGATTCTTCCCTGGCTACTGCCCCGTCAGCAGGAACACCGGATTCTGCAACGGCGGCTCACCATTCGACCCTGGCGCTCCGGCCCCGTACGGAGCGGGTAAATCCGTGACCAGCACGTCGCTCGAATTGTTTCCGCCCGTGGTGATGGTGTTGGTCGTCGTGTTGACGATCGCCACCCAGCCTCCATCGCACAGGCTCGCGTACACGCGGCTGCTGTCCGCCGCGGCGGCCGCGGACATGCGGAAGCGGGCGGAGGCCGTCGCGTAACTGGCGACTGGCGCGCAGAACGCGGCCGGCGCTGCCGCGAACGGCTGTACTCCCGATACCGGATTCGGCACCGCCGGCAAAAGCGGAAACACGGTGGTTTTTACGACCGCCTGGCCGTTCATAAAAAAGTTCCCCGCATCGAAGACGGTCACTTGCGGGATGATGCATCCGGCCGCGGTCACGCCGGGATCCGGGCAGGGCGATCCGTTCGCGGCCGTGACATAGCTGGCCACGTAGAACCGGCTGCCATCCGGCAAAGCCGCCACTCCCACCGGCATCACCGAACTGTAGGTGCAGGTGCCGCCCGGACAAGGTGGTGGATTGGCAGGAATGGGGGGCGCGGAAATGCTGAGCGCGCCGGTAGGGCTTCCCATCGGCGTTGGCGGGTCGGTCGCGGCGCTAAAAATGTAGACCGCCCCTGCACTGGGATTGGTCACGTACAACCGGTTCCGGCTCGTGTCATAGAGCGCGTAGTTCACTCCGGGACCCCCGACCGACTGCTTCGATACGATTGCATTCGTGTCGGTGCGGATGGTGTAAAGCTGTCCATCTCCCTGGGTGATGACATATAACCGTGTTCCGTCCGGGCGCAAAGCGGCCCACACTGGAGTGTTGCCGACGGAAATGGTTGCGAGCGTCGTCAGATCGATAGGGGACAGATCGAGGACCGTGTTATTTCCCTGGTTGACCACGTAGAGATTCAGTGCGTTCGGCGTCTCGGCCATCGCCACCGGGTGCGAGCCCGCCGCGAGGTACACAATGTTGGTCATTGTGTTGGTCACGGTATTCAGCAGTGCCACCGAGTCGGTACTGGCGAGGCCGCAGTTCAGCCCGCTTTCGCTTCCGTAGTTGGCTACGTAGACGGCACTATTCTGCGACGTGGCCACAAAATCCGGCAGGTACGGACAATACGCCGGAACGGTCGCATTCCCGCCGGAAGTTGCCGCCAGACCCGGGGTTGGATTCACGTACTGGATTGTCGCTCCGTTGACCGCGACAATCGGAAAACAACCGTTGTATGGAGAGATTCCGTTGACTCCCACGGCCGAGATTTCGATTGGGGTGCCAACGCGAGCATTACTGAGTGCGCCGTTGAGCGTCACCGTCACCTGATTGCCGACTTCGCTGATGGCAGCGATACCTGAAGACTGCGAGGTGCCAACGCTGGGCAGACTGAACGTCACCGGCGATCCCAGTCCGGTGGCAGTCGTGCTGTCGGCTGCGGGGGTAAACGCCGTAATCGCGTCCGCTGCAGGTGGGCAGGAGGTACCGCCGCTGCTGGCTACGAAAACCCTGGAATTATTGGGAAGAATGCCGGCATGGGTAGGGTTAACACCCATATTGGCCACCCCGATGTCGCTGTCGCCCGAAACGTCGATCTGCATGGCGGTACCGAAATTAAGGGCCACGTTGGCGTTGATCCCGAAAACCGCGTGGAACCCTGCAGGATTCGGCGGAGTCAGGGTCGTAGGAATCACTACCGGGCGATAGATGTCACCGCACGATATCCACAGCAAAGTGGCCAGCGCCACCGCAGCCAGCCCGCCCACACGTCGCAAACTCATCGGCACTCCCAGGGAGAAGGGATCTCTTTATAACAATGGAAGCAGAAGCAGTTATTGTAACGATCGCGGGCCATCCGCGCCAGAGAGCCGTCCGGTTTCCGGCTCTCCGCTTCCGCGGCTCATCGCCCAGCGAAGGGATGCGGCGTGGCTATGTGGGGATGCCTGAGAGCTACTGTTGGGCCGGGCGCAAAATGTTGATCCCGTCAGAGAAGATAGGGGAACCCGAACGCCGGCAGCCTCTTCTATCGCCCGCGGCGTGATTTTGCCACAGCGGCACGGGGTCCTTCGACGTCGGCGGTGGCCGCGGGCTTCTTCTTGCCCTCCATCTGGGCCAGGCTTTCTTTCAGCGCCGCCATCAGATCTATCACCGGGGCCAGCTTCTTTGGCTTTTCGACGGCGGCGACTTCCCCGCCTTCCAGCTTGGTTTCAATCAGCTTCTTCAGATTTTCCTGCAAGGTATCTTTGTACTTCTCGGGGTCCCACTCGGCGGCCAGAGCGTCGATCAACTGGTGTGCGACTTTGACTTCGGCTTCTTTCAGTTCCACATCAGGCGCGCCGAAGCCTTCCACCATGCGCACTTCCTCGGCGTAGTACATGGTGTGCAGCATCAGTCCACCTTGGTGCGGACGCAGGAACACGGTGTACTCGCGGTTGTGCATGGTGATCTTGGCGATGGCCACGTATTCGCTTTCTTCGAGCGCCTTGGTCAGCAGGGCGTAGGGACGGCGGCCGGCCTCTTCCGGCATCATGTAATACGACGACTCGAAGTACACCGGATCGACGTCGCTCTCCTTCACAAACTCGAGGATCTCCATGGTCTTTGCGGTCTGCGGCTCGATCTTCTTGATCTCGTCGGGCTCGATGATGATGTATTCGTCCTTGCGGAACTCGTAGCCTTTGACGATGTCGCTGCGGTCGACGACCTGGCCGTCGGCCTGGCAAACATATTGCTGCTTCAGCCGCGACTTGTCGGTGCGGTGCAGCATGTTGAAGGAAATGCCGCTGCTGCGCGCGCCCGAGAACAGGCGCACGGGCATGGAGATGAGTCCGAAAGTTAGGTGACCTGACCAAGTCGACGATGCCATAGTTGTGACCTGCCCCAGAAATGGTGCAATCGGCTTTGCACCGAGAGTTTAGCCTACAACAGTCACAGTTTGCCGCCAAGCCGCCCCGGGGAACCCAAAGTTCAAGCCCCACCGGATGGGCCGTGAGCACGACCGGCGCAAGGGATAGTAGTTACTCAAGCGGGATCGGAGCTTCGGCTGTATACATTCATCTCATCTGCTGCGGTTCAGCGGCCGCCGGGACCTTTGATCACCGAACTTGCCCACACGAAGGGAACGTACCCCTCATAGCGATTCCCCTTTGCCCGCGGATTGGCATAGAAGCCACCCTCCGCCAGTGATTTCGAAGCAAAGCCAAATGTGTAATGCCAAGCCTCACTGAACGCAAGCGAGAACGGCAGTCCATTGCGCATAGGTGACAGCCCAGACAGATCCTTTTCCATGGCAGCGTAGTTCGCGCGAAGCCATGCCTCCGTGATTTCGCGGCTCAGCTTAAGAACTGCATCCACTAGCGGTTTGTCGCTCTCGGTGAGAACGGGAACACCCACAACATAGCGATGATCCGTTTCCTGCAGATAGCCGATGGCGCTCAGCAAACCGAGGCCGGCTTTGCGACGTTCGTCTGGAAGTGGAACCACTTTGGCGAGGGCCGCATCGGTATCTGCGGCGCCACTGGCAACGGCATTCATCACCTGGCCGGCATCATCAATCGCAAGCAGAAGAAGTACCACATACTCCGAGCGCAGGGCCGCGTAGACCTCGGGCAGCTTTTGCCAATCTTCCATTGCCTTCTCCAGACCGCCATCGAGCACATCCGGCAGACCCTCGAGGCGAGGTGTCGAAGCACCATCGCCAAACGTCGAAAAGCTCATTTTCGAGCCGGGAGCCGTTTCGCTGTCGAGGTACAGACCCGTGAAGTCCAGATCAGATCCAGCCTCGGAAGAGTGGATCAAGTACTCCCCGCCCTTGGCGTGCCGCGGTGGTTGGACGCGATAACCAAGTTCCGTCGTAAGGTCGAGCCCCCTCCAGTCGAGGGACACACCGGCGATCAGGTCGAACATAAGCTGCGGGCGCAGCGCGGCATTGGGGTATTTTTTCGAGACACTGTCAAACTCAGCCTGGTGCGCCCGAAACGCATCGGCCAGACTCTGGCCATAACGCGCACAGATGCGATACATCGTCTGCTGGTCCCCCACGGTGAGCAGCAGATAATTCAGCTGATAGACTTCTCCTTCCTGCCGCAGCAGCTCGAGCTGGAGGAGCTGGTTGAGCGACACGGGCGTTCCCGCGACCGACCGCTCCACTTCAGCTTTGGTAAGAGGATGTTGCGTCGCGTCGAGCATCAGGCGTTGGACCGCGACGAAGGAAAGAACATATTGAGGATCATCCAGCCCGGATGCGTCAATCGAACCGGTCACGGCGGTATGGAGCAAGGGCTTGCTGGCCGCGTCGGGAGAGCTTTGGGCTCGAGCACCGCAAGCAGCGCCCACCAACAAGACACTTGCCAGAACGATCCTAAAAGAATTCCACATTGAGGCCTCCATGAATCAAACCCGTCCTTGGCGCCGCGGTTTGCGCGCCCTAACAATGGCTTAGCCGATTATGATCGTGGGACGGAACTCCGCAGTATGGCATAGTTGCCGGCTGGGATTTTTAAGGTCCGGTTCGTCTGCGGCTAGAATTTGAACTGCTTCGCTTGGAGGCACGATGACTGATCTCAGATACCCCCTCGGCAAGTTCAACTACGACGGGCCACTCACTGAAGAGAAGAAACAGCGACTGCTCCACGACATCGCGCAGGCGCCCGCTAATCTGCGCGCTGCCGTGAAAGGGCTTTCCGACGCGCAACTCGACACGCCCTACCGGCCCGGCGGCTGGACTGTCCGCCAGGTCGTGCATCACGTGCCCGATAGCCACCTGAATTCCTACGTGCGCTTCAAGCTGGCGCTCACCGAAGATGAACCAACGATCAAGCCCTATGCCGAAGATCGCTGGGCGGAACTGGCCGATGTCGCGTCCACGCCGATTGACACCTCGCTCTGCCTGCTGGATTGCCTCCACCAGCGGTGGATGAAACTGCTTCGTTCCCTCACCGCAGAACAGTGGAAGCGGACCTTTCGTCATCCGGAACTGGGCGTGATGACACTGGATAAGACCGTGGCCCTGTACGCGTGGCACGGCCGCCATCATGTGGCGCACATTACCAGCCTGCGGGAAAGAAGCGGCTGGTGAGAAAAGCAGACCTCGGACTTCGGACCTCGGACCTCAGACCTCGGACTTCGGACCTCGGGCGTCAGACCTTGCACTCAGTTCGGCTCTGTTGACAACATCCTGAGGAGCGGAGGACAGTCGGCCCCGGAGGGACCACTGACAATAGCCCGCCAGTTCACTGGCGGGATGACAAGTGGAAAAGACCCTTGAGTGCCGTAGGCACGACTGAGCCGTACCCACCCTTTTAGATTCGGTCGTCCCTAACGGGACTGGTTCCCGTTGAAGGATGCCCCGGCGCTTAAGCGCCGGGCTATTCTCAGCCGTCCCTACGGGACTGGGAAATCGGTCCGATTCCGAGGATGTCAACAGAGCCATTCAAGTCTTAGCTTAATCTGCGTGAAAAAGACGGGGAAAGTGATGCCTCTGCGATGACTGGACGTCAGTGGTGTGAAGTCCGAAGTCTGAGGTCCGAAGTCTGAAGTCTGAAGTACGAGGTCCGAGGTCCGGCTCTAGATTCCTGCCCGCCACAGAAGATAGCTTGTCGCTTCGCGCAATATGGAGACTGCGCGCTGCACGAGACCGTGAGGCCGCGAATCGGCGCGGGGCGCAACGTAGACCGGGCCGACGCCCTGGTGCTCGAGCAGCTTACGGATGCGGAAAACATGGTAGGCGTCGCTGACCGCGACGCAACTGCGCAGCCCGTTCGTGCGCATGATGACGGCAACGCGCTCGGCTGATTCCGCGGTATCGGAGCTTTGGGTTTCGGCGATCAGCGCATTTTCCGGGACGCCGCGTTTTAGCAGGTACTCCTTGCCCACTCCGCCTTCGCTGAATTTCGGGTCCGCCGCCGCGCCTCCGGTCGTAATCACCACCGAAGCAACATGGTGCTGGTAAAGATCGAAAGCATGATCCAGCCGCGCGCGCAAAACCGGAGAAGGATGGCCGGAGTACTCCGCGGCGCCGAAAACGACGATCGCATCGGCAGGACGAATTTCCTCAAGCGACGCGGTACGCACAACCTGCACCGCGGTGATGGACAGGCACAGGGCGAGGAGGGTCACGAGCAGCGCCAGCAGACTAATCCACCAGCGCCGCGGGACATGCCCGTTGGCGATTGCTTGGTTCATCCTTGAGCGAAGAATCCGGAAATCTGGTCCGCGGGAATCGCACCTTCGCGAAGGATGCGCCAGCGCGCGGTCTCGTCGCTCAGATCCACGATGGTGGAGGCGACGTCGCGCGGCGAAGGGCCGCCATCCACGATAATGTTAATGCGGCCGTGCAGCTGGGTTTGCACTTGCTCCGCGCTGGTGCATTCCGCCGCGCCGCTCAGGTTCGCCGAAGTCGCGGTGATGGGAATCGCCGCCGCCGTCACCACGGCCAGTGGAATTTTGGCATTGGGCACGCGCAGCGCGACGTTGCCGGTGTTGGCGGTCACCTTGAGCGGCAAGCGCGAGCCGGCTTTGACGATGATGGTCAGCGGCCCGGGCCAGAACTTCCTGGCCAGCGCGTAGAATTCCTCGGGCAGCGGCTTGGCCAGTTCTTCCGCCTGATCCACGCTCCCGATCAGCAGCGACAGGGGCTTGTGGCGGGAGCGCGTCTTGATGTCGTAGACTTTCTCGACCGCGCGCAGGTTGAACGGGTCCGCGGCCAGACCGTAGAACGTGTCAGTCGGCATGCCCAGCACTTCGCCGGAACGGATCTGATCGGCGGCGTATTTCACCAGGGATGATTCCGGGTTCTCACTGCTGATTTTGACGATCTCGGCGCGCACAGCGTCCCCTTCCTCTTAGCTTCAGACTTTCAATTTTGTTTGTTTGGTTCGCGGAACTTATCATAATACGGCAAAACGCGACCCGGCTGGCACTATGATGGATTTAACGGTATGAAGCCAATGTCAGAATCCGGGCACGGCCAGCGCAGTCTGCGCCGCATCGAGGGCCACCACAATGCGGTGGTGAAAGCGTTGCGGCAGGCATTCGCGCGCGCCGAACTCACCGAGGATGGCGATTGCGCGATTGAAGGCGTTCGCATCGTCGAGGAAGCGATACGGAGCGGTTTGCGCTTCCGGGCGGTTTTTTTCAGGGAATCGGTGCAGAACCACGCCGAGCGCATTCTGCCGCAAATCGGAGCCCACGTCGAAACCCTCCTGCTGCCGGATCGGCTTTTCGACGGAGCCGTTCCCAGCGAAACGCCGCAAGGCGTGGCCGCGCTGGTACGCCTGAAGGAATTCTCGCTCGACGACTTGCTGGAACGGGCGCAGGTTGGCCCGGTCGTAGTCGTAGCTGGATTGCAGGACCCCGGCAACCTGGGGACAATTCTGCGCTCGGCCGAGGCGTTTGGCAGCGCGGGCGCGGTGCTGGGCGAAGGAACAGTGAGCCCATTCAATGCAAAAGTGATCCGCGCCTCGGCGGGATCGGTCTTTCGTCTTCCCTTCGTCATAGCGAAAGCTGCGGGGGGACTGCAGGCCATCTCGACAAAACTCCGTGCGCAGGGCGTACGGATGATCGCCACATCTTCCCACAAAGGCACGCCGCTCGATCAGGCAAAGCTCAGCACGCCTGCGGCGATCTTCATCGGAAGCGAAGGCGCAGGCCTGCCTCGATCTCTGATGGCTCAGGTGGATGAGACGGTCGCGATTCCCCATTCTGCGCAAGTCGAATCGCTCAACGCCGGTGTGGCCGCGAGCCTCGTGCTCTACGAGGCGGCGCGCCAACGGCGGGCGGGCAGGAGTTAGCCCAGTTTCAGCTACACTTCAGCTATAGCGTGGATTAAGGACGCTTGTCATCCCGAGCGTAGCGAGGGATCCAGGTTCTAGCTTGCACGAGCAGTATCGCCACCGCAGGCAAACCCCCAGATCCCTCGCTTCGCTCGGGATGACAATTCGTATCGGGATGACAATTCGTATCGGGATGACAGTTCGTAATGGGCTACCGTTCGTAATGGGCTACCGTTCGTAATGGGCTACCGTTCGTGATGAACTACCGTTCGTAATAGGCTACAGTGACCGCGAGAATGCTCTAGCCCGGTCTGTCCGCGGTGCCTGGAAGCCGCGCCCAGCCTGAAAATCGCACGCAATTTCCTCCCCTCCGGACGTTCTTCCTCTGAATGAGATCACCGAAACATCCCCCGGAAAAAGTCGCGCATCCCCTGAATTGTTGGAGTGAGGGTTGAATATGAAAAACTCGATGCTCGCTGTTGTCGCCGCACTCAGACGATCTGCTCTGAGACCGTGCTTTCCCTGCCTGGTGGCTGCCTCGCTGGTCTGGGGCGCGACAGTCTTGGCCCAAGAAAGATCCACTGAATCTTCCCATACCGCGGGCTGGGTCGTGATTCCGGTCGAGGAGTATCGCGTGCTGCGCGCCAAGGCTTATCCGGTCGAGCACGATCCCGAACCGCCTCCGCTGGATGCGACCCTGACGCGCGTGGATTACGACCTGCACGTCGCCGGCGACCTGGCCTCAGGACGCGCCAGCCTCACGGTAGACGTCTTGAAAGACGGATGGGTTCGTGTTCCCGTGCCCGCAGGCTTGCTCGTCCGCGAAGCCCAACTCGACGGCAAGCTGGTATCGCTGGTGCCAGGCGCGGCGGGTAAAGGCGGAGGGCATCTCTCGGCGCTTCTCTCCCATGCCGGGCGGTCCGTGCTGTTGCTCGATATAGATGTGCCCGTCACATCGTCGGCGGGCGACGAAAGCATTTCTCTTCCTTCGACGGAATCGGGCGTAACCCGGGCCGCGGTGCAGCTTCCACAGCAGGGGATTGATTTGAGAATTGGCGGCGGGCTGCTCTCCGAGAAATCAGAGGCAGCGGGTGAGACCAAGTGGCTCGCCTACGGCCGGGGCAACGAAGTTCTGCTGTTCACCTGGCGCAAGAAGACCGAGGACCACCACATGGATCAGCCTCTGCGCCTGCGCGGATCCCTGACCCAACTCACCAGCCTCGCCGAAGATTCGACGTCCATCTATGCCGAAGCGAATCTCGAGGTGGTGCAGGGAGCGGCTCGCGAGGCGCGAATCCAGCTCCCGCAGAATGTCACCATCAACCAGGTTTCCGGTGCGATGGTGGCGGACTGGGAGATGAAGAGTGGCGAACTCGCCGTGACCTTCCTCGAACCGGTCGAGCATAGCGCCCGCTTCGTAATCACGGGAGAGACTCGATTGCCGCGGGACGGCATCATTGACGTGCCCCTGCTGCGGCTCCTCAACGCGGAGCGTGACGACGGTGGCACGGCGGTCGAGGTGTTGGGTGCGGGCGAAATCAAAGGCCAGAAAGCGCAGGGATTGGAGGAAGCCGACGCCAGCGATCTCGGCGAGATGGTAGCGAGCCGACAGTCGCCGGCGCTGGTTGCGTTTCGCGTGCGCTCGGGCACCGCGGGCGCGACGCGCTCGTTGAGTGTCAACGTGGCCCGCTACGACCAGCAGGCAGTTTTGATGGCGAACATCGAAGAGGCTCGCTACCAGATCCTGTTGAGCGCCGACGGAAAGGAACTGGTGCAGGCGCGCTACGCGATTCGCAACAACCAGCGCAATTTCGTGAAAGTGACCCTGCCCGCAGGGGCAACGGTGTGGAGCACTGCGCTGGGAGGAAGGCCGGTCCGTCCGGGGCAGTCGCCCGACGGCAGCTTGCTGCTGCCGCTCGAGAAGTCACGGGGCGGAGAGGACGCGCCTGCGTTCATGGTTGAGATTTTGTATCTCACCAAGGCGCCGGCATGGCAGGAGAAAGGCCAGACCAAGCTGACGCTCCCCGCGCTCGATCTTCCCGTCTCGCGCACCGGGCTGTTGCTGTATTACCCGCCTCTGTTCCGGATTACGGCCGAGCCGGGAACGTTTCGCACGCAGGAATACGAAAATCCGATTTCGGCGGCGCTGATGCCTCCGCCGCCTGAACCGCCGACTGGCGCAGTGATCGGAGGCATGGCCTCCGCTTCGCCCGTCGCACCTCAGAAAGCCGGGGAGCCGCAACTTTACGAAAAAGAGCGAGACGAGAAGAAAGACTCCACCCGAGCTCTGCTCGACACATTCCGCGCCAAATCTCTGGCCGGGAAAGTGACTGGCATTCTGCCGGTCAACGTTACGTTCCCCGCTTTCGGACCGTCGTTATTCCTTGTTTCCGAGCTCACGAGCGAGAATCAGGCTCCCGCCGCCGAGTTCAATTTCCAGCGCGACAAAAAGGGAGGTGTGCGATGAAAACCAGATTGTTCGCAGCACTGTTGCTCTGCAGTTTGTGTGCGGTCATGCGGGTATTTGCGGCAGACGATAAATCCCCGCTGCCCTTGCCCAACTCCGGCAATGTCACGCTCACACTCGACGAATACAACCGGCTGGTGGAACTCGCGGCCAAACCGCCGAAGAAACCGGATGTCGCGCCCCTTCCTTACTCCATCAAGCATGCCGACCTAAAGCTGCGCGTCGAAAATGAAGGCGTGCGGGGCACAGTGCAGTTCGAGGGAGAAGTGTTCCGCAAGGGCGTGAGCAAGGTTCCGCTGACCACCGGGATGACGATCCTCGACGCTCACCAGAACGGCAAGGGCCTGCCCCTGGAGCAGGAGAATGGCACCCACGTAGCACTTCTGACCGGGCCGGCCGAATTTTCGGTCGCCCTTGAGACCGGGCTGCCGCTCAGAATCGAGGCGGGGCGGGCTTCGTTCATTCTGCCTGCGCCTGCCGCCGGCAGCGTGCAACTATCGTTGCTGATTCCGGGCGATCACACGGTCGCGAACGTCAGCCCTGGTCTGATTACCGGCCGAAAATCAGAGAGCGGACATACCGCAATCGAGGCCACGCTGGTTCCGGGGCAACCCACAACGGTCTGGTGGACGACACGGGAAAGCGCAACTCCAATCGTGCCGCGCGAAGTACGATTCCTCGCCGACGAGAAGACTCTGATCTCGGTCAGCGAGGCCGAAATGCGAGTCGCGGTGCTCGCTGATCTCACCGTCGTGCAAGGCGAGCCAGCTCAATTCGAAGTCCAATTGCCGGACGGTTTCGAGATCACGGGCGTAACCGGCGCAACGCTCGATTCGACCGGGACCCAGCCCGGCGCTTTGACCCTGAAAGTGAACGCGCCCGCGCAGCGCAATCACGAGTTTCTGATCTCGATGGAGAGGGCGATCAGCGGCGCGAAAGCCGATGCGCCCTTCGTCAGTTTCAAAACAGCACAGCGCGAGACCGGAGAAGTGCTGGTCGAGGGTGCCGGCACCATGGAAATCACCGCCACCGAAGGCGGCGGCCTGAAGCGCATGGATGTGAAGGAAACCAATCCTTATCTGCGCTCGCTGGCCCACTTTCCGCCTCAGGCGGCGTTCCGCTATCACCGGCAGCCCAGCGAAAGTCCCACCCTGGCGCTGGAATGGGTGCGGTTCCCGGATGGCAGCGTGCTCGCCGCCGTGGCGGAAAGCGCCGAAGTGACAACCCTGGTCACCTCCGAGGGCAAGTCGCTCACCGAAATCAAGCTGGTGGTCAAGAACCAGGCGCAACCGTTCCTGAAAGTGACGCTGCCCGCGGGGGCGAGCATTCTTTCCGCTGACGTCGCCGGGGAACCCGTCAAGCCGGTGCAAGGCCCGGACGGAAGCCGCGTGCCGCTGCTGCGGCCGGGATTTCGCCCGACCGATTCCTACACCGTTTCGTTCGTGTTTGTGCATTCTGGAGCGCCGTTCGCCAAAAAAGGCGGAGCGGAACTGAGCCTTCCCAACATGGACATCCCGATCAACTTGTTGAGCTGGGAAGTCTTTTTGCCGGAGCGCTACAAGGTGAAGGATTTCGGCGGCGACGTCATCGCAGCCAATCTTGTGCCGTCCGCTTTCCGCGAAGAAGTGGCGATCAATGAGCAGGTCCCCCAGGCCGGAAAGGTACCTCCCGGCGCGAGAATGGAGGCTTTCCCCGGGCAGATGGGCGGTTACGTTGTGGATCCTAGCGGAGCCGTCATTAGCAACTCCCGCGTTACGATTAGCTCCCCAGACACTGGCGTGACCAGAACCGTGACCACCGACTCGCAAGGGCGGTGGGTGATTGCAGGACTGCCCTCCGGTAACTACAAGGCGCAGGCCGACGCAACCGGCTTTAAGAGCAGTGCGTTCAATCTCCACTACGATGCTGATCAGCCATCGCTGTACAACTTCTCGCTCAGCGTTGGAGCCGCGATGGAGACGGTTGAGGTCACTGCGACAGCAGTCCAGCTCCAAACTGAGAACGCTGAGGTGGGCACGATCAACGGGCGCAATGTCATGTCGCTGCCGAAGCTGGCTCCGGGAGCTGTGGGCCAGAATGCCTCTGCCAATGTGATGAACTTGCAAAAGCGCGTGGCCGGAGTGTTGCCGATACCAATCGACGTACCCCGCGCCGGGACGTCGTTCGCCTTCGTTCGGCCGCTGGTGCTGGATGAAGAGACGAAAGTGACTTTCAGCTATAAGAGCCGGTAAGGTGCTGGTCGAGGATTGAGCCGCACCCGCGAAGAACCTCTGTGTTCGCCGATTTTGGCCGATGGCATAGAATGTTGTTCGCGGGTGTCGGCTCATGATTAGCCCCGAGGTCCAAAAGACGTGGGAAGGACGCGTGGTCGCGGGGAGATTTCCGCTCCAGCAGTGGCTGGGTGGTTCGGAGCACAGCACGGTCTTCCTCACCCAGCGGCGGCCAGGACAAGCGTCAGAGAAAGCCACCATCAAACTAATCGCGGCAGATGCCGCAGATGCCGAGCGTCAACTCTCGCGCTGGCGCGCCGCCGCACAACTTTCTCATCCTAATCTGATTCGCATTTTCGAAGCGGGAAGCTGCCAGTTGAACGGTACACCGCTTCTTTATGTGGTCATGGAGTACGCGGAGGAGGATTTAGCCGAGATTCTCCCGCAGCGCCCGCTGACCCCCGCCGAAGTGGCCGAACTGATTCCTCCGGTGCTGGACGCGCTCTCCTACCTGCATCAAAAAGGATTCGTGCATGGCAACATCAAGCCCTCGAACGTCCTGGCGGTGGGCGATCAGCTCAAGCTCTCTGCGGATCAGGTGACTTCCGCTGCGGAAACCAATTCGGCGCGCAGGCGGCGGGACGTTTATGACGCGCCTGAGACCGCGGCAGGGATTATCTCGCCCGCTGGGGATTTGTGGTCGCTGGGCGTCACCCTGGTCGCGGCACTCACGCAAAATACATCTTCCGTGGAAGGGGCGCAGGTCCCCGCCGCGCTCGAAACCCTGCCGGAACCTTTCCGCGGCATTGCCCGCGAGTGCCTGCGCCTCGATCCCAACCGGCGATGCTCGATCGCCCTGATCCAGGCGCGGCTGCAGCCCCCGGGGCGGTCAGTACCGGCCGAACCGGAAGTGCCTCCGGCGACGCGGCGCTCCGTGAGCAAGGGAGCCGTCGCTGCAGCTGTCGCAGTGGTCGCGCTACTGGCCGCGCTGGTCGCGTTCTATCCTCGTGGAAAGAACACAGCGACGGGCACTGAAAAAGTCACGCAAATCGCGCCCGCCCAGGCGTCAAGGGCTTCCGTCCCTGCATTACCCCAGCCCACGAAGAAGGCGGCGTCTCAAGGCGCGGCGTCCCAGGGCGCAGCGTCCCAAGGCGACGTCTTGCACCAGGTTCTCCCTGACGTCCCGCAGAGCGCGCGGGACACGATCACGGGCACGATCAAGGTCGGCGTCCGGGTCGCCGTGGATTCGTCGGGCAAAGTGACAACGGCGGAACTTGCCTCTCCTGGGCCCAGCCCATACTTTGCGAGGCTTGCTCTGAGGGCGGCCCAGGG
>Ga0181530_10003260_pt1 | contig 18315 bp, 12 predicted proteins | sample PEATcosm2014_Bin_42_FD_119769 | JGI IMG/M metagenome (GOLD analysis project Ga0181530, IMG submission 119769) | Peatland microbial communities from MTU Mesocosm Facility, Houghton, MI, USA - PEATcosm2014_Bin10_60_metaG | ecosystem: Environmental > Terrestrial > Soil > Wetlands > Peat | place... | reverse complement strand
GGCGCGCGCTCCGGCAATAAACCCCGTGCTGCCCTGCCAGCACCAGCGCGTCCGTGAGAACGTCGAGCGCCACCGCCAGCCGTCCCCGCGGCACGCCCATCATGAACTCGTGCTTCTCGAGTTCCTCGCGACGCTCATCGTATACACTCACGTCCCTTATTCTAACGATATGGGAGTTCCAAACTGGCCGTTTTCAGGGGCGCGCGAGCGCGAGCTGATCGAAGAAGTTCTCGCCAGCTCGCAATGGGGCGGATACAATCCGATGGTCGCGCGCTTCGAACGCGAGTTCGCCGCGTTTCAGCACTGCGCTCACGGACTCGCCGCCATGAACGGCACGGTCACCCTCGAGATGGCGCTCGAAGCCCTCGGCATCGGCGAGGGCGACGAGGTTATCATCCCCGCGATCTCCTTCATCGCGACCGCCACCGCAGTCTCGCGTGTGCGCGCTACGCCCGTCTTCGTCGATATCGAGCCGGATACTTTTAACATCGACCCGCATTGCGTGCGTGAAGCCATCGGCCCGAAGACGCGCGCCATTATTCCCGTCCACTTCGGCGGCCCCATGGCCGACGTGGATGCCCTTCGACACATCGCTGGCGAACGGGGCCTTCCCCTCATCGAAGACGCGGCGCACGCACACGGCTCGGAGTGGAACGGCGCACGCGCGGGCAGCATCAGCGTGATGAGTTCCTTCAGTTTTCAGAACGGCAAAGCGATGACGGCCGGCGAAGGCGGCATTCTTCTCTCGAACGACGAAGCTCTCCTCGACCGCGCGCGCGAGATTCTCGACATCGGACGCCGCAAAGGCGAAGGCTGGTTCTATCACTACTCGCTTGGATCGAATTACCGCATCACAGCGTTCCAATGCGCAGTCCTGATCGCCCAACTCGAACGCCTGCCGGAGCAGAACCGACTGCGTATGCGGAACGTAGCCTCCATTCGCGAAGCACTGGCGGATTTACCCGGACTCCACTTCCAGCGCGTGCCGGACGCTGCGCGCGTGCATTCCAATTACCTGCTGCTGGGCTGGGTGGACGGAGATCGCGCCACATTTCACCGCAGTATTACGGCCGCGGGATTCCCCTGTACGCCTTTTTATCCGCACACGCTCTATAACAATCCGCTGTACCGCGAACGCCACAACTGCCACGTGATGCCCTGTCCGAATGCGGAAGAGCGCATCACGGACGCCTTCTGGATCCCCCACCGCGCGCTGCTCGGTGATGAGACTGAAACCCGCGCGCTTGCGTCGGCGATCCGCAGTGCTGTTCTGGCTTAGCAAGCCCTGACGAACCGTTCCCTTAAGGTCACGGCTCAGCAGGATCATCGCATTACCGAGCCGTGACCGTAAGGGAGCGGTTAGTCCGCGGGTTCGTTTCGCCTCCACCAATGATGGAGCCGGTCGAAATACAGATAGACCACCGGCGTCGTATATAACGTCAGCATCTGACTTACGATCAGTCCGCCGATAATCGTGATCCCCAGCGGCCGCCGCAACTCGGAGCCGGTACCAGTTCCCAGCGCGAGCGGCACAGCGCCGAGCATCGCCGCCATCGTGGTCATAAGGATCGGACGCAAGCGCAACATGCACGCCTGGTGGATCGAATCCCGCGAATTCTTGCCTTCTTCCCGCGCGGCTTCGAGCGCGAAATCGATCATCATGATGGCGTTCTTCTTGACGATCCCGATCAACAGAATGATGCCGATGATCCCGATGATGGTCAGATCCGTATGCGTAAAGTAAAGTGCCAGCAACCCGCCCACGCCGGCCGATGGAATGGTGGAAAGGATCGTGACCGGGTGAACCAAGCTCTCATACAGAACGCCGAGTACCAGATAAACCGTGATCACCGCAGCGGCAATTAACAACGGCTCGCTTCCGAGAGAATCCTGATACGCCTGTGCCGTTCCCGCGAATAACGTGTGGATCGTTTTGGGAAGGCCGATCGTCAGAGCAGCCGCCTGGATTTCGTTCACGGCGTCGCCGAGTGAAGCGTTCGTCGCAAGGTTGAAAGAGATCGTCACGGCGGGGAAAAGACCCTGGTGACTGATCGTCAACGGAGCGGTCTCCGGCTCATACGAGGCCAGAGCGCTCAACGGGACCTGCTGGCCGCCGGGCGCGCTCACATACACCTGGCGAAGGAATTGAGGATCCTGCCAGAACTGCGGCGCCGCCTCCATCACCACGTGGTACTGGTTCAGCGCGGTATACATCGTCGATACCTGCCGCTGGCCGTACGCGTCGTAAAGCGTATCGTCGATCAGTTGCGGCGCGATCCGGAACCGCGCGGCTGTCGCTCTGTCGTACGTGACCATCGCCTGCAGACCCTGGTTTTGTAAGTCGCTGTTCACATCGGTGATGATGCGGATCGATTTCAGCTTCGCCAGCATCTTTGGAGAATAATTAACGAGGTCCGGCAGATTATCGCCCTGCATGGTGAATTGATACTCGGCGCTGCTTTGTCTTCCACCGATGCGGACATCCTGCGCAGCCTGCAGAATCGTGGTGGCGCCCGGCACCTTTGCGAATTTCGGACGCAGGCGCGTAATGATCTGCTGGGCCGTCGCTTTCCTGTCGTTCAAAGGCTTCAGGGAAACGAACATTCGCGCGGTGTTCGCGCCGCCTGTGGAACCCACGGCGTCCGCCACGCCCGGATCAGCGTTGACGATATCGATCATCCGCAGCAGGATCTTGTCCAGGGCCTGGAAAGAAGTGTCCTGATCCGCCAGCAGCGAACCGTTGATGCGGCCATTGTCCTGTTCCGGGAAAAAGCCCTTGGGGACATCGATGAACAGCCAGACCGTCAGCCCGATGGTGGCAAGCAGGATCGTCAGTGTGACCAAAGCATAGTTCAGGACCGTATTCAGAGTCCGGCCATAAACGTCGACAATCCAGTCGAAAAATCGTTCGCTGGTCCGATAGAGCCACCCGTGAGTCTGCTCCTGTTTCAGCAGATGAGCGCACATCATGGGCGTCGCGGTCAGCGAAATCACCATCGAGAGAACGATCGCTACCGAAAGCGTCACCGCGAATTCACGGAACAGGCGGCCCACGATCCCGCCCATCAACAGCAAAGGAATGAAGACGGCGATCAGCGAAAAACTGATCGTCAAAACCGTGAACCCGATTTCCTGCGCCCCTTTTAATGCGGCCTGGAACGGTTTCATGCCTTTTTCGAGATAACGCGTAATATTTTCGATGACCACGATCGCATCGTCCACAACGAATCCGGTCGAGATCGTCAGAGCCATCAGCGACAGGTTGTCGATGCTGTACCCCAGCAGATACATCACGCCAAAGGTGCCGACGAGCGAGACTGGAACGGCAACGCTCGGAATGAAGGTCGTGCGGAAATTCCGCAGAAAGAAAAACACCACCAGGATGACAAGCAGCACCGAGATGACGAGTGTCCGCTCGACATCGCTTACAGACGCTCGAATGGTGACGGTCTGGTCCATCGCCGTGGTCAGATCGATTGTGCGCGGAATCGCCGCTCCCAGTTGCGGGAGAGCGGCGCGGATGCGGTCGACTGTCTGAATGATATTTGCGCCGGGTTGCCGGAACACGATGACGAGCACGGCAGGCTGACTGCCCAGGTAACCCGACTGGCGAATATCTTCCACGGAATCGACGGCCTGGCCCACATCGCTGACCCGCACGGCCACTCCATTGCGGTACGCGATGACCAGGGGGTCGTAATCGACCGCTTTCAATATCTGGTCGTTGGCGCCCACTTCCCACATGTTGGGGCCGTCGGAGAAATGCCCTTTCGGCACATTCGCGTTGGAGCCTCCGAGCACGCTTCGCACCGACTCGAAACTGATGCCGTACTTATTCAGCACACTCGGATTCAACTCGATTCTGACCCCCGGAAGCGCACTGCCGCCCACAGTAACCTGGCCGACGCCCGCGATCTGCGACAACTTCTGCGCCATGATCGTGGAAGCTGCGTCGTACATCTGGCCTTTGGTAAGGACCTTCGAAGTCAGTCCGAGGATGAAGATTGGCGAGTCGGCGGGGTTGACCTTGCGGTAACCGGGGTTGGCGGGCAGATTCGCCGGCAAGTAGCCGCGCGCCGCGTTGATGGCGGATTCCACATCGCGCGCGGCCGCATCGATGTCGCGGTCCAGATTGAACTGAAGCGTGATACTGGTCGAGCCCAGACTGCTCGAAGAGGTCATCTCGCTGACTGAGGCAATGTGGCCGAACTGTCTTTCGAGAGGTGTGGCTACCGAGGAGGCCATCGTTTCGGGGCTGGCGCCGGGCAGCGCGGCCGAGACAGAGATGGTCGGAAAATCCACTTCCGGCAGGGGTGCCACCGGAAGCAACCCGTAAGCGACCGCCCCGGAGAGCGCGATGGCGACCGTGAGCAGCGTCGTTGCGACCGGTTTGCGAATGAAGATTTCAGAGACGTTCATGCCTCAGCCAAATTCCCGACACAGGCTAAAGCCTGTGCCACCATGTGCAGGTTTGCGGTGGCACAGACTTTAGTCTGTGTGTATTTTCTGCATTCAGGCATGGCTCAATTCAGGACCACTGTCGGCGCCTGGCTTCTTCTCCGGCGCGCGCGCTCTTTCCGGTTCGTGCGAGAAACGGCTGGCAAGACGGTCAAAGAACAGATAAATGACAGGGGTTGTGTAGAGCGTGAGTAACTGGCTGAGGATTAAGCCACCCACGATAGTAATTCCCAATGGTCGGCGTAACTCCGACCCTGTCCCGGAACCCAGCGCCAGCGGCAGACCGCCCAGCAGCGCCGCCATCGTCGTCATCATGATCGGGCGAAAACGGAGCAGCGATGCCTGATAAATCGCATCGAGCGGCGTCATATGTTCCACGCGCTCGGCCTCCAGCGCGAAATCGATCATCATGATCGCGTTCTTCTTGACGATTCCAATGAGCAGCACGATGCCAATCAACGCAATGACGCTGAAGTCATTCCCGGTGATGTAGAGAGCGAGCAGCGCACCTACCCCCGCCGAGGGAAGACTGGAAAGGATCGTGACCGGATGAATGTAACTCTCGTAGAGCACGCCCAGCACAAGATAGACCGTTACCAGAGCGGCCAGAATCAATATGGGCTCGCCCGCCAGCGAGTTGGTGAATGCCGCCGCCGTCCCCTGGAATGCACCCTGAACGCTCGCCGGTATCCCCAGACTGTCCTTGACCCTGTTCACCGCATCGATAGCGTCGCCAAGAGACGCATTGGGCGCGAGATTAAACGAGAGCGTGATCACCGGAAACTGGCCCTGATGGTTAATCGCGATGGGAACGGAGGTTGTTACGAGCCGCGTGAAGGCACTGAGCGGGACCTGCCCGCCGTTGGGAAATGTGGTTGTCGATGGCGCCGGGCCCGACTGGAGCGGCGATGAAGGCGCAGTCGCCGAGGTTCCGCCGGAGACAACACCCGAGGATCCCGTCTGCGCCGACACCGAAGAAGCACTGGTCGCCGTGCTCGACGGTCCGAACGTACTGGTCGCCGCCGATCCTCCTGAAACCGATCCCGCGCTCGCACTCGTCATCCCGGAGCGGATATAAAGATCGTTCAGGCTGAGGGGCCTCTGGTCGAAGTTAGGCGTCACTTCCAGGATCACGTGATACTGGTTCAACTGCGTGAACATCGTCGAGACTTCACGCTGGCCATAGGCATCGTAGAGCGTCTGATCGATGGTCGACGTTGTGATGCCGAGGCGGGAAGCCGTGGCGCGGTCGAACACCAGCCTGGCCTGAATGCCTTGTGTTTGCTGATCGCTGGCTACATCGCTGAGCTCGGGCAACTGTTGCAGTTTGGCCAGCATCTTCGGCGCCCAGGTATTCAATTCGTCCGCGTTCGGATCTTCCAGCGTGTACTGAAATTCCGTGCGGCTCACACGGTCGTCGACACTCAGATCCTGCACCGGCTGCATGTAGAGAGTGATACCGGAGATTTTTACAAGGTTCTGCTGCAGCCGGCGGATGACATCGGTCGCGTTGATTTTCCGCTGCGCAAGGGGTTTGAGATTAATCTGCACGCGGCCGCTGTTCAGGGTCGTGTTCGTTCCGTCGATCCCGATGAAAGAAGACAAACTCTCGACAGCCGGGTCCTTCAGGATCGTTTGGGTCACGCTTTGCTGCAGGCGCGACATTTCGCTGAACGAAACGGACTGCGAAGCCTCCGTTACTCCCTGAATGACGCCCGTGTCCTGTATGGGAAAGAATCCTTTCGGTATTTTGTAGAAGAGAAAAACAGTCAGGAGTAAAGTCGCCACGGCGACCAGCAGCGTAATCGTCTGGAAGCGCAGAACAAACCTGAGCGTCCGGCCGTAAAAGTCGATCACCTTATTGAAAGCATTCTCCGAAGCGCGGAAAATACGGCCCTGCGAAGATTCCGGCGTGTGCTTCAGCAGCCGCGCAGCCATCATCGGCGTCAGCGTCAGCGAAACAATGGCGGACATCAGGATCGTCACGCTGAGGGTGACGGCAAACTCGCGGAACAGCCGGCCCACGATGTCTCCCATGAACAACAACGGAATGAGAACCGCAATCAGCGAGATCGTCAGCGAGATGATCGTGAACCCGATCTGCTCGGCGCCCTTCAGCGCAGCCTGCAGCGGATGCTCGCCCTTCTCGATATAACGGGAAATGTTCTCGATCATAACGATCGCGTCGTCCACCACAAAACCGGTGGAGATGGTCAGAGCCATCAGCGTCAGATTGTTCAGGCTGTAGCCGAGCAGATACATGACGCCAAACGTTCCCACCAGAGACAGCGGCACCGCCACGCTCGGAATAATAGTGGCCGAAACGCTCCGCAGAAAAAGAAAAATCACCATCACCACCAGCCCGATGGTGAGCATCAGCGAAAATTCCACGTCCGCCACCGAGGCCCGGATCGTAGTGGTCATGTCGGTCAGCGTGCTCACGTGCACCGAAGCGGGCAGCGTGCTGGTAAGTTGAGGCAGTAACTGCTGAATCTGATTTACAACTGAAATGATATTCGCGCCCGGTTGACGCTGGATGTTCACGATCACCGAGGGAACGTCATTCATCCACGCGGCCTGGCGCACGTTCTCCACGCTGTCTGTAACACTGGCAACGTCGGTCAGTCTGACCGGAGCCCCGTTTTTGTAAGCGATCACGAGCCCGGCATAGTCCGCGCTGGAAAGTAATTGGTCGTTGGCTCCGATTTGATAAGACTGATGCGGGCCGTCGAAATTACCTTTGGCCTGGTTGACGTTGGCCGCAACCAGCGCCGTGCGCAGGTCTTCGAGATTCATTCCATAGGACGCCAGTTGTGTCGGATTCGCCTGAATACGGACCGCGGGCTTCTGCCCTCCGCTGATACTGACCAGACCCACTCCGGGTAACTGCGAGATCTTGGGCGCCAGCCTCGTGTCGGCAAGGTCCTCCACTTGAGAAAGCGGGATATCCTGGGACGTAAGCGCCAGGGTCAGAATCGGCGCATCGGCGGGGTTGGTCTTGCTGTAGACCGGCGGGACGGGAAGATCCGCGGGCAGATAAGTCCCCGATGCATTGATCGACTGCTGGACCTCCTGCTCGGCGACATCGATATCCAGACTCAGACTGAACTGCAGCGTAATGACCGAGCTGCCGTCCGAACTCACCGAAGTCATCTGCTGCAGCCCTGGCACCTGACCGAACTGGCGTTCGAGCGGCGCAGTTACGGAGGAAGCCATCACGTCCGGGCTGGCGCCGGGATAGAAGGTTACGATCTGAATGATCGGATAGTCAACCTCAGGCAGCGCAGATACGGGTAGCCGCCTGTAAGCGACAATCCCGGCGAGCAGAATCCCCACCATCAGCAGTGACGTAGCGACAGGCCGGAGAATGAATGTTCGTGACGGGCTCACGGATTATTTCGCGCCGTTTATCGTCGGGGCGACTTTGCTGCCTTCCTGTAACTTGTCGACACCGGTCATAACGACCTTATCTCCAGACGACAGACCGGACGTGATCTCCGACTGATCGCCCTCCGAGGTCCCCACTTTAATGTTGCGGATCGTTACCGTGTTGTCAGGCTTGATCAGATAAACATAGGTGTCGTTCGTGTTGCGCTGAATCGCGGCGGATGCCAGCAGCGTCACACTCGTCTTCTCCTGCTGCAAAAGTCGCGCATTCACAAACTGATTGGGGAAGAGCGAACGGTTCCCGTTATCGAATGTCGCCCGAAGCTTTAGGGTGCCCGTGGTCTGGTCGATTAAGTTATCGATCGTCGAGAGAGTGCCGGACGCCAGTTTTGTCTTCAGATCCCGATCCCATGCCTCCACCGGCAGTTTCTGCCCGGCTCTTGTTTTCTGGAGAATGGCGGGTAACTGATCCTCCGAAATAGTGAAAATCACGCTGATCGGCTGGATTTGAGTGATCACGATCATCCCGTTGGAATCGGTCGCGTGAACGATGTTACCGGGATCCACCAGACGCAGCCCGACGATGCCTGTAATCGGCGACGTGATGTGGCAATAATCGACATTGAGCTTCGCGGCATCCAGCAATCCCTGATCGTTGGTGACGGTCCCTTCATACTGAGTGACAAGGGCGCGCTGCGTGGCGAGTTGCTGTTCCGGAACCGCTTCCTGCGCAACCAGGGTTATATAGCGGGTCAGGTCGACCCGTGCATTGGCGAGCAACGCTTCGTCCCGAACCAGTTGTCCAGTAGCCTGTACCACCACTGCCTCGTAAGGACGCGGGTCGATCTCGATCAGCGGGTCGCCCTGATTGACCAGGTCGCCTTCTTTGAAATGGACGCTCATCAGCTGTCCGTCCACACGGCTCTTGACGGTGACGGTGTATATCGGAGTAACTGCTCCCAGCCCGGTCACATAGACCCCGATATTGCCTGTCTGAGCTTGCGTGGCTACCACGGGAGTAGCGGCTGGCGCACCGCTCTTTCCGCCTTTCGCCGTTGCCGCATTCCCTGCGGAAGTCGATTTGCCGTTGCCATGGAGCCAGAAAAAGACTCCACCAGCAACCACAGCCAGAATCGCCACATAAAGCCATCGCCTGCCATGAGGCGCGAGTTTCCGGGCGGGTGCGGCTTTGGGTGGTTCTGGTTTCGGAGGCGCTGGCGTGCTCCCCGGTGGTGGCGCAAGAAGCCCTTGCGGTTGTTCAGGGGTAGCGATCTCAGGTGTTTGGTTGCTCACAAGTTCCGCGTCCCGGATCGGTAAGTCAACCCGCGGGCCGTTAATCGATTTTGACAGATTTCAATCTGAGAGCGAACAGCCTGGATGTCCGCAATCGCACGAGATCTCCACCTCATCACCCGAGTCTTCGCAGCGCTGGCTGCAATATTTCTTGTCATGCGCTACCGTGCACTGGCACGCGGGGTGTGCACATTTTTTTTTCTCAGCATTGGGCATTTCGGTTAACTCCTGACTTTGTGCTGAGCAGGACAAGGGCCGAACGTTACTCGGCGCCTGACTGTCCTTTTCAGCACATAACACTTACTGCCAGGGTAACCAATCCATCCCCATAACGGTTACATAAATGTGCTCCTGCGAACGGCTTGGGTATTACTCTGCCTGGCCGCGCCCCTGCTTCTCTACGCTCAATCCCCCGCGGACTCCCCCGATCCGCCGCCACGCGCCATTTCCAGCGCGCCGCTTTCGAACGATCGGATACTGGGCATAATCCCGAATTTCCAGACAGTTTCCGACCCGACCACGCCCTACAGACCTCTTCGCGCGCGCGATAAATGGAGACTGTTTGTGAAGGAGTCGGTGGACCCGTTCGCGTTCTTCTCGGCGGCAGCCGGCGCAGGGATCTCGCAGTGGCAAAATGGCGATCCCAAATACGGCGTCGGCTTCGAACCTTATATGCAGCGATTCGGCGCGGCGCAGGCCGACCTGACCAGCCAGAACTTTTTCCAGGACGGCGTGCTGGCCTCGCTGTTGCATGAAGATCCCCGTTATTTCCGCATGGGCCCCGGCAGCACGGTACTCCGTCGCATAGCCTACGCGATGTCCCGCGCCGCCATCACGCGGCGGGATTCCGGGAAAGATGGTTTTAATTTTTCGGGCCTCGTGGGTATGGAACTGGGCATCGCGCTTTCCAATGCCTACTATCCACCGAAGAGCGTCAACGGCGAGGAAGTGGCAGAGCGCACATTCACCAGTCTCGCCGCCACGGCGCTGGGCAACCTGCTGCCCGAATTCTGGCCCGATATCAAAGAAAAACTCGCCCGCTGCAAACACCAGTAGCAGACGCCGACCGTGAAGACGGCGCTATTCGCCCCCGGCAGCGGACTGGCCGCGCAATATTCGAGGCAGGAGGATCAGCGCGCCGCCATAACAAAGAAGCGAAACGACCAGAGCGAGGTTGTGTTCGTTCATGAAATCCCGCATCGCGAGCTTGTAACCGCAGAGCGCCATGAATCCGCAGAGCAGCCACACCAATTCGCGTTTCCCCCAGTGTGTGCCCGCCCAGGCGAGCGTCAGCGCCAACCCTGTAAGAACCACAGTCCCGAGAGTATCCGGCGGATCGGTCCGCCATAGGCCCAGCACGGCATACACAGCCAGTCCCGCGGTAATCCATACGATATGGGCCGCCATCGCCAGCGAAGAAATCTGGTTGCGCCAACGGCCGTGCCCATTCGAAGAAATTCCCCCGATCGCCGCCCAGCAAACAGCCGCGGCCAGAAGTACAGCAATGGATGACAGCCATTCCAGCGTGCCGCTACTGGCGCCGAACAGCATCTGCAAAGGCTGACTCGTCACGCCCGCGACGGCGGAGCCGAGCAGCAGATAGATGGCGCCGTGCAGTCCCAGAGTGGGCAAACGAAACGCCTTCGCGGTCCAGCAGCATGCCACGGCGCATCCGCAGGAGAGAATCCAGAATCCGGAACGGGAAAAGGGAAGAAAGATTCCCGCCAGTACGAGGAAAAGTCCGAAGGTGGCCCAGGCACGGAAGTTCCACTTGTTGTCACGCTCGAACAAGAGGAACGAGACCGCGTAACAGGCCAAACCGCAAGCCAGAGCGGAGATCCCCAACCCAAGCATTACCGCACGATGTTCTTTGAAAACCCAAACCGCTCCTCCGATTCCAATCAACAGGGCCGCCGCGGTCTGCGTCATTTCCGCGAACCCGAGGGTCCTGCGCCGCACGACCGTCTGGGTCACGGCGGTACTGATGTATATCAGTGCCAGCGCCAGTTGCGCCGCCGCCAGGGCGTAGGGTGCCGCAGGAATCCAGGTCTCCGGCATGCCGCGACCGCTCGACATCAGAAAGGAGAACAAGAGGACGGAGGCGTCGGCCGCCAGGGCGGCGAAGGCCCGCGCGCCCGGCCGCAGATCGCGCCATGCCGTGAATTCCATCGCGGCGGCGATGATCAGCAACGCCGTTGTGAAAGGGACGATGTCGTTGCGCGCGAGCAGAAGCGCGAACGCCATGACAATCGAAGATGCGTCCACGATGGTCGCAATCATCCTGTGGCGCGTTTTCGATCCGAGTGCAAGTGCGATGAGAGCAAAGGCGGTCAGGACTGAGGCGCTGGTTGCGGACGACATGACTTTGAGACGCTCTGTCGCTTCCCAAATCAGCGGCGCCATGATGAGCACGGAAGTAGAGCAACTCACTGCGACCGCGAATTTCGCTTCAATGGGCGAGCGTGCAGCGACCCAAAGCCAGATGAGCGCGTAGACCAGGCCGATGGCCACGCCCACGGCGGCGGGCAGCACTCCCCAATCGGTCAAAGCGCGAAGCACATAGGCGCCGGCGATCGCGACCAGCATTCTGCCCATTACGGGCACAATGTTCGGCTGCAGATCGAAACCTGCCGGCAGATCGAAGCCCGCGGCGGGAAGCGGAGGCACGGCCGCGGGCACCTCCGGCGCTGCGGCGGCGGTCCCGAGACGCTTTTCCAGGTTGAGAACCCGCTGCCGCAGGTCCTGCACCTGAAGAATCAAATCGCCGAGGTCGTCCGATCCCAGGACCGGACCCGACGTGGCGTATGGAGCCGACATGGCCTCCTCCTCGCGGTCTTCAGACCTTCTGTTCCGCCCAGGGCGGAAGCAGCTTCAGTAATCCCCACAAAATCAGAAAGGGCAGAATCAGGAGCGCGATAGCGGGCAATAAACCTTCGCGCGCCGCAAACGCCATTTTGTAAGTTGTATAGCCCAGGAAACTCTTCGAAAAAAGCTGCCCTCCGATCACCACGTTCCAGCGCATGAAGAAGATGCCGGTCAGAATCAGCGCCGCGGCCAGAGTATAGATTCTCCGGCGGACTAATGCCCCGAGCTTGACCACCTGGACAAGGCCGAGGAGACCGACCGGAACGAGAGTCCCGACGATAATCTGCAGAACGATCTGGGACATAAAGAGCTGCGTGTGAACCATGAAATCCAGGGTCCGAAACGATTCGCTCGCTTCGTACATGCGGTGGACAAGATCGAGCATCTCGAGCGAGAAATCGATGAGGAAGATGTAGAGCAGATACTTCGCTACCGTGTCCAGACAACGCATGTCAATCGGACGCTTTCGGATGTAAGTTGTCGCCCGGTAGACCAGAAGAACGATGGCGATGCCCGAAGCCATCGCCGAAAAAATGAAAACGACGGGCATCAGGGGCGATGACCACCACGGATTCGCCTTGACGGACCCGAAAATAAATCCCACGTATCCATGCAGGAGGAACGCCGACGGGATGCCGATCAGCGTTACCATCCAGCCCACGCGATCGTCCACATGGAGGGATTTCTCGTCGATGTTCCCGGAGCCGAGCGTCAGCGCCGAATAAATCCACTTCTTCAAGCCCGTGTGGGAGCGCGCCGCGAGGATGATGTCCTTGCGGTAATCGAGCCAGATCTCAAGCAGCAGAACGACCAGCAGATACCAGAGGTAGACGAATCCGAACATCGCCATGGCAGAGGTCCTGTGAGGAGTCATATACATTTCGAACGAGCGCTCGGGGTGTCCAAGATGCAATTGCAGCGGCAACGGCGCCACGATAAGAAACGCCAGCGCGGTGAGCAGCGACAACCTATAGATAGGTTGCACCGCAACGATGTTGAAGACGCGCGCCAGCGAGGCAAGAATGAAGGCGCCCGCCACGAGGCCCGTGATGAACGGATAGAGAACGATCAGGACGCTCCACGTCAGTTGAATTTCATTCGGATACATGAAGCCCTGCACATCGGGAGTCATCACCGCACCGCCCCGTCGAGATCTTTATAGAAGACCTTCGCGCCCGTCGCCATTTCTGGTTTCAGGATTTGAATGGCGTTGGTGCGAAGGAATTCGTGTACCGGGTCCCTGGGATTCTTCAGGTCGGCCAACTGCCGCGCGCCGGTTGGACAGGCTTCGCAGCAGGCCGTGGTCAGTCCTTTGGTGATGCGGTGATAGCACAATGTGCATTTGTCGGCGACGTGCTTGGTCGGGTGCAGATAACGGCATCCATAAGGACAGGCCTGCACGCAGTAACCGCAACCCACGCAGTAATTTTGATCCACCAGCACGACGCCGTCCGGCGACTCGAAAGTGGCGCCTACCGGGCACGCCTGGACGCAGGGCGAGTGGGCACAGTGATTGCAGAGTTTCGGAACGAAGAAGCTCTTCACTCCGGGCGTATTCCGGAACGGGAAGCCATGGATACCTCCGTCGGGAGATTCCACGTGCGGATGCTCCCTGTCGTCTCCGTTGACTTCATAGCGTTCGATCCAGGTGCGGACGAATCCCTCCGGCACGTCGTTCTCGCTCGCGCAGGCGCGGACGCAGTTGCCGCATCCGATGCACTTCTGGATGTCGATGGTCATCGCCCACCAGTGGTCCGCCATTTTATATTTCGAATCCGGCGCCACTGCGCCCGATGCGTTCTCGAAAGCTTCCAGGGCGGCGCCCGAAAGAACGATGAACTTCCCCGCTGCGGCCAGCAATTCGCGTCGACTCAGCGCACAGGCACGCGGAGCGTGTCCGTTGTGCGCTGAGTTCTCAGGTTGGTCCATTTTTTTCTCCTTCACATGCGGGGCTGATGCGGATTGTGGCAGGTGCCGCACGCGACATCACCGGCGTGCTCGCGCGAGACGACCTGCGGAAACGTTTTCGGTTTGGCGGGATCCGCCTCATGGCAGATCACGCAGAGCTTTGCCGTGTCGGGCAGAACGGGTGTCTGACTGGTGAAATCCTGCGCGTGGCGTCCGAGCGGCCCATGGCAGGCTTCGCATCCGACATTGGCATGCGGGCCTTTGCTCTTCGCGGTGACGACGTCGTCGTGGCAGGCGGCGCAGGCCTCACGGCCGGCGAAAACGGGAGTGCGCGCCGCGATTACATCGAGTGCGGCGGGATTGAAATGTCCATACTTGCCGAAGTCCCTGGGAACCAACACGTGGCGAATCGCGAAGAACGCCAAAACCAGAACCACTGCGACCAGCGCCAGTCGGATCAGGTGTTCCGAGCCCTCGAAGATTCTCTTCATCCGGAGGGTGAAGGAGCAAGCCCTCCGCCGTTCCCTGCCCTTGGGAATTCATGGATACAAAGGAGTTGCATGGGGTCCTGCGCCGGACCGCGCGAATCATGCGTTAAGGTGCGCAGTATTGTGGGGCAGCCAATCCTGGCTGCAGCCGCCTTTCAGGCGGCTCTTCCTTAATGCGGGATCGGTTCGTCGCGCTCGATTTTTCCGTCGCGAATGTGGATCACCCGGTGCGCATGCAGCGCGATATCGTGTTCGTGCGTCACCAGAATAATCGTGTTCCCGTTCTCGTGCAGCCGCGCGAACAGCGCCATAATTTCGTTGCCCGTCGCTGAATCGAGATTGCCAGTCGGCTCATCGGCGAGAAGAATGGAAGGGTTGTTGACCAGTGCGCGCGCCACTGCCACGCGCTGCCGCTGGCCGCCCGAGAGCTCGTTCGGCTTGTGATTCATTCTGTCCTGCAATTCGACCTGGGCCAGGGCCGCCTTCGCCCGCTCGATCCGCTGCGCCGGAGGTGTGCCGTTGTAGATCAGCGGCAGCTCGACGTTATGCAGCGACGTGGCGCGCGGCAGAAGATTGAACGTCTGAAAGACGAAACCGATCTCCTTGTTCCGAATCCGCGCCAGTTCGTCGTCGGTCATGGAACTCACCAGACGTCCGTTGATGAAATACTCACCCTTTGTCGGTGTGTCGAGACAACCTATGAGATTCATCAGCGTCGACTTACCCGAGCCCGAAGGTCCCATGATGGCGACATACTCGCCGCGATGGATCTCGATGTCGACGCCCGAAACCGCGTTGATCACTTGATCGCCCATCGTGTACGTCTTCCACAGATCGTACGTGCGAATGACGATACCTTCGCTCTTGAGCCGTTCGCCTCTGTCGACGGCATCCGCCGCCAGCGCCTCTGCCATGCCGGGTTCTCTAAGTCGTCGTCTTCGGCGCGGGAGGTTTGTTGTCTACCTTCACCGTCGCCTCGTTCTTGATCGTACGAATCACCTGGTAAGGACCGATCAGAATCGGATCGCTCTCCGCCAGCCCGCCGGTCACCTCGATATCGGTCGCACCCGAAATGCCTGTGTCCACCTTCTTGAAAACCGCTTTGTTGTCCGCGCCGACAATGAACACGCCGGTCAACTCCTCTTTGTTGGCCTTAATAACAGCGGGATCGGTGGCCGCCGGCTTGTCCTTGCTGGTATCGAGATCGCCCTTCGTTCGCACCGTCAGTGCCTGGATCGGAATCGCCAGAACATTCTTGCGGGTCGCCGTCGTGATCTTCGCCGTGCACGACAGGCCCGGACGGATCTCGTCCGGCGGATTGTCCATCGCGACCACCACCTTGAAGTCCTTCGCTTCCTGACTGGATGTCGTGCTCTGTGACGCAGCGAGCCCTGTCGACCGCAGGATCGCCGTGTTGCCGATTTCGATCACGTGTCCGATGAACACCTTGTTCGGCAGAGCATCGACGGTGATTTCCGCCGGCTGATCCAGCATGATATTCACGATGTCGGTCTCATCGACTTTCACTTCCGCCGTGACGATCGACATGTCGGCGATGGTCATGATGGTGCTGGCGGCGGCGTTTTGCACCCCGGGCACCACGGTCTCGCCCATGCGGACCGGCAGATACGTCACCAGGCCGTCGATTGGTGCCTCAACATTGTGTTTCCTGAGGATATCGCTCACGCGCGTCAGGCCGGCCTGCGTCTGAGCGATGCGCCGCTGCGAACCGGAAAGCTGCGCTCTGAGCTGAGCCAGCTGAGCGCGCGCCTGCACGATCCGCGAATTGGCCTCGGTGACAGCCGCCTGCTGGCCGTCGAACGCGGCTTTGCGCTGCTCGAAATCGGATCTCGGAATCAGGCCCTGCTTAAACAATTCCTGGCCGCGTTGATAATCGAGCTGGAAGCGCTCCAAATCGGCCTTCGAATGTTCCAGCGTAGCCTGCAGAGCGTTGATGTTGTCCTGACCCGCATTGACCCCGGCTTCGCTGGCCGCCGCGTCCGCTTCGGCCGAACTCAGCGCCGCCTTCTGCGCATCCACGTCGGCAGCCGATTGCGCTTCGTCGATACGGGCCAGAAGCTGCCCTTTTCTTACGTGATCGCCTTCCTTGACCAGGATTTCCGTCAGCTGGCCCTGATACTCCGCGCCGATGTTGATGTAGTTCCGCGGCTTGACCTCGCCCGATGCCGACACCACTGCGGCCAGGTCCTCCCGCAAAACCTTGCCAGTCTGCACGGTGACGATGTTGCGGCGGCTGTATTTGATTCCTCCCAGCACTCCGCCGGTGGCCAAAAGCAGCACCAGCATCCCGATTACAATTTTCCACTTGCTCTTCACTATTGCTCCTCGAGGTTCAAGCGGGTTAGACGAGATTCCGCGTGCGTTTGTTCACGTGAACTGTTTTCAGCTTAGCACGCGGCGACGATAATTGTTTGTAAATAATTGAAAGTAATGCGGTTATTACTTCCAAACGACTTTGCGCGGAGCGTTTTGCTCGCACTGCATGAATGGTGTCATGCCGCCCCCGAAATCGGTGCAGGCCAGGTCGAGACCCACCCGCTCGGCATTCTCCCGCGTGGCTCCGGCGCCATCCCGGCAGATGGTGCTTCCGTTGAACGTCACGCAGACCTGGGCTTTGTATTGGGCATTCCCCAGCGTCGACCAGGCCACTGCCGCGATAAACGCAGCGGCGAAACCAACTGCGAGGATCACTGGCCATTTACGTTTGGATTTTGCCATATCTAAAAACCCGCATCACGACCCCGTGAAAAAATTCCCCATGGCGCGGAACTTGTCGTACCGCTCCTGCACGGTTTGTTCCGGCGACGCGTTCCCGAGCTCGTCGAGCGTGCACAGCAGCCGCTCTTTGAGCAGCCGGGCGGCCTCATCGTAATCCTCGTGCGCGCCCCCCGCGGGCTCGGGAATAATGCCGTCGACCAGCCGCAGCTTCACCATGTCTTCTGCCGTGAGCCGGAGCGCCGCCGCGGCCTGTTCGGCTTTGGCCGAATCCCGCCAGATGATCGCCGCGCAGCTCTCGGGAGAAATCACGCTGTAGACCGCGTTCTCGAGCATGAAAACGCGATTGCCCACGCCCAGACCGAGCGCGCCGCCGCTGCCGCCCTCACCAATGCAGACGCAAACCACGGGCACCGGCAGCCGGGCCATCTCCCGCAAATTCCGCGCGATGGCTTCCGCCTGGCCGCGCTCTTCGGCGTCGATTCCCGGATACGCCCCCGGCGTGTCGAGCAGCGTAATGATCGGCCTTTTGAACTTCGCCGCCATCTGCATGGCACGAAGCGCTTTGCGATAACCCTCCGGCTTCGGCATGCCGAAGTTCCGCAGCAGCTTTTGCTTCGTATCGCGACCCTTTTGTTCGCCCACCAGAAGCACCGGACGGCCCTCCAGCCGGCCCATGCCGCACACGATGGCCGCATCGTCGCCGAAAAGCCGGTCGCCGTGGATCTCCTGAAAGTCGGTCAGAATGCGCTGCACGTAGTCGAGCGTATGCGGGCGCTTGGGATGGCGCGCGTTCTGGACCCGCTGCCAGGCGGTCTTCTCCTCGCCCGCGTTCCCGCTCTCCGGCTCGTTGTGCACCTTAACAGGATACTCAACCTGCCGTTGTGGGGCAGTCAATCATGGCCGCGGCGGGGTATTCTTTCCGAAACGCGACCGTCAGAGAGCGGACGATGGCCGTTCTCCCGCAATTCTCAGCGCGGCTTGGCCGAAATCTCAAAACGGTCCTTCACTTCGACGTCGAAACTCGGAGCTTCGGGATTCACCACTCGGTACATGTCGCCGCGCAGCCGGTCCTTTTCGAGGGTCATCTTCACGTAGTGAAAGTTCGGGAACAACACGCTCTGGTAGAGATCGTCGGGCGTTCGCTCCACATAATACGGAACCGCGCCCCCGCCCCCCG
>Ga0181530_10003246_pt1 | contig 18406 bp, 20 predicted proteins | sample PEATcosm2014_Bin_42_FD_119769 | JGI IMG/M metagenome (GOLD analysis project Ga0181530, IMG submission 119769) | Peatland microbial communities from MTU Mesocosm Facility, Houghton, MI, USA - PEATcosm2014_Bin10_60_metaG | ecosystem: Environmental > Terrestrial > Soil > Wetlands > Peat | place... | reverse complement strand
CGGCTAGAGTGCCACCCTTACAAGGTGGAAGTCAGGGGTTCGAATCCCTTATCGCCCATTTGACGTAAGAAATGCCGAACGCATGAATTAGCGTACCCGTCCAGCGTAGGGCGGCGCGGCCGAAGACACCTGGCAAACCCGTAGACTACAGGTTTGCTCTGGGGAGCGCCCTATGCCCAATCTCATAAATCGTGTCCCAAGGTATTGTCGTCACGGGTCTTCCGGTCAACCTACGTTTGCATCGAAGGCAGGATGATCTATCTCGGAATTTTCGGCACTTCCGCCAGCAAAGCCGGGTACAACCAGATCATCGCCGAATGGCTTGCAGCCGGTCGCCGCCGGCCCACCGACCCGCAGGCAATCACCATTGCCGAGGTCGTTGCCGCCTTCCGGCGTCATGCGAGCGTGTATTACGGTCCAGACAGCCAGACGCCCACGAATATCGACGAAGCCCTGCGGCCGGTGGTGCGGCTTTACGGCAAAACGCCAGCGGTGGAATTCGGACCCCTACGGCTCAAGACGGTTCGGGAATCCATGATTGCGACTGGGCGCGTAAGATCAAACATCAACCATCAAATTAGCCGGATTAGAAGCGCGTTCAAATGGGCCGCGGAAAATGAACTGATTCCCGCGAGCATTTGCCACGGACTCATGGCCGTCAAGGGTCTACAGGCCGGGCGGTGCGGCGCAGTGGAGAGCGAGCCAGAAAAGAAAAGTCCAACCCAATCGCGAAAGCAACGGCCAACGATTTGGCAACCTGCTCTGGCAACGGTCTTGGATCGTAGGTGGGAAGTGGTTCATCAGCCGCTTCAACATCGCCGCCAACGATTTCGTCGATGTCCACTCTGGAGTAACAGTTGGAAATATCAAACTCCATCCACCGCGGCGTCCAACGCCGAATTCAATTTGGCGGCGAACTACGCGATCAATTTCACAGCCTACGAACAAGCAAAGACGATTGACGTTGCAAACGGCGGCGTTACCTTCAATCTGAACGGAAACGTCTACAAGAGCGCGGGACCGGTCACAATTTCCAGCACTCTCGCCGTCGACGCCGGCCAACTTGTCTCCCCCGAAATCGACGTGGATTCTGGGGGAACGCTTGCTGGAAACGGTCAACTTCCAGAAGCCGTTGACGCATTCGCCGGCGGCGCTCTTTCCCCCGGTGACGATGTCGGGTCAATCAGCATCGCCTCATTAAATCTCGCGCCTAGTTCCATGCTTTTTGAGCAGCTTGACGGCGAATCCATTGGAAGTTTCGGTCAAGTCTTGACAGGGACCGTTGATATTAATGGAAGTGCTCTAAATCTCAAGCTGGGATATGCTCCGACCCTCGGCGCCAATTATGATATCCTCGTCGATAACGGAACTGGGCCCGTCAATGGCACGTTTGTCAATCTTCCTCAGGGAGGAATCGCTCAAGCCCAATTCGATGGCCAGACATACGCCTTTCGCATCAACTATTCTGGTGGTGATGGCAACGACGTTGTGCTGACAAACGTAGTTGTTCCAGAACCAGCCTCTACGATCGCTCTAATCCTCTGCGCGATTTCGTCGCTACCATTCCGGCGGAAACGCCAAAATGGTGCGCGACGACCGGCTTCGATTCACACCTGACCGCTTTCACCAAATCGCCGCAGAGAATTAGACTGGGTTGGCCGCCACGGCGTTTCTCGCACGGCCAGGAGATCGGACCGTCCGAAAAACGTCCGACAACAACAGTCCCACGAATTTCGCAAAAGAGCCGGCCGCCACGGCGGGCCCTCGGCGGTTGGTATGGACCGTGTAGGAGTCGAAATGGATCGCGCGGTTTCATCTGATAGGCCGTCCGTGAAACCCGGGATTATATCTGCTTCGGAGCGTGGAACGGTTCTTGCCCAGCGGCCCATTGCGCGAAATGTGTTCGCAATCCGCTGACCGACCACGCCGCTTGATCGGCCCATTTCGGCAACGGATGGGGATACGATTCCAACTCGTTGATTCGCCTGGCCAGACGCCTCAGATAGTCCGAGTATGCCGCCAGCATCCGATCAACCTTCGCCGCTTGCTGGGCCGTTATCGGCGGCTTGGCCATGATCCGAGGTTAACAGGCGGTGGACCCGTCGGCATCCCTGCCGATGAAAGATTTGATTAGTGGAAAACGATCAAACCAGCAGCCATCGCCTCATACACAATCGCGGCCGTCGACGAGGCGGCGCGTCGTCCACATTCCCAAGCATGGAAAGAAAAGATGGCGGCGTTCTGGCAGAAGAAGTGGCATCCGCCGGGCCATCCTGAAATTCGGTTCTGGGCGCCGCAAGAAGAGGCTTTGCTGGGAACGGCTACGGACGTCGAGATTGCTCGGCGGATTCGGCGCAGCTCGGGGGCTGTTTCCTGGCGGCGCACAAAGCTCGGCATCCCGTCGCACGTTCGACGATGAGCCCATCCACGGCGTTAATGACGAGGGCTGCGGCTATATTCGTGTCGGCTCGCCGTTCAAATCTCCGCGCTAGAGGCGGCCGCGAATCAATAAAGACCTTTGTCAAAACTCCAAACCTCGCTATCCTATGCAAAATTGCCGACGACGTTCGTCGGCACAGGTCCATATGGGAAATTCCGGCTAATACCAAAACATGGTTGTGCACAAAGTCCAATGCGGCGAGTGCCTGGCGACCATTGCCAGGCAGTACCATTTTCCCTGGCAGACGATCTACCAGGCGCAGGAAAACGAGGCCTTCCGAAAGAAGCGACCCAACCCGAATGTGATCTACGAGGGTGACGAAATTGTCATCCCCGACAAGCGCCTCAAAGAGGAATCAGCGGTGACAGAAAAGAGACATCTGTACAAGCTGAAGAGCTCTGTGTGGATGTTCCGCTTGGAAATGCGGGACGAAACATTCAAGGGTTTGGAGGGCATCCCCTACGAGTTACGGATTGAAGGGATGGATCCTATAAGAAAGAGGACTGGCAAGAACGGGTTGATCGAGACTCGCATCCTGGCGGAGGCCAGCAGCGGCGCGCTGCTTTTCCAAGGCGAAAAGTTCCAGCTTAACTTCGGAGGGCTTGATCCCGTCACCCGCATGAGTGGCGTTCAGCAGCGCTTAAGTAATCTCGGTTTCAAGGCCGACCCGCCAGGGAACGGCGCGGCCGGATCGCAAACGTGCAAAGCGATCGCCGCCTTCCAGTCTACCCAAAAAGACCTAAAGCCGACCGGAAAGATTGACAGCGATACGCGGAAGCGTTTGCTGGAAGTCCATGACAACGACAAGAGGGTGTGCGATGCCGAGGAGCCAATGACCTGCACGGCAGGAGAAGCACCGGCCGGCGACCGCGGGAGTCCTGGGCCCGGGGGCAAAAGTGATCTGTCGTATCTGGACTTTGGGTTTGAAGCCATCGAGGACGAATAGATCAAAATGCTATGGCTGCAACGGAAACACAAGAATATCCCTACTCATACGCTTGTGACCAGACCGCTACGTGTCATTTAGCGGACGTGGCGAAGGTTCAGGCGGGTGCTGAGTTCAAGAACACTCTGGTCGTCTCTCGCATGCTTCGGGTACGGGTCCTGGATTGCCGGTCCGGTCAACCGTTGCAGGGCGTCCCCGTCCAGGAGTTGCGCATTAACGGCAAAGCGGTGGTCCGATACCGTGCAGCCCATAAGGACTGGGACATATCCACGCACTTCCCGCTTTATGAGAAGGACAGCCAATGGTTCTTCGGCACAAAAGCCGGGACGCTTATCAAGGCTTCTCAGAGAGCGCTCAATGCCCTTGGCTTCGATTGCGGCAGCCCATCGGATTCCTACGGGCCCCAGGGAAAAACCGCGTTCTTGCAGTACCAGGTCCGGTGTGGCGATATGCAACTAGATGCGAAGGATGTCGCCAAAATCAAGCTCTTTGAGGTTAAGAAAATCGCGGACAAATGGCTGAAGCCACCCAACAAGGATGCGCTGAAGGATATCGTGGACCAGAATGGTGACGCTGTTCCATTCACGGCGCCGACCCCGGAGGAATGCCGGAATATTATCGCCATTTATAACACTCGATCTTACAGCGCGGCCCAGTTCCATTTGGCCTCTCTTGGGTATTACCCAGGCAACAAGGATCCGCTAGGGACTGGCGCTATGGATGATCAGGACCTTGGGACATGGCCCGAAAGTTGGAAGCAAGCCTTCAAGGCTTGGCAAAGGGTGGAGTTTGGCTACACAGCGAACCAGTGTTGGGATTGGATTAAGCGGGAGAAAGAGGGCAAAAAGCTTCAGGATCGAGACCGCAATTTCGTGACCAACGACCATGGGGACATTCACATCCCAGTGCCCGTCTCAATGCTGGGCAGCCAATGGACTCTAGAAGTCGGATTCGCCGATTTCGCTATTGTGGCGGAAGCAAAGGAAGTGGAATATCAAGACAAAAACAAAGCTCAAATCCCGCGACGCTACGGGCCGCCGCCGCCGGTCAAGGCTCCACCAGCAGGTTCCGCACCCGCGGCGCCGGCTGCGCCAAAAAAATACCCGATACCAGGACCGACCAAGTTCTCGATCGAATGGTTCGACAGTCAGGTGGGTAGTAGCGTAGCGGACAAGTGGGACAAGGGTTGGGGCTGGCGCTGCGGCAACCAGCGCAGCATTTCCGAAGAGGAGCGAAAGTCTTTCACGGAGTTCCGCACTTCATGGACCTTCACCGTGCCGGCGTTTAACGAAGCTGAACTGGGCGATCCCGCCAAAGGGCCGCAATGGCAGGTCCTGCATCAGCGCACGAAGGCCTTCTCGATGTTCTACGACAGCGAGGAGGACATGCCTGAATTCGTAGTCTTCGCCTTAGTCTGGTGCCAGCCCGTCTGGGACGAGATAAAAGACCCCGGTCGTCTATACCACACCAACTCGAACGTATATGTGGATGTGGACGCGGGTGCCCAGCTGAAAGATCGTAGCCACAACATGCACGTCGTAACCGTCGCCTCCAAGCTTGGCGGCTCCGACCCCTATGGCAATAAAGGGTATGGTAAAATTGCAAAACTCCCGGCTGGCAGCATTTACCCATGGCGATCACACGAGCATGCGGGCCTCGATATGCATGCTGTGTTGGGGGCGAAGGTCTTCGCGGTTCACGCCGGCCGGCTGACGAGGTTGGGGGGTCTGCAGCCTGCTCCCAACAATCCTGGACAATACCTCTCCCCCGGCGGAAATTATGTCCAGATCGTATGGTCCGGCGAAGGCCAGACGGTAATCATGTGTCTTCACTTCAGTCAGTACCTCACCCCGACGCACGAACACGTGAAGGCAGGCCAAGTCGTCGGCTTGGCTGGGCGGACAGGGAACCTCTCCCCTCGAAAGCCCGACGGGCAACCCGGACTCTCCGGTAACCCAGGACACACGCACCTGAATATGGGGGCGGTCGGAAATCACACTGCACTGGAGACAACCCCGGATGCTGACAACAGGGTGTGCATCCCTACCAACAACACGCCTCTGCTATTCCCCTGTCGGTGCGAAGTGAATGATCCCGCGCAGGATCCGAGCGGTTGTCAGTTTCAGAACAGTAAGTTCACAAAGACATGCTGGGCCGTGGCGGAGTTAGTGTGCCCGTACATGTGGAAGGACCAAACCAACTTCCGCCTGCAGGCGCAGCTCCGATACTTGTTCGAGAAAAAAATTGCCCCCCCCGGCGGTTTCCCCTCCGGTTCAGCGTACCTTAACCCCGGACCTACGGATGGAACGATTAACCCCGTGCCTGACCCCGGCACCGCTGCAAGCCCAACTCGTCAGGCCATACGTGCCTTCCGAATTGCCAACCAACTTACACCACAGGATGCCAAGCCTTACGAGGGGTGCGAAATGGATAGCGAAGCTTGGAGTAAATTGAACGAACAGGCGCCAGTCGTTGAACCTGAGGGTGCCTCGCATTTCAATGATGCTGAGCCGGGGCCCCAGACGTCGGAAACGGCGTGAGGGCCAGCATGGTTTGTTAAGTCCGGCGAGCGGGCGGCCCAATGCCTCCGACTTCACCATCCAGGCGGCCAACTTCAACCAGCCCGTCACCGGCTGGGACCAGGGCGACTTCAACTACGACGGCCTCGTCAACGCCGCCGATTTCACCGACTTGGCGGCGAACTTCAACCAGAGCGTCAGCGGCGCGGCCGTGTCGGCCGGCGACGTTGCGGCGTTGGATGCATTCGCCGCGGCCAATGGATTGCCCTTGCCGACGTCCAGTGTTCCGGAACCGGCGAGCGCGGTGATGATGGTGATGGCTGGGGCGGGAATGATGGTAGGGCGACGGAGAAAACGAACGCTCGCGGCGGCTGGACACGGTGTCCGCGCCGTGCAGACTTCGATCACGTGATTGGCGACACCGATGTCCCATGCGTGACGTCGGATGCGAAGCGTTCCGATTCGTTTTGGCGATACCGCATCGCCGCGTCAGCCGACCGGAGGAGGCGATCACCCAGAGGGCGGCGTCGCCGATGGAAGGGCCATAGATTCGCCTGGCTGCAATTCTGGAGCGATTTCCGGCGTTCCGGGCATTTTCCATGTTTCCGAACTGTTACTGCCGGCAATTCGCCGGAGAAAGCGAATCGGCAATAGTCATAGGTACCCGATCGCGCGCGTTCCCATCGCGCGATGTGCCGGGAAGGCAATACGAATCTGGACACGATGTCCGCAGTTACGCGTGATCTCAATAATGGAAAAGGCGTCACTCGCGTCATCGGTCCGCGACGCCGGCCATGGACACCTTTTGTTGCCGGACGATTCCGACCTAAGCCAACGAGTAACGGCTGCCCCGTTCATCCTTCAGAGGCGTTCGCTTCAGCCTTCTCTCCTTGACCAGCTTCGAGATGAGATTCGCCGCCGCGCCAGCACGTCCTTCACTTGCCCAGTCCTTTTCAATTTCCCGGCCGATCGGGTTCGATTTGCGCTTCACAAAATCGAGGATCATCTGTTCGCCGCTCACTGCAAACTGGCGACGGACCCGTAAGCGTTTACGGCGCTTCTTCCCAATTGTGGCGGTCCTCTTCGCCCTTGTGGTTGCTGCCTTGGTGTTGATGCCGACGTGGCCCAAATCTGCAAGCTGCTTGAGGATGACCTTGGCCGCTTCTTCCAAGTCGGCAGTTCGCGCCTTCCGCTCCTGCTCGATTTGTTTCAGCGTCCGAAGCAAGCTCCTAATCCTTCAACGCGACGGTTGGCATTAACTCCTGATTTGGGAATAGCGTACGTTCGAATTGCAGTCTCAAATCCGGGTCATAGCGTTGTAGGATTAGGAACCGGCAGATTTCCCAAAAAGCGCCAAATTGTTCTCGCTTTGCGAAATATTTTCATCTAAGCTGCTGCCACAGAAGCGGCGCAAGTCTGTTTTGAAGCTTTGTCAGAATTTCGTAAGTGCATTTCCGCGCTGCTATTCGATGTTCGTCGTTGAGTTTCACTCCATTCGGAAGGGAGAAGGTAAATGACTTATTCACGCCTGCTCGCAACAGTTGGCTTTGCTGGGTTGGCTCTGAGGGTGGGTTTGCCGGAGGCGAGGGGACAGGCAACGGCCAGCGCGGATTCGAGGAATCTGGAGATGGCCCAATATGTCGGAGGGACGACTCAACATTTCTGGGGCGCGTTTGATGCTGGGGGCACGACGTATGAGCTATCGGCAGAGGCGAACAACGAAGGGGGCGTGCCGAATTTTGCGGCTTTCGGGCCGGACGCGAAATTCAACGGTACCGCAAAATCCTTGAGTTCAAAGACTTGGCCCCAGATTTCAGCGTTCGTTCCGCCGGCGGGGGCAACGAAAGCATTCGGAAGTGCGTCAGGGTCGTCCACGGTGACTGTCGCCGGGGTTGGCCCTGGCTTTGGCCCTGGCTTTGGCGGATTTGGCCCCGGCCCCATCAACGGCATCGGCGGCGGGTTCGGCGGAGGACCGGCGGTTAACCCCACGGAGTACGATGCAAACGGTCTTTCGCTCGCCAGCGTGAAAAAGCCGATTCCCGGCGGATTCGGAACGGCGACCGCGACGGTAACCGATCCCTGGCAGTTGGATCTTCCCTATTTGCCGGGTGACGGAACCAGCCCGATTACGGTCGATGGCATCACCGGCACATCCAGCGTCGGCGAGGGAATCAACATGCACACCTATGTCGATCTGTCCGGATCATCCCTGAGCTTCGACCCGAACGGCAGCGGATCGTTTGATTGGCATGTTTCAATTGACGGAATCAACTCGGCTGATTCGAACTACCTATTGGATTACAGCATGGCTGATGATGCCAGTGGTCTGACGTCAACGCTGTCGGTGTCGCCGGATGTGCATATATTCCTCAATGACTTTTACTACAGTCAAACCGATCCAACGGTATATTACGGGAATCCGGAATTTACGCCTTCCACGGAGGTCACCGCCGCGCAGTTGAAGAGCTATCTGGATTCATTTCAGGAGAGCGGCGGATGGTCACTGGGGAACACACCGGTGCTGATCGGGCTGGAGTTTGCGGTTCCGAACTCCGCGGTGGGAACGGACCCGAGCGATATGTCGGAGCGGGTGTTTGATTACCACAGCGATGTAACTGCCGAAGCGTACGATGCCGCCCCGGTGCCGGAGCCAGCCTCGGCGGCGCTAATGGTGGTGGCGGGATTGGGAATGGTCCGCTGGCGGCGACGCAGATAATTCGACCGCGGCGGACGAGTATCAGGTGTTGGTGGACACCATGTCCGCGGTCGCTCGTGATCTCAATGATGGGAATGGCGTCACTCGTGTCACCAGCCTGACGCGCCAGCCATGGACACCTTCGTTGCAGCCAATGCTGCCTCCCTGTCGGAACCCACCAATAATAGAGGCCGGCACCGCCGGGCGGTTGAACCGCTCGAAACGGGCGCTGCTGGGCGATGACGCCTGCCAACGCCTTCGTCAGGCGGCCTTGCGAACGCAGCCCTGGTTTTTTTCCCGGTCCCAGAACGGAACCCGGCAAGGCGATCGTGGCCCAGAATGGCCGCACGCGTCAAAAGGGCCCGCTTTCCGTCCGGCAAGCTCGGGCGAGTCTCTCGGATTTGAACGGCATGGTGGCGCAGATGGTGGAATTAAGGCGATCGATCCTGGGGCAATTGGTTGATTCTTCACACTCGTCAAAAGAGGGCGCATCTACCTCATCGTGCCAGATTCGTGCTGCGGGCACATCGATCGACGCAAATTATCGCCTCCGGCCACAAAAATTGCGGTGGCAACTTTTCCTGCGGCGGCTAAAATTACCTGCGGATATCGCATCTCTTGAAAGTAAGAGGGAGGGCGGTACGGGGTCTTCAAATTGGTGGCCTGCGCGAGAGTTCATCGGCTCAGGAAGTGGCCTTCGCTTTTGGAAAGGCTGGATGGTGCGTGATGTTGAGCATCAATAAACGGTCCGCCAAAACCCGGCGGTTCGCCTGCCACCCCCACTTTGAGGCGCTTGAGGCTCGCGTTCTTTTGTCCGCATCTTCAACGGTGCAGTTGTCGCTTTTCACGAAGGCGGCGCCGGCGGACGAGTCAGGAACACCCCAGGGGCTTTCGCCGGCAATGATTGAACAGGCTTACGACCTCAACGGTATCGTCTTCACAACGGGCGGGAAAACAGTCAACGCCAACGGCGCGGGTGAAACGATCGCCATCGTGGACGCGTATGGCGATCCGAACATCTCCGGCGATCTTCAGACATTCGACGCCAACTTCGGCATTGGCAACGATAACGCGTCGGGCCAATTCGTACTGACCGTCGCAACACCGGAGGGTGCCGTGCGAACCAATGCCGGATGGGCGTCGGAAGAATCGCTTGACGTGGAGTGTGCGCACGCGATTGCTCCGGAGGCAAACATCTTGCTTGTGGAGGCTTCTTCCGACAGCATGACGGCGTTGACCAACGCGGTCGCCTGGGCTGCATCGCAGACCGGCGTTGTGGCCGTCTCGATGAGCTGGGGCGATTCTCCGGAGTTTTCCGGCGAAACCGCCTACGATCACGACTTCACAACACCCAGCTCGCATCCCGGGGTGACATTCGTCGCCGCATCCGGCGACGATAGCCAGCCCAACTATCCCTCGACCTCCGTTAACGTTCTGGCGGTGGGCGGGACGACGTTGACCGTCGATGGTTCGGGCGATTTCGTCAGTGAATCCGCTTGGATCGACAGCGGTGGGGGAACCAGTCCCTACGAGGGAACCACTAAACCTGATGTCGCGTACGATGCCGACCCCAACACCGGCTTTCTGGTGTACGATTCAATTCCCTACGGCGGAGAATCGGGTTGGCAGGTGGTGGGCGGAACCAGCGCGGGCTCGCCGCAGTGGGCTGCCATTATCGCGCTGGCGGATCAGGGCCGATCGCTGCGCGCCTTGGGATCGCTCGATGGTCCGACGCAAACCATACCTGATCTTCACAGTTTGCCGTCCGGCGATTTCAACGACGTGACTGGAGATGGCTTGACCGGCCGGGGCAGCCCCATTGGCGAGAAGATCATTTCCGCCCTGGTGGGTGGGAGTATTACTTCGGTCAGTTCATCCAATGGCGCGCCACCCAGCACCGCCGCCTCCCAGTTAGCCTTTGTCCAGCAACCGACGAAGGTCGTTACCGGCAGCGATATCACACCGGCGATCACCGTGGATGTGGAGGATTCTGCTGGCAACGTCGTTATGTCCGACGATTCCAGCGTGACGATTTCCGTCGCCAGCGGACCTGGAACTCCCAGCGGCACCTTGACTGTTGCCGCTAACAGCGGCGTGGCGACTTTCAGCGATATCACTCTGAACATTCCCGGCAGCTATACGCTCGACGCCAGCGATGGCTCTCTCACCGGCGCGACTTCCGACGGCTTCGTGGTCGCCGAGCCTCAGTTGGCCTTCACCCAGCAACCGACCGATACTCAGGTCGGCATGACGATTTCACCGCCCATCACGGTCGCGGTCGAAGATCCCAATGGTAACGTGATTGCCGCCGACGATTCCACGATAATGTTGAACATCGCCAGTGGTCCCGCCGGTGCAACCCTTGGCGGCACTGTCTCCGCCACCGCGGTCAACGGCGTCGCGACGTTCAGCGGACTATCACTTGATAAGGCTGGCACCTACAAATTTGTCGCAAGCGGCACCGCTGTTGACTCGGGAGACTCTAACGCATTTAGTGTCTCGGCTGCCGTTGCAACACATTTGGCATTCGTCGAGCAGCCGGCGTCATTCTGGCAGTATAGCTCGATGACAAGCCCCGTTGTCGTGGCTGTCGAAGATCGATTCGGCAACGTTGTGTCGGCGGGCGGCGCGGCGCAAGTTACGCTCGCCATTCAGTCCGAGCCGGGGGGAGCCGAACTTTCCAGCCCAATTACCGCGACCGCATCTCGCGGCTTGGCATCGTTCATGGGACTCGCGGCGAGTCTGCCGGGGACCTATGTTCTTATTGCCCGTTCCGGCTCATTGACCCCTGCCACCAGCAACGCGTTTGTGGTGGTTCCGGTTCCCGTGACCGAGCGATTTTCGTTCAACGGAACACCCCTCAGTTCTGAGGAAATTACCTTTCAGCAGTTTCGAAACTCCCAGGTAGATACCACCGAGGGCCCACCAACCTTCGCCCAGGCCCAAGCGGGTCTCGTCGCCGTGGTTGCGGATTCGGCGATCGCTCCGTCGCTTGCCGCTTCATCTTCCATCGCGTTTTCGGCGTCCACGGTTTCGCCGTTCGCCAGCAGCGTTTTGACCAGCAGTTCCAATCTCGAATCGCAGCTGCTGGAAGGTGGATCAGGAGACAATGAACTTCTGAATTGATCGACATCAAGCTGCTGGTGCTTGCGCTTGGCACCTGCCCTGCCCATCGGGCGATGTCCGCCGGGCCGGAAGGTGAACTGGACGGTTTTGCTGGCCGGTTCTGCCAAAAGCTTGATGGCGTCCTTGGCGGCGCCGAGCCAAGAAAGACGTTTCTCCAAACTCCAAATCTCGGTATCCTACGCAAAATTGCCGACCACATTCGTCGGCAGAGGTCCATATAGGAAATCCCTGTTAGAATACTGTCCACAGGGGGGTAAGATGGAATCCCGATGAAGCACTCAGAGCATATCGTCAACATGGTCGCGGCTAGTTTTCATGCGTCGTGGCTGCTGCTTATAGTTGTCGTCGTTCTGATTTTCGGTTGGTTCGGGGGATGGCAGCAAAGCAATCCGGCGGACAAGCCGAAGAATTCGAAATAATTTCAAACTGTACCAGTACCCAATCTTGACGATCCGATCAACGGCCAGGACTTCACCCTCCTGGCGGCGAACTTCAACCAGGGCGTGAGCAGCGCGGCGTCGGCCGGCGACATGGCGGCATTGGACGCCTTCGCCGCGGCCAACGGATTGTCTTTGCCAACTTCCGGTGTGCCGGAACCGGCGAGTACAGGAACGATCGTGATGGCTGGATTGGGGATTGTCCGCCGACGGCGACGATCGTCGGCGGAGTGTCATATGGGAAATCCGGGATACTACGACTCGGGACGCAATATTCGCCCATCGCTTCGCACTGGCTCAACCGGTGCTGGCCCGCCCATTCCGCAGACACGCTGATCTCAAAAGTCATGAGTCAGGATCTCCATCGTCCGCCGACAGAGTTCGCGGCCGTAGTCGGTCCAGACGCCCGTGCCCCAATAACGGTAACAACTGGTCTGGGTCAAAAGAAGATGAAACAGGGCGTTGCGATATCGATGTTCCGCGGTGGACACATGTCGGCCCGAGACCTTCTCGTTGAACAGGGCGCTGGCCGCTTCCATCGGTCCGAGCATCTGCCGGTAACCACGGACCCAAGAAACGTTGTTGGTCCAGCTTCCGCCTTCAACATGGAAGCGGCTGTCGCGGCGGCGCAGTTCGTCGATGGTCTTTTCCATGACTTCGGGGCCAGCGCCGGCAGGAAAAACATCCCAGATTCGCGTCTGAAGGATGGGCTGGATCGGGGACAAGTCGCGTTCCGTTATCCCGATTGATTCGAGGTACTCGAGATATTCACCGACGTTCGCTGGCGGAGTATCGGAGCCGGAAGCTTCGGCCATGACCTGTACGTACTTGGAGGGAAACTCGTTCATCATCACCCCGCCGTTTTCACCATCCGCAATCTGCGTCGCCAGTTCCGGCGCCGGTTTTCCCGCCAGCGAGACGCGCGACAATCCTCTGGCCTGGTAGTAGGGCTGAAGCTGTCCGACGAGCTTGGTGTCACTTCCTTGGGTCTTGATAATCGCGATGATGCTGAGGGTCTGGCCGCGGGAGTTCCGGGCCACCAGACGATGCGGAATATGCGGCTGACGGACAGGCCCGCCATCCTCGATTTGCTCGACGGTGTGCTCCTGAACCAGAACCCAGCGGTAACCGCAATCCTTCAATGTCCGGATGAACTCGTAGCAGATGTCCGGGTGGTTCGGCAGGGCCATCTCGGCTGGCGAGAAACCCCGCACCCGGCTGAGTGCCTCAAGCCCGAAGATGGCGGCAAAATGATGCTGCCAAGCACGCACATGCAATCGGTAGTCCTGCACGGGCGAGGACGGCGCTACAGGATGTCCCCACGCCGAGCCCAGCCACTCCACAGACCGGCGATACTCTGGGTTGCAGGTGATCGTCTTGAGGCTTTCAAAGACGTCGTCGAGCCCCATTTGCCGCAACCCGTAAAGCAGACACCCCGAATAGTCGAGCATCACCCGGGGCCGACTCCCTGCTTGAACCAGTTGGGGAATGAGCTGGCCCATACGCTTGTATCACGACTGGAAAACGCCCGCGTTGTAGCTGTCCCCCGTATCGAACATGTGTTTGAGGTTGCTGACGATCCGGGCAGTTTTGATGTCTCCGCCTCCGGCGGGAATTAGGGGCTGATGCATGTGGAGGGCGATGGCAAAGGCGCTGTGCACATGGGCAAAGTCAATCCCGCTGTCAACGAGGTAGAGTGGCCCCGGCCGCGCCATTGCCTCGGCAACGGCAGCTTCATGGCCGCAGAGGGTGGGAAGCCCATCGGTTTGCTCAGGGGGGTTCACCGCTTGCATGCATTGCTCCTATTCAGATGCCACGAGCCAGTGCGCCGCGGCGTGCGGTCGGGGTCTTTCGCTCGATGTAATCTTCGACCGCGCATTACGGCGGCGATGACCGGCGCTGACCATGTTTTGACCTGGCTGAAGCAACACCTTCGGTAGCCGGGGCCGCGCCCCTGCGACGCACGAAGCAATGTAATCGATTGGACGGGCCGATCCATTGCGGGGGGTTGGGGAGCTGGTCTTGATTGCCGATGACGCCGAATCGGTCGTGCTGACGGTTGAGAAGCGCTGGCGTTGCCCCGAGTTTCCGTGCCCTTTACTCGTGGCCGCCATGCTGGCGCAGCAAATCCACCACGTCATTATGGCCCTTATCGCCGTAGGTTCGGGGACGTTGTGGATGCAACGGACAAATGGATTCGGAAATTACCTGACGCCGAAGCCCGGTGAGGAGGTGAGCGGAGGGGTCGCCAACTATAAACAGCGAGAGTTTTGGGGATTCGCGTTTACAAGCGGCGACATGCAGCAGTCTTTGTTTGGCCCCAACGGCGAGGACTCCGACAGTCGCCGAATGATTGGGCATGTCGCTGGGCTGGAAGTCTCTTTGGTTTGGGTGACTCTGGTCACCGCCGTGCTGCCCATTTGGTGGGGGATACTTAGCGGAAGGAATTGGCGGGTGCGGCGGAACAGCGCGTCACCGCATTCGTGCGTGCGATGCGGTTATGATCTTCGCGCCACGCCCGACCGCTGCCCTGAATGCGGAGCAATCCCGCCATAAGAGGAAATACTTTCAAACTGACTTCGACGACCGGCTCCGCACAAAATGTCGTCAGTCTTGTAACCGGCTAGCCTCTTCAGTCTTGCTGTGTGCGTCGTTCCGCTCCCAGGCGTCCCGCGCGGCGGGCTTGGCCTGATCCCATTTCAACTTCGACTTCCCTTTGGAACGATCCCAGTCCTGCGAGAGGGCTGTCTCCACATCTTCGAAATTTGTTGCGGTGCTGCGGCTGCGCGATTCCCAGCCGTATTGATACGCGGGACCGTATTCGTCATACGAAGCGCCGGGAATCGCGTAGGGTCGTGACGTGTAATGTTCGCGCCAGTAACCGTGCTCGACGCTCGGATTGATTTCTTCGGCCACCCCCTTGCCCACAAGCCCCCCCGCGACCGCGCCAACTGCGGCTCCCACGGCCGTCCCAACCGGCCCCGCCACCGTGCCCATAGCCGCGCCCGCCACGATCGCTCCACCGGCGACAGCGACTCCGCCCACTGCTGCGCCAATTCCTGTGCCGACAGGATGAGAGCCCGGTGCCTTGGTGATGGGGTCGGGGTTTGCCGCTGGGTCATTCGTTCGGACCTTGTCAGAGTGTGCGCTGTTCATAACGTTTCCTCAAAAAATCTCCGTGAATCGGAAAACACCCGGATGTTACTCACAATTTGCAGTATGGCAGAATTTTTTCCATCACGGTACGCGCAAACTTCCAAACAAAATCCGCAGCCAAATTGGAGCAAACTCAACTTTTCGTCCAATTCCTTTTGGTGGAACAAATCCGCGCGGCACAGATCTCCCTTGTACTCGCACTTCGGCGGAAATGATGACCCGGCCAGGAGTTGCAGGGACCATCGTGGCGCGTTGCCTAAATGCGGCACAATGCCGCCGAAAAGGAAATGATTTCAGCCTGAATCAGTACCCGCGATTTCGATGGCTGCGAACCAGATCAGAGTTGGGCCGTACACTCCAAGACCCGGTGTGCTGCCCAATAGAACTATTCATCGGTGTTGTGTGGTCATGGAGCAATGGGGCGAACCTGCTACGCGGCTTCGATTGTGATTTTTATCTTGGCTGGCGGATTGGTGCCCAGCGCCCATTTTTGGATGTATTGGGTTTTGAGCACCGGCGGCTTGCCGCCATCGCCCAGTTCCTCCTCGTACACGTAGGTGCCCTTTGTTTCTTTGCCCTTGGCGAGAATGACTTCGATCTTCTGCATGGTTCGGCTCCTTGTGGATCAGGCGGATGGGGATAAGGGGAGATTCGCCGCGCCCGCAACCCTCAGCGGTTGTCGCCGCCGCGCGGACTCGGGCGTTGGCGCGGGTGGCCCATTACGACCGAATCATCGCGGGGATCGCCAGCGGCAAATATGCCACGACGGACGACATTATCAACGCGGTGAATCCCCAGGCCGGCAGCGCGCAGCAGCAGCGGGCACGATATCAGGAGCGCGAGCAGGTGATGCAACAAGCGGAACAAATGCGCCAGCAACAGGAGAAGGAGGCCCAAGCCAGAATGAAGCAGTTCATGGCAACGAAATTCGACCCCTCGACGGTGCAGGGGGCGGTTTGCGCCTTCATTCAGGCCAGAGAAAGAAAAGATGCAGCCTCTATGTCCAACTTCTTCTTCGCTGACAATGCCGGGCCAGGGTAATTTCGAGGTGCCCGGAGACGTCGCGCACTCCGCGCCGCCACATACCGGTACACAAGGTCCTGCACCGACGAATCGCAGTTCCCCCGCAGGCGCGATGAATTCGTTCGCCGCCGCGCTTGAAAATCTGGATGCCGAAGGTGTCGTCGATTCCATTGACATCCCCGGGGATACCGACGGCGCCTATCGCCGGCCATTAGTCAACCAATACCTTGCGGGTAGACGGTTCCTTGTTGCAGTCGAAGCACGCTTTGGCACGAGCGCCGCCGATTCTTTTGCCGGCGATTACAATGTGCCCGGCGACAAAAAATGGATGCTGGATTACACCGACGATGAGTGGATCATCACCCCCGACTATCCGGACCTGGCATTCGCCAACAGGGCCGCCCTTCGGGGCGAGGCAAGGTGGGTGCCGTTTATGCATCGAGGCACGGACGGCATCTGGCGAATCGCCCGAAGATTCCCTGAAAACCCGCGCCAGATTCACGAAAGAGCATTGGCCGCAATATCCAATGTCAAGGCTTACGAAAATGCGATTGCCGCCATCAAAGCGGGAAAGTATGCAACGCCCGCAGACATGGCCAACGAGGTGGTGCCAAGCATTAACCAAATGTCAACCATAAGATGAATCGGAATACTGTCGCACACAGTGCTTTCAGTTCATAGGCTGGGGTCACGGGCTCGAGCCCTGTATCCCCCACTTTCGATGGCTTGGACGCTCAAGTTGTGTCGGCCTGACAACGCGAAGCTCAAGCTGGCTAGTATGGACCGAAATCCATACAATGGAGCAACTTGGCCATTTCGGAGGATTTCTAATGCAGATGATTGAGGCGGTCATCAAGCCGCACAAGATCGACGAAGTCAAACAGGCTCTGGCGAAAATGGGCGTGCTGGGGGTGACGGCGATGGAATGCAAAGGGTTCGGCCGGCAAATGGGACACACCGAACGGTATCGCGGGGCGAAGATGGACGTTGGATTCGTACCGAAGGTGTTGATCAAGGTTTGCGTGAAATCGGAGGATCTGGAGAAAGCGACGGCGGCAATTATCGAGACGGCGCGCACCGGAGAGGTGGGTGATGGGAAAATCTTCATCTATCCCGTGGCGCAGGTGATTCGCATCCGCACCGGCGAAACCAATGAACAGGCTTTGTAGCTCCGATTTTTCATGGTTGGATTCGAGGACCGCCGGAATCTTTTTAATGTATTCCGGCGGAGTAATTCAGGCCCGGTCGAGTCATCGGAGGTGATGACGTCACCGGCCTGGTAGCGGAGGAAAACATGAAGCGGACATTGATTGGGCGGCTCTGCGCGCCGGCGGTTCTGGTGTTGTTTGCCTGGACGCCGGCGGGCGCTTGGGCAGCCGAACCGGTGCGGCTGGGCGATCCCAGGAACATCAATTCCGGGAATACGGCCTGGATGCTCGTCAGCACGGCCCTGGTTCTCATGATGACCGCGCCGGGACTGCTGCTGTTTTACGGCGGACTTCTGCGAAAGAAAAACGTCCTCTCCGCCATGATGCACTGCTTCGCCCTCATGGCGGTTGTGAGCATCGTTTGGGCGCTGATCGGCTATTCGCTGGCCTTCGACGTGGGGACGCCGTTTTTGGGTGGGTTGCGCTTTGCCATGCTGCGCGAGGTCGGCGCCGCTCCGGTGGAATACGCCCCCACCATCCCCCACACCGTGTGGATGGCTTTCCAGATGATGTTCGCCGTCATTACTCCGGCGCTCATCTGCGGGGCTTATGCCGAGCGAATCAAGTTTTCCTCCATGTTGGTCTTTTCGACGGCGTGGCTTTTGCTCGTGTACTGCCCGATGGCTCACATGGTCTGGGGCAAAGGCGGCTTGTTGAGCTGCTCGTTCGGTGGATCAATCCCCGCGATGGATTTCGCCGGCGGAATGGTGGTGCACGTCAGCGCCGGGATTTCCGCGCTGGTGGCCGCGCTGATGCTGGGCCGGCGGCATGGATATCGCACGCACCCGATGCCGCCGCATAGCATGGTGCTTGCCGTTATCGGCGCCGCCATGCTGTGGGTTGGATGGTTCGGATT
>Ga0181530_10003241_pt1 | contig 18426 bp, 20 predicted proteins | sample PEATcosm2014_Bin_42_FD_119769 | JGI IMG/M metagenome (GOLD analysis project Ga0181530, IMG submission 119769) | Peatland microbial communities from MTU Mesocosm Facility, Houghton, MI, USA - PEATcosm2014_Bin10_60_metaG | ecosystem: Environmental > Terrestrial > Soil > Wetlands > Peat | place... | reverse complement strand
TTCTACGGCTCGCGCGGAGGCCAGCCCCTCAACGAACCCATCGTCGGCATGGCCGCGGATGCCACGGGGCTGGGCTACTGGCTCGTGGCGAGTGACGGGGGCATCTTCAACTACGGCGACGCCCCGTTCTTGGGCTCGGCCGGCTCGCTCCCCCTCAACAAGCCGATCGTCGGCATGTTGGGCGTGCCCGGAGGCGGTGGGTACTGGCTCGTCGCCTCCGACGGCGGCATCTTCAGCTACGGCGACGCCGCCTTCCACGGGTCGACCGGCGGCCTCGCTCTGAACGCACCCATCGTCGCCATGGGGTGATCTCGCCGCGCCGAGACGCGACGCTGCTGCTCACCCGAGCGAGTCAGCGATCGGAGGCTTCCAGTGTCCTTCGGTAGACGTTCGTCTGGCGCGTCTCGAAGCCCATGCGCAGATACAGCCGGTTGGCCGCCTCGCGGTCGGGGCGCGACGTGAGGTCCACCGTGCGTGCACCCAGCTCGGCCGAGTGGTCGAGCGCCGCCTGCACGAGCGCCGCTGCCGCCCCGCTCCCCCGGGCGGCCGCGTCGACCACCACATCCTCGATCCACGCCCGCACGCCGGTCGGGATCTGGAAGGCGGCCAGGGTCAGCATGCCCACGACGCGGTCTTCGTCGCGCGCCACGAAGAGCGTGGTGGCGGGGTCGGCCACGATCCGCTCGAGCACGGCACGGGTGGGCGGCGGGGACGAGGAGGACAGCTGGGGGACGAGCGCGGCCACCGCGGCGCACAGGCCGTCGTCGACCGACCCGGTGGCTTCGACCGCGATCACGACGTCGCCGAGCCGCCCCGCCACATCGGTTGGCGCACGCTGTCGTAGAGGACGTCGCGCCGCTCGCCGTTGATCGCCGCGAAGACGAGGTCGCCCCAACGCTCCGAACCGACGAGCGGTTGCGGCAGGGTCTCGCGGGTGAACCATCCGACGTCGCGGGTCTCGAGCGGGTGCGGAGCGAGCTCGCCGCCGATGGCACGGCAGTAGAAGAGCAGCGAGTACAGGGGCACCCGCGTGAAACCGAGGCGCAGGCCGTCGAGGACCGCGATGAGACGCACCGGCTCCACGATGATGCCGGTCTCCTCCTCGACCTCCTTCACCACCACCTCGGCCGCCGAGTAGCCGACGTCGCACCAGCCGGTCGGGTAGAGCCAGATGCCCGAGTCGGCCCGCTGAATCAGCAGCAGCTCGCCCTTGTCGTTGCCCACCGCGGCGCCGACGGCGACCTTGGGCGTCACGTAGCCGGGGACGCCCTTGCCCACGGTGTCCATCCACTCCTGCACGAGACCCCCGGCGTAGTCGGGGTGGTCGACCTCGCCGTCCGCCTCGGCCCGGATGTCGGCGGCCACCTTGAGGATCTCCTCGAAGCGCTCCTGCTCGTAGAGGCTCTCGGTGAACCCGAGGCCGGTGCGCGCGATGGCCGACAGCGCCTCGCTCCAGCGCAGCAGCGTCTTGAGGGGGACGTCGTGGTCGTCGTTCGGGTCCACGGCCGGTGACGCTACCGCGGCCCGCCGTGTGCGCCAGAATGGGGCGTGCCCGTCAACGAGGATTGCCGCCACTACGTCATGCGGACGACCCCTCGCGGGGAGCGCCTGGAGCGCTGCAAGGTGGACGCCAACGAGCCCCTGCCCTTCGCCTGCCCCGAGGGCTGCGTCTTCTACGAGCCGCGCAAGGTCTCCTCGGCCGGCTGGCACGTGCCCCGGGACCCCGAGAAGCCCTGAGCCGGCGGGACCACCCGGCAGCGACCCCGCGGGGGTCAGCCCTCGAGGACGTCCCCCAGCAGGTCGACCGTGATCCCCTCGGTGCGGAGCCAGTCGAGCGCCGCCTCCACCTGGGCGGCCTCCCCGTCGACTTCGCAGACGATCCAGCCGCGGTGCTCCTCCACGTCGGCCCGCCGGATGTTGGGCTCGACGTCGAACCGGCGCACCATGGTGGCGAGCACGGCGCGCCGCACCTCGGACTCGGGGAACGTCAGCTTGACCTTGACCCTGACCTCGCTCACGGCTCCTCCTCCTCGGTCCGTCCCGCCGCGTGCAGCACGCGGTTCAGGCTGCCGGATCGGAACCCCTCGAGGTCCAAAGAGACGAACGTGAACCCGGCCGCCCGCACGGCAGCGACGACCTCGTCGCGGCGGGCGACGACCTCGTCGAACGCGGCGGGTTCGACCTCCAGGCGGGCGGCGTCGCCGTGGTGGCGCACCCGCAGCTGCCCGAAGCCCAGGGCGCGCAGCGCGGACTCGGCGCCCTCGACGGCACCGAGGCGACCGAGCGTGACCGGCGTGCCGTAGGGCAACCGCGAGGCGAGGCAGGCGGCCGCAGGCTTGTCCCAGGTCCGCAGCCCCAGGGCACGCGACCAATGCCGGATGTCGTCCTTGGTGAAGCCCGCGTCGGCCAGCGGGAAGGTGGCCCCCGCGGCGGCCGCGGCGACCTGGCCCGGACGGTGGTCGCCCAGGTCGCTCAGGTTGACCCCGAGGACCACCGTGGCGCTCTCGGACGCGGCGAGGGGCCCGAGCGCGGCCATGAGGGCCGACTTGCAGCGGGCGCAGCGGTCGGGACCGTTGGCGACGTAGGCCGCGTCCTCCATCTCGTCGGTGGGCACGCCGACCCAGCGGAGGTCCCACTCCTCGGCCAGCGTGCGGCACTCCAGCTCCTCGGTGCCGGCGAGAGAGGGCGAGAGGGCCGTCGCGCACAGCACCGCCGGGCGCCCGAGGGTGTCGTGCGCCACCTTGGCCAGCAGCGACGAGTCGACGCCACCACTGAAGGCGACCACGACGCGTCCCAGCCGGCGCAGCTCGTCGCGGAGGTCCTCGAGCGCGGCGCTCACGCCGTCACCGTCCGCTCAGGCACCGAGGGCCGCCAGCACCTCGTCGAGGGTGCCCACCATGCCGGCGTAGAAGGGACCGAACTCGGCGTAGAGGGCCGAGGCCTCGTCGAAGCGCATCTCGTAGACGCAGTCCTTGAGGTCGTCGGGGTGGGTGCCGAAGAGGGTCACGCCCCACTCGTAGTCGTCGAGCCCGGTCGAGCCGGTGATGACCTGGAGCACCCTGCCGTGGAACGTCCGGCCCACCTTGCCGTGGCCCATCATGAGCTCCCTGCGGGCCTCGAAGTCGAGGGCGTACCAGTTGATCGCCTCGCCCCGTCGCTTGGACATCGGGTAGAAGCAGAAGGCCGCCTTGCCCTCCGGCGGGAGCTGCGGGAACAGCCGGGCCTGGCGCATGCCCTCGGGGACCCCGGCCGCGTACTCGGAGATCTCGGTCAACGAGACGTAGGACTGCGCGGGGACGAGACCCGTACGGGTCACCTCGGTCTGGAGCCGGCGCAGCCGCCAGACATCGGGGCCCAGGGCCATCAGCCCGAGGTCGGCCTTGTGGCCGAGCAGCGCGACCGGGACGACCTGGTACCCGTCCGCCCCGGCGGCGGCCAGCGCCTTGCGCAGGGCCTCCCCGTCGAATTCGGGTGCCAGCCGGCAGAAGAGGTGGAGGACCCCCAGGCCGGTCGTCGGGGTCAGAGCCACGCCGTCAGTGTAGAGAACCCTGCTGGGGGCGGAACTCGGGGCGGAAACACGATGTGCCCGGCCTTGCAGCCGGGCACATCGTTCAGCCTCGGTTGGGGGTGAGGCGTTGCCAGTGTCACCCCGGGCTGTTGCAGCACCGTGGCATCGCGGTGACACCTCGCCCCCGGGACCCCCAAAGTGGGGTAGCTACCCCAACGGAGGGTCTAGTAATCGTCCATCCCACCGGGCATGGCGGGCGACTCTTCCTCGGGCTTGTCGACGATGACCGCCTCGGTGGTGAGGAACAACGCCGCGATGGACGCCGCGTTCTGCAGCGCCGAGCGGGTCACCTTGGCGGCGTCGATCACACCGGTCTTGAAGAGGTCCTCGTACTCGCCGGTGGCGGCGTTGAGGCCGTGGGAGCCCTTGAGGTTGCGCACCTTCTCGACGATGACGCCACCCTCGAGACCCGCGTTCACGGCGATCTGCTTGAGCGGCTCCTCGACCGCCTTGCCGACGATACGGGCACCGGTGGCCTCGTCGCCCTCGAGCTTCTCGGCCCGCTCGAGGATGGCGGTCTGGGCCCGCAGCAAGGCGACGCCCCCACCGGGGACCACGCCTTCCTCAATGGCGGCCTTGGTCGTCGACACGGCGTCCTCGATGCGGTGCTTCTTCTCCTTGAGCTCCACCTCGGTGGCGGCCCCGACCTTGATGACGGCCACACCGCCGGACAGCTTGGCCAGGCGCTCCTGGAGCTTCTCCCGGTCGTAGTCCGAGTCGGTGTTCTCGATCTCGGTCTTGATCTGGTTGATGCGGCCCTTGATGTCGTTCTCCGAGCCGGCGCCCTCGACGATGGTCGTCTCGTCCTTGGTGATGACGACCTTGCGGGCAGAGCCCAGCAGGTCGAGGGTGACGTTCTCCAGCTTGAGGCCGACCTCCTCGGTGACGACCTGGCCGCCGGTGAGGATGGCGATGTCCTGGAGCATTGCCTTGCGGCGCTCGCCGAAGCCGGGGGCCTTGACGGCCACCGAGCGGAAGGTGCCACGGATCTTGTTGACCACCAGGGTCGCCAGTGCCTCGCCCTCGACGTCCTCGGCGATGATCAGCAGCGGCTTGCTGCTCTGCATGACCTTCTCGAGCACCGGCAGCAGATCGCGCACGGCGGTGATCTTGGAGCCCACCAGCAGGATGTAGGCGTCCTCGAGGACGGCCTCCATGCGCTCGGGGTCGGTCACGAAGTAGGGGGCGATGTAGCCCTTGTCGAAGCGCATGCCCTCGACCAGGTCCATGTCCATGCCGAAGGTCTGCGACTCCTCGACGGTGATGACGCCGTCGCGGCCGACCTTGTCGATGGCCTCGGAGATCATCTCGCCGATCTCGGTGTCGGCGGCCGAGATGGACGCCACCTGGGCGATCTGGGCCTTGGACTCGGTCTCCCTGGCGATGCCGTGGATGGAGCCGACAGCCGTCTCGACGGCGGCCTCGATCCCCCGCTTGAGGGACATGGGGTTGGCACCGGCGGCCACGTTGCGCAGGCCCTCGTGGACCATGGCCCAGGCCAGGACGGTGGCTGTGGTGGTGCCGTCACCGGCAACGTCGTCGGTCTTCTTGGCGACTTCCTTGACCAGCTCGGCGCCGATCTTCTCGAAGGGGTCCTCGAGCTCGATCTCCTTGGCGATCGACACGCCGTCGTTGGTGATCGTGGGGGCACCCCACTTCTTGTCGAGCACCACGTTGCGGCCCTTGGGGCCGAGGGTGACGCGTACCGCGTCCGCCAGCTTGTTCATGCCGGTCTCCAGGCCGCGGCGGGCGTCCTCCTGGAAGGCGATGATCTTGGCCATCTGGGTTATTCCTCCATTAGCACTCTCGTCATGTGAGTGCTAATAGGAAACCACCTCCGGGCCGCCAACGCAAGGGCGGGCCCGGAGCCGGTGGCGGCGGATCAGCCCCCGGCGACCGCCGGGATGATGGAAAGCGTCTGGCCAGGGGAGACGGGCGTGCCGAGGCCGTCGAGGAAGCGGACGTCCTCGTCGGCCAGGAACACGTTCACGAAGCGGCGCAGGTTGCCCGACTCGTCGAAGAGCCGGTCGGCCAGGCCGGGGTGGGCGGCGTCGAGGGCCTTGAGGGCCTCGCCCACCGTCGCCCCCTCCACCTCGACCTCGCCGGCGCCGCCGGTCAGTGTGCGCAGCTGGGTGGGGATGCGGACGGTCAGGCTCATCGGGTCGGCTCCTCGGTGTGGTGGTGGACCCCGTCGAGCTCGAGCGCGGCGTCGAAGGCGGCCAGGGTGGGGGCGATCGTCGCCGTCGGAAGGGCGCCGGGGGACCCGCTGAGGGCCTCCACCGTCTTGAGTCCGTGCCCGGTGACCAGGGCCACCACCCGCTCGTCGGGTCGGATGGCGCCCGAGGCGGCCAGCTTGCAGAGCGTGGCGATGGTCACCCCGCCGGCGGTCTCGGCGAAGATGCCCTCGGTACGGGCCAGCAGCCCGATGGCCTCGACGACCTCGTCGTCGGTCACCGCGGCGCACGAGCCCCCCGAGCGCCGCATGACCTCGAGCGCGTACCAGCCGTCGGCCGGGTTGCCGATGGCCAGCGACTTGGCGATCGTCTTGGGCTTGACCGGCCGGATGGCGTCGGTGCCCTCGAGGAACGCCGTCGCCACGGGCGCGCACCCCTCGGCCTGGGCGCCCGAGACCCGCACGGCGGGCTCTTCGGGCAGGAGCCCCACCTTGCCCAGCTCGGCGAACCCCTTGGCCACCTTGGTCAGCTGGCTCCCCGACCCGATGGGGACGACGACGTGGTCCGGGGCCTGCCAGCCGAGCTGCTCGGCGATCTCGAAGGCCAGCGTCTTGGAGCCCTCGGCGTAGTAGGTGCGCACGTTGACGTTCACGAAGGCCCAGCTGGGGCGCTCGCTCGTCAGCTCGGCGCACAGGCGGTTCACGTCGTCGTAGGTCCCCTCGACGGCGATGACCGTCCCGCCGTAGACCGTCGTCATGGTGACCTTGGCCGACTCGAGGTCGTGCGGGATGAGGACGACCGAGTCCATGCCGGCCCTCGCCGCGTGGGCGGCCACCGAGTTGGCCAGGTTGCCGGTCGAGGCGCAGGCGGCCACCTTGAAGCCGAGCTGGCGCGCCTTGGTCAGCGCGACCGAGACCACGCGGTCCTTGAAGGAGCCGGTGGGGTTGGCGGTGTCGTCCTTGATCCACAGCTCGCCCAGACCGAGCTCGGCGGCCAGTCGATCGGCCCGCACGAGCGGCGTGAAGCCGGCCCCGAGGTCCACGGGCGTCTCGTCGTCGACCGGGAGCAGGTCCCGGTAGCGCCAGATGGAGCGGGGGCCGGCCGCGATCCGCTCCCGGCTGACCGTCGACGCGATCCGCTCGTAGTCGTAGGCCACCTCGAGCGGCCCGAAGCAGTAGTCGCAGACGTGCAGGGCCTCGGCGGGGAAGGTGCGCTGACACTCACGGCAGCGCAACCCTGTGACAAAATCGACCATCGGTCCTCCTCATCGATCGGGCATTGGCACCAGGTGCTTCGCACTGGTTGCCGCGACGTCGACGGGCCCGTCCCTCAGTCGCTCTGGATGATGGCCACCATCGTAGCCCGGCCGGACCGGCCACCTCAACGCAGCGCGGCTGATTGAATCGGAGGCGTGGCGCTCACCTTTCACCACACCGACTTCCCGACCGGCCCGGTCCTCGACGCCAAGACGCGGGCGGGCCGGACCGTCTCGGTGTGCATCCCGGCCCGGGACGAGGGTTCGACGGTGGGCTCGGTCGTGCGGGCGGTGGTGCAGCCGTTCCTGGCCGCCCACGGCGGCAACGGCCTGGTCGACGAGGTGATCGTGCTCGACGACGGGTCGCTCGACGACACCGCTGAGCAGGCCCGGGACGCCGGCGCCCGGGTGGTGGCCGGTCCGGGCGGCGCCGGCGGCAAGGGCCAGGCCATGGCGGCCGCACTGGCCGCCTCCACCGGCGACATCGTGGCCTTCCTCGACGCCGACGTGGCCAACACCACGCCCGCCTTCGTGACCGGTCTGCTCGGCCCGCTCCTGACCACCGACGACGTGGCGCTGGTGAAGGGGTTCTACACCCGCCCGTTGCACGGTGACCCGACCGGCGGCGGGCGGGTCACCGAACTGGTGGCCCGCCCGGTGCTCGAGCTCCTCTTCCCCGAGCTCTCGTGGGTGCGCCAGCCGCTCGCCGGCGAGACGGCGGCCCACCGCTGGGTCTTCGAGAAGCTCGGCTTCGCCCCCGGGTACGGGGTCGAGCTCGGGCTGCTGATCGACGTGGCCCAGAGCCTGGGGGCCGAGCGGCTGGCCCAGGTCGACCTCGGCGAGCGCATCCACCGCAACCGGCCGCTGGACGAGCTGCGCCCCCAGTCCGTCGACGTGCTGCGGGCCGCGCTCGAGCGGGTCCCGCCGTCCTCGCTGCCGCCGGCATCGAGCAGCGCATGAGCACACGCGAGGGCGAAGGCCGGAGCGCCACCATCGTCGTTTCGAACCGCGGCCCCCTCGCGTTCCGCGGCGCACCCGACGGGTCGCTCGTGCCCGTGCCCGCTGCCGGCGGCCTGGCCTCGTCGCTGCACCGGCTCCTCGGCGGGAACGGCACGACGTGGGCCTCGGTGACGATGGGGGCGGCGGACCGCGAGGCGGTCGCCCGGGGGCTCATGGCCGAGGATGGGCTCGACCTCGTCCCCGTCGTCGTGGACGACGACACCTACCGCCAGGCCTACGACGTGGTCGCCAACACGACGTTGTGGTACTGCCACCACCACCTCTTCGACCCGCCGCACCGGCCCCGGTTCGACCGGTACTGGCGGGCGGCCTGGGAGGGCTACCGGACCTACAACCAGGCCATGGCGGACGTGGTGACGGAACGGGCCGCGGACGGTGCCACCGTGCTCGTGCAGGACTACCACTTCTCGCTGCTGGGACGGATGCTGGCCGAGCGCCGGCCCGACCTGCGCTCGGTGCACTTCTTGCACACGCCGTTCGCCGCGCCCGCCATGCTCGGCGTGCTGCCCGACGCCGTGCGGGCCGAGCTGCTCGACGGCATGGCCGGCTACTCGGCCTGTGGCTTCCACTGCCACAAGTGGGAGGCCGACTTCACCGCCTGCTACGCCGCGGCCGGCCGGGCGGCGCCGCGCACCTTCGTCGCGCCGCTCGGGCCCGACGCCGGCGTGCTCGAGGAGGAGGCGGCCTCGCCCGAGTGCGCGGCGGCTGCGGCGGCGCTGCGCGCCGAGGTGGGCGGGCGCCGCATCGTCGCCCGGGCGGACCGCATGGAGCCGTCGAAGAACATCGTGCGGGGGATGCTGGCCTTCGAGGAGCTGCTGGTCGCGCACCCCGAGTGGCGCGGCGAAGTGGTGCACGTGGCCTTCGCGTACCCCAGCCGGCAGGGGCTGGCCGAGTATCTCGCCTACGGGGCCGACGTGGTCCACACGGCCGAGCGGATCAACCACGCCTACGGCTCGGAGGACTGGGCGCCGATCCTCCTCGCCGTCGAGGACGACCGGGCTCGTTCGCTGGCCGCGCTCACCCTCTCGGACGTCCTGCTGGTGAACCCGGTGCGCGACGGGCTCAACCTGGTGGCCAAGGAGGGCCCGCTCCTGAACGCGGCCGACGGGGTGCTCGTGCTCTCGCACGAGGCCGGCGCGTGGGAGGAGCTCTGCCTGTCCGGTGGCGGGGCGCTCGGCGTGAACCCCTTCGACGTCTCGGGGACGGCCGATGCCCTCCACGCGGCTCTCGAGATGGCGGCGCCGGAGCGGGCCCGGCGGGCGGGCGACCTGCGGGAGGCCGTGCGCGCCCGGACGTCGGCCGACTGGTGGGCGGACCAGCTGGCAGCGGCCGCTCAGGACTGAGGCGGAGCCGCAGCGGCGGTTGCGGCGTCAGCCAGCACGCGGAGCAGCTCGACGGCGCCCTCGGCGCCCCGCACGGTGAGGTCGGCCCGGGCGGCCACCTCGGGCGGGCTCTCGACGTCGACCGCCGCCACCCTGACCGCGGCGAGCGGACGGCCGTCGGGCGCCGTGAGCTCCCCCACCGCGGCGAAGGCGGGCAGGTCGCCGATGTCGTCGCCGAACACCGCGACGGCGCGGAGCTGCCCGGCGTGCTCGGCCGCCAGTGCGCGCACCACCGTCCCCTTGTCGACGTCGATCGGGGGTCGCAGCTCGCGCTCGGCGCGGCCGGGGTGCACGGTCAGGCCGTGCCGGGCGTGCTGGCGCTCGGCGAAGGCGAGGACCCAGTCGCGCCGGTCGGGCGCGTGGCGCCAGTGCAGCGTGACCGTGAGCCCTTTGGGCTCGACGTAGATGCCCGCGGGCGCCTCGGCCCTCGCCTCGGCCACGACCTGGTCGATGACGGCCGCCCACCGCGCGTGCTCGGGGCCCCGCAGCGCGCGCTCCAGGCCGTAGAGGCCCGCCAGCGTCACGCCGGCCGGCTCACCGAGCATCTCGCCAAGAAAGGCGGTCGGCCGGCCCGACACCACCGCGACCAGCGCGAACGGGCGGGCGAGGTCGGCCAACAGGGCCGGCACGCCGGGCAGCGGGCGGGCCCCCGTCGGGTCCTCCACGATGGCGGCCAGGGTCCCGTCGAAGTCGAGGAACAGCGCGCTGCGCGCCGGCTCGGCCGCCATGCGCCAGAACGGGGCGGGGAGCTGCGCCGCGGCCTCGCCGGCGCCATCCGTGTCGCCCGTGCCGGGCAACGTCAGGTCGTGGTGGTCGTCGTCGACGCGAGGTCCGCTCCGATGACCACCACGACGTCGACCCCTGTCACCCCGCTCACCGGGGTGGCCGTCGTGAGCGGCAGCACCTGGGTCGGCTTCACGCCGATGGTGGTGGCGATGGACGCCGCCGGCTCCTGGAAGCCCGACGCGTAGTAGACGGCGGACGTGGCCTCGGTCGTCGCGGCGTCGATCGGCGTCCCCATCTTCCAGCCCCCCGCGCCGATCACGGTCGTGTAGTGGGCGGCCAGGCCGTTGACGCTCGTCGCGTTGGCCACCACGACGCTGACCGAGCCCGGGGCGATGGTCGTGGTCGTCGTCGTGCTCTTCGAGCCCTTGTGCCCGTGCCCGCCGTGCGCGGCGGTCGTGGTCGTCGAAGAGTGCGCGGCGGTCGTGGTCGTCGACGAGGCCCCCGCACCGGCCGTTGTCGGCGTCGTGGTCGGTACGGTGGTCGCCACGGCGCCCGGGAGGCTGCTCACGCTGGGCCGGGTCCCGACGTCCACCAGGAGCGCCACGGCGGCCACGAAGACCGCCAGGACCACCACAGCCCGGACAACCGAGAGCGAACCGGACATGCCCGTCTGCGGCTGCTCGTCGTCCATTGGAGGTCCAGCCTGCCCCGCCCCCCCGCCCGGTGCAAGCCTCTCCGCTGGTCGGGCAGGGGATCGAGGTCGCAGGCCTGTAGTCTGGGGCCGCGCCCGAGTAGCTCAGTCGGTAGAGCACTTCACTTGTAACGCCCTCGGCGGCTGGTCGCGCAAAACGGTGCGATCAGCACCTTTTGCATAGGCGCTGCTCAGATGCGATGTTGCACATTGAGGACGATGGCGGTTGGTTGCCGCTAAAGGCCACCCGTTGCGTTGTGAGGTTGAATCTGGGTTGAATCGAAACGGGCTTTTGACACCTCACGTCATGTCGTCCCGGTGCCCCGCACCGCGTCGCCGATGAAGAGCCCGCAGATGACAGTCGACGGACCTTCTTCGTCCATCTTGTCACTGCTCCTGTGCTCTCGTTCCCAGAGGAAGCAGTAACCTTCAGAGATGGCAATATCTACCGGGGATCTGCAGGCAGCCGCAGAGCGAGCCCGAGCTGCCGCGTCGGAGGCGGGCGAACTTCGGCCTGCCCGCATCGGCAAAGTGACCACCAACATCCCCGAGGCCATCCGAGCCGCCATCCGTGAAGACCTGGCCTCCGGCGCGTACCAGAAGGCCGCAAAGGATGCCGTCGCAGGAGACCCCGACCTGGCTCAGGGTTGAGCGCCCGGATTCTCTGGCGTGATCGTTGTCGATGACGCCCTTTTGCTAGCCATATTGGCCGAGCAGCAAGGTGTGGCAGAAGCATTCCTGATTACAGCGGCTGAGGCCGGCGAGGTATTCACCACCGGTTCGTGGTTCTGGCGGCTGGCCCGGGTCGTGGCTCGACCAGGTCAGGGCGCGCTGTCCCGTGCTCTGGCGGCAAGTTCTGAGGACGAGCAGCGCCGGGTGCATAACGCCCTGGACCAGCTGCCCGCCGAAATCGGCCTGTTGAGCATGCGACGACTGGTCCCGGTCATGGCGGCGTTGCCGGGCCAGCTCAACCTTCTTACCGCCGAGGCAGTCGCTGCCGCAGTGGTCTTGGGAGCGAGGATCGCCGTTTCCACCGCATCACCTCTTCTTGCCGCTGCAGCCAGTTCGGTGGACGTGGGGGTCGACGTTGTCGATCTCGGCAGGTAGGGCACCGCCGCCCTCGTCGTCACTGCTCCAGCTCGCCCAACCACGTCTCGTACCAGTCCCGCCGGACGCGGATGTCGCCGTTGAGGAGGCGGATCGAGCGTGGGAACCATGGTGCTCCCCGGGCCGACCACTTGTAAGCCGTCGAGCTGGACACACCGAGGTCGGCAGCGATCTCACGGATGCTGAGCCAGCGGGTATCCGTGGTGATCCCGTGCCGGTTAATCGCAGTCGGCACGATCTCGCGCGCCAGGGTCATTGCTTTCCTTTTGCGACGCGGTGGAGCAACCCGTCAGCACGACGGACAATCGTGCGGTCGGGTGGATGGGACACCTCTGTCATGGCCTCCACGGCCGGCAAATGTGATTCGGTCACCATCACGTGACCTCCTCTGGTTCGTTGTCGGGCTTCTCCCTCTTGGCCGACAAGCGGCCATTACTCGCCCCTGGATCGCAGCCGCATCGAGTCCGCGGCCGGGGAATTCGTGAACCGGCGTGGGTCACCGAGGCGTCTTGGTCGTTGCGACGGCGCCGTGGCCCCGTATGGAGACGGCATACGCCCCGTACGGCACATCGGAGCTACCCATCAGCCTGACTCCGCCCGCGCGTTATGGGATACCTCAGACGCGGCCCGGGGCCGACATCGCCGTCACGATCCGGCCGTTGGTTTTACGGGCGGGCTCCCCGAACAGAGGTCTGTAGAGTCCCGACCGCTCGCGGTAGTTGCCCCGCCCATGTCCGGCCCTTTCTGGACGCTTACTCCCGCCTGGCTCGGACGTTTTCCAGACGATGCGTTGCCCGATTGCACGTCTAATGGACACCTTTAGGGGGTTTGCCCAGAGTTCGGCTGACGCCGTTTCTGACATTTCATGCTGCCAGCTCGGCCCGCTGAGTGAAAGCGCCTCGAACCCAACAGGTCCGCCAGCGGACGCCGCCGCAACCTGAGCGGTGCTGATCACGTCGTCAAGACTCTCGGTGGTCGTCTCGCAGCGCGGCCGTGGCGTGCTGGTAGTGCAGCGCCGTCCACGTGCGTCGAGTGGCCGATCGTTGCCATGAGACTCCCGAGCGACGAAGAAGTGCGACCTGCTCCCAACTCCGTAGCTCGTGGCGCACGAGACCACGGGAAGGATGACGACAGAAGGGGACTCCGAACGTCAGGTCGAAGCCACGCCGCCCTTCCGGTTCGTCGAGGCACCCGCGCCCGCCGGACATAGCCAGAGAACGCAGCCAACCAAGAATGCTCCAGCGACCACATGACGTCTCATCATCGGATCGTACCGAGGAAGCACCCCGCCGGGTACCTCACTCGCCCGAACGATCCTGTGTGACCAATGACTCTGGTGGTCTGTGGGGAGAACACGAAAACTGCGCTTGTGAGGGTGAAGAAGCGGTATCTGGCGGCTGCTTCGGTTGTTCTGACGGTCGGCCTCTGTGCGGTCGCGGGAGCAGCCCAGGCGGCAGGTTCGACCAACCAGACGTGGCAGTTCTCCTTCAGCGGCAAGACGGGGTCGCAGAGCGCCACGTTCACGTGCCCGACGAACGGCGCGTGCGCTCCGGCGAGCCTTCCCACGACGAGTGGCTGCCCTGCCGTCAGCCTGCACGCCCAATTCTCCGGTGAAGCCGTACGCCTCAGTGGCGCAGGGAGCTGCTCGCTCGGGTCGACGACCGTGTCGTTCGCGTTGAACGGGGAGGGCCAAGCCAACGCCCCGTACCCCAACGCCACCAGTGCGCAGGGCACCATGACGGAGACGGCCGAGGCAACCGTGACCGGCGTGAGCGGCGTGAGCGGCGGTGGTCAACCGGCATCGACCACCAACGACTTCTCCTGGACGGCCACCCGCACCGGGAAGAGCACTACCGCCACGACCAAGCCCAGCTCTGCGCCCGTGCACGTCAGGGTGACGGGCGGTGGGCACACGACTCTCGTCTACGGCGTGGATGTCACCGACAACGGCACGGGGACGATCAGCACCGATGCGTACTCCACCGCCACGCTCGTGCTGGCCAATGGCGACACTCTCGACCTTGGGCCGGACTCCGCGGTCCAAGTCCTGTCGGGCAATCTCTTCGACCTCGAGCTCGGACGCCTGCGCCTCTTCTGGACGAATTTCGTGCACGGCCTGGCCGAGTCCAGCGTCTCGTCGTCGTACGCGCGTCACCGCGGAATCACGGCCATCAGTGCAGTTCGAGGCACCGAGGAGGTCGTCATCAATCAGGGCCCGAAGAGCACCTTCCAGGACCTCGAAGGGCACGTTGCGGTCTCGGACCCCGCCCACAAAGGCACGGTGAACCTCACGACCGGTCAGCAGATCACCGTGGTGAGAGGATCGATCCCCAAGACGTCGCAGAGGGTGCCCATCAAGAACGTGAACCGATTCTGGCCATCGGGACACACCGCGTCGGTCGTCTCATGCCCCATACCGGCCAACGAGTACAACGGCACGCCCTACGCCCCGCAATCACCACCGGCGACTGTGTCCGTGGCCGCATCCCCGCCCGAGGGCGCGCAGTTCTACGGCACCGTGTTCCCTGGTGGACCGCCCTCGTACCTGTTGGGCGCCAGCGGCGCCACCTGCCAGGCCGCATTTGGAAGCGCCGACGGTGGCGCGTTCATGACGGCCACCTCCGCCACGAACCCGTCCCAGCGCGTGACGATGGTGCTCCACGCCGGCGGAGTCGGACCCGAGATCGATCTGGCCTGCCCCTACATTCCCGCCACTCTTGCCGCGGAAAAGGCATTCCGGGGGAACACGTCTCTCTGCGCCCGCCCGTCCGGGGACGTCGTGCAGCAGATCCCGACCGGCAGCACGAACCTCTACGCTGCCGCGGTCCGGGTGCCGGCGAGTGTGAAGGACCCGAACCTCGCCAGCTCCGGAGACGGCACTGATCCGACAGTCGCGCTGTACACGGCGCAGGTGATCCCACCGCAGTCAGCCGGCCAACCCCAGACCGCCAATGCCCAGATGGTCTCTTGCACCCTTCCGGCGAGACAGCAAGACGTCTGCGCGGCAAGCCTGGCGTACTTCCTTGCGACGCAGTCCGACGTCGGCACCCACGTGCCCAAGGCCGGTCTCACCAAGATGCAAGAGGCGCTCTCGACGTTCCTCAGCAAGCGCTGAAAGGACGGCGAAGGAGTCAGATGCATGAACTGCGCGAACCCGCGACGGAAGGTGGCCACACGCACGCGGACCTCATCACGCGTCGAAAAGCGATCCACCGGCTCCGGATCAATCGCCGGCAGCTGAATAGATTCGTTGCTGATGGCGAACTCGCGGCCGTCACGACCGAAGGGAAGGGTCCCCACTTCGAGAGGAGCGAGGTCGAGCGATTCAGGTCCAGCGCTGCGCTCAGGAGGTGGAAGCACCGCCGGTACGCGCTGACGGCGGTACTCCTGGTCGTCCTTGCGGCAGCGACGGCTGGCGCCATCGCGGTAACCTCACATAACAACACGATCGCCATTCCGAACATACCGGCCCAGTGCCCGGCCGGGTTCCCGTACTACGACGCCGCGACCGGGCTCTGCTACCAGCAGATGCCAGTCTCGAGCTCCACGGGGAGCGGGTCAGGAGTGATCGCCCACTGCCCTGTCGCCTACCCCTACTACGACTCGGCGGACGGTGAGTGCTACCAGCGTCCGTACTCCACGCCCACCACTGGGATCGTGTCGGGACAGGGGACGGCTCCCACCACGAGCGCACCACCGACTGCGGGCGCGACGACCACGACCACGGCCGCTGTCAGCGAGTCGGTCAACGAGATCTCGCTCATCTGCGGCAGTCGGGTTTCCAATCCCGATGACGTCAACGGGTACTACACGCAGGGCTTCACTGCCCAGTTCCAGGCGACCGGGCCGGTCGGGACGGGGGTCTTCACCGCCGCCTCGGGAACGATCAAGCTACTGAACTGGACGGGCACGGACGCGGGAGGATTCCCGGCCCGCTCGGCAACCGACCCCCCCTCGACGGTCGTCGTGCTCACCAACGGTGGGGGGTTCCAAGGCTCAGTCGTTGTGACGATCAGCTTGACGACCGGTGCGTCGTTTAACAACTACCCATTTCGGGTCATCTGCTGAGACGTTCCACGGCCTCCGGGGTCGCGCCTCTCGTGCGGCCGACCTTCGGAAGACGTGCTGCATCAATCAGGAGGGAGCGCCGGGTACGACAGCGTCGGGCAGCGAGTCCACACAAGGAAGCGTTTGCGGCAGGAAGGCCACGCCCTCAGTCGTCGAGTCGCTCATGTACGAGAAGTGGGCGATACCTCCGGGCGAGACGGTCCATTGGAGCGAGTTCCCCTTCTCGGCTGTTTCAGCCTTGCTTGAGGGCAGTGCGCACACGGTATGCGTCGCGACCACACCGTTCGACAGGCGCAGTTCGGAACCAACGCTGCCTCGGGTACCGGCTAGGAATCCCGCGGTGGGGTCCCCCTCGTCCCAACCAACCAACACCGCCTCTGGCGCGCCTTGGTAGAGCACGCTGTTCGGGTTCGACACAATGTTGAAGGGTGCAAAGGAATACGCGACGGGGCAGCCGTTCGGGGAGAAGGCGCACACAGGGACATGTGACGACCCGATGATCGTCGTCGGGGGCAGCGTCGAGGTCGTTCCCGATCCACGGCTCGGCTCTGACCACGTGAAGAACGGTGATGACCCCAGGAGAGAATCGTAGAACCGGACGCGGTTCCGGCTAACGACCGACTTGACGACGATGGTTGCCGGAAAGGAGGAGTCTTTCAACTCAACTGACCTGGTTGCCTTCTTGCAGACACCGGGAGTGCTGGGGAAGCCCGAGCACGCAATCGGTTGTTGGGGGCTCGAGCCGAGAAGCACGAAGGCTTGAGGCTGTGCCAGCCACTGGCCCTGCGCGCTCCGGAAGATGACCACGATGTTCTGCAGCCAGAACGGCGGCACTTTGAACGGCGGCGCTGTGATCGGCGACGATCCCTTCTCAGCAGGTCCATTCGCAACGAAGAAGTTCTGCTGAAGATCGAAGCACTCGTCGGAAGGGATCTGGATCCGGATGGCGCAGAGACTCCCAGAAACGCTTGGAGCCGTCTCGAGACTCAATGAGTTCGTGACCTCGACTATCGGAGAGGGCGTTACGGGCGAGGAGGCCGATGAATAGGGCCCGATCAGGTTGGACGAGTTCTCTGCCGCGACCTCAAACCGATACGTCACCCCGTCGTTCATGTAGTTGAGAGTGAGCGTCGTCGCGGTGGAGAGATCACCGAAAGTCCAGTACCTCTTGTTGCCGCGCAAGGCCAAGACGACGTAATTCGTCACCCGTCCGTTTCCAGTCGCGCTCGGCGCGACCCAGTTCACGACCACTTGATGGTCCGTGGCCTTTGCGACCACACGCGTCGGGGCACTGGGGGCCTCAGTGTGGGTCCGGTTGGCCGAGGCGCTGGATCGGCTCGCGGCGGAAGCGGCACCGCAACCCCAGAGCATTTGTGCTGAGACGGCCACACCCACCACCATCGTGACCACTGTCTTGCGGTTACGACTCATTCGCACCCCCACCGTCCGGAGCCAAGTCGAAAGCGGTCACAATGCGCCCTATCGTAAAGTTGGGTCAACCACGACGAGGGATGGTGTGCCTTCAGGGGTTCGTCGTCGCCAGGGAAGCGGGCATCGGGAAGCCAACGAGAGACCCCTCACCGTCCCGCAGAGCGATTCCGAGAGGGTCGGTTGAGCGAGACAGCGGCGGTCAGCGGGGGGCTCTACTCCATCGGTGTTGGTTGAGGGCATTGATCGCCATCACGTACTGCTCGGCCAGGAAGTGGACATCCGTCGCCTGATCTTGTCCGCTGCGGAAGGTGGTGGATGAGTTGAACAGGCAGTAGACGTAGCCTTTCGTGAAGGCCAACGTCTCGCTGGTGTCATAGAGGCGGACTAATGCTTGCTACCCGCGAGCGGTTGAAATGGATTCGTCGGTCCGGCGGCCCGAGCAATCTACGGATGGATCAGCCTGACGGCTCAGATGTTGGAAGGGTGCCCCATGACGCGCAAGCGAATCATCGTTGACACTGCCCCCGACCGCCGGGACGGTGGGGCACTTCGGCACCTTGGGGATACCCACGGTGCGATGATCTCGGGGTGGATGAGCGGTCGCTTCGAGGCGGCTATCGATTCGAAGACGGAACCTTTGTGCCGACGGGCGACATGGTCGCAATCAACGAGCGGCGAAGCTGCATGGCTCTATTGGCGGACATCGGAGACGGTGTGCCCTCGTTCTACCTCGATCCTGGCGATGGCTCTTACTGGATGTACCAGCAGAGCGAGAACTACGAGACGACGCTGACCTCCGTCAGCCGTGAGTGGATCCGCACGCACTACCCAACTGTTGACCTGGATCGTCCGCTCCCAGACTGACCGCCTGAATGGTGCCTCCGATTCAGTATGGAACGGCCGGCTCCTCCGGCATCCGCATTTACGTGGATCATTCACTTGTGCAGTGAATGGAGCCGACATACGGAAGGAAGGAGCCAGCCGTGTCCAGTATTGCCCACCGT
>Ga0181530_10003240_pt1 | contig 18428 bp, 9 predicted proteins | sample PEATcosm2014_Bin_42_FD_119769 | JGI IMG/M metagenome (GOLD analysis project Ga0181530, IMG submission 119769) | Peatland microbial communities from MTU Mesocosm Facility, Houghton, MI, USA - PEATcosm2014_Bin10_60_metaG | ecosystem: Environmental > Terrestrial > Soil > Wetlands > Peat | place... | reverse complement strand
CAGCGCAAAATTGCGGCGCAATGAGAAATCGGTTGTGAACAGTCCCGGCCCCCGCAGGATGTTGCGTCCGGCATCGCCCCAGGTGTACTGCGGTGGAACCGCAAAAGCGGTGACGTCGAACCATTCCTGCGGCGAGGGGTTCGCCAGCGAGGGTTTATGCACAACGTTCGGACGGTCGACGCCAAAGCTCCCGCCGGAGTTGCCGGTGTTGCTATTGTCCGTCGAGAGCATCGGCGTGAATGGCTGGCCGGATTGAGCGGTAATAATCCCGCTGAACTCAAATCCGCGCGTCCAGCGTGTCGCGCCGGGGATCTGATAAACCAGTGCGATGGTCGCCCGATTGGGCATGTCGTAACTCGAAAGACCTCGCTCCAGCCGGTAGTTGTGGCTATCCTGCGGAAAGTTCTGATCCGGCGTGGTGGGCAGGAAGGCCGAAGTATCGTCGATGGATTTGGAAATTGTGTAAGCTGCCAGCACCGAAAGACCGCGCGCCATGCGGCGATTGAACGACATTTGCAACGACTGGTACTCGGAATTTCCGCCGCTCTCCGTCATGAGGATGTTGCTGTATGCCGGATAGGGCGAGCGGGTCGAGATATCCGCCGGCCCGGGCAACAGGGGCTGGTTGATGTCCAGCGATCGCGGCAGGTGCGTTCCCTTGGCTGCCGCGTAGGCCGCGCTGAAAACGCCCAGGTGCTCGACCTCTTGCTGGACGTTCAGATTCCAATGCTGCGTGTACGAAGGCACGAAGTCGGGGCTGACGAAACTCAACTGGGCCGGGGGCACATACCCGTTACTGGTGTCGAACGGGTTTGCGAGCGTGAGGAACGACGTCTGCGGGAAGAAGACCGATACCGTAAAGAACGGCGGATTGAAGTAGAGCGACGAGTTCACCACGAACATTCCGGCGTCGTAGTACAGGCCGTACCCGCCGCGCACGACGGTGTTTTTCAGGGGAGACCAGGCGAACCCGACGCGTGGAGCGAAGTTATGGGGAGCCGGGCGCGTACCCGATCGCGACAAACCATTGGTGCCCACCTGTTCGGTCGTGCCGTCTTTGAAATCGAAGGTCGCCATGCGGTTCGTCGGATCGGTTGGCGGAGTGTCATATTCATACCGCACACCGAGGTTCAGCGTCAGGTTCCGCGTCACCTTCCAGTCATCCTGGAAATAGCCGCTCCAGGATTGCCCGCGCAGCGTTTGCGGGCCGGTGTATTGAGACTGAATGCCCAGTGTCGGCAACCCCACCAGCAGGTCGCCGATTCCAGCGCCGGTGAGGGCGCCGGTGAAGTTGATCTGACCGCGGCTGTAAATCTCAATGTAAGCGTTGAGTTGCAGAATGCGCACTTCGCCGCCGGCTTTCAGGCTGTGAGCCCCGCGAATCAGCGAGAAGTTGTCGACCAGTTGGTACGTATTGTCGTGGCGGTCGATGGGCAGCGAAGCAACGTCCCCCACCCGCGAGTAACCGTCTATCGAGATTCCGGGATAGCCAAAATCTCTGGGAACCGTGGGAAGATAGTTGACGCCCCACAGTTTGTTCACGTTCACCTGATCGTTTTGAACAAAAATCTGCCGGATCTCGCGGTTAAAACCGGCGATCAGTGAATTGACGGCGCGCGCTCCAAACGTCTGCTGATAGTGGATCATCGCGTTGTGGCCGCGATCGTACACGTAATCGCCGAAGCCCGGCAGTTGCACCTGGTTTTCGGCAAAAGGCTCGAAGAGATCCTCCCGGCCGTAGGTATAACGAAAGGTAAGTTCGGCGGAGCTCGAGAGACGGTGGTCGATGCGCGCGCTGCCCTGGTTCTGATCTCCCGTATATACGGGTGAGCTCTGGTAGTTTCCGCCGATCCCCGGCAGGTTCGGCAACGGGAACAATGCCAGCACCTGGCTCGCATGGGGAGAGATTTCCGAGGAAGGAACGACGTTGCCCGGAAACGGATTTCCGCTATATGGATCGGACACCACCGTGCCGAGGTTCGAAAGATCTCCGGTCCTGACCGCGGCGGTGGGCACGGTGCCCAGTTGAGTCTGTCCCTCGAGTTCCCGCAGCCCTTCGAAACTCACGTAAAAGAAGGTGCGGTCTTTGCGGATCGGACCGCCGGCCCCGGCGCCGAACTGGTTGCGGATGTATTGCGCGCGGTCGGAGCTGTCGAAGAAGTTGCGGGCGTCCAGGTCGCGGTTCCGCAGGTAGTCGTAAAGCGTGCCGTGAAGCTCATTGGAACCGGAGCGGGTGATCACGTTCACCTGGCCCGCCGAAGCTTTCCCGTATTCCGCGCTATAGGAGTTGGTGGCGATTTTGAATTCCCGAATCGCGTCGACCGAGGGCTGCAGCACATAGCCGCCGTTGTCCGAATCGCTATTATCCACGCCGTCGAGAAGATAGTTATTGGCTTCTTCGCGGCCCCCATTGGCGTGCATCGCGAACGTGCCGCGGGTGGATAGTTCCGAATCCTGGACCGGTGGAACCACGCCGGGCGTTAACAGGGCGAGCCGCAGAAAATCGCGCTGGTTGAGCGGCAGCGACTCGATGCGCGACTGGTCGAGCACCGCGCCGAGGTCGCTCGACTCGGTGTTGATATTCAGCGTGCGGCCCTGCACCACGATTTTTTCGCCTTTGCCCGCCACGGCCACCCGCACGTCAAGGCGCGCGCGGTGGTCCACCTCCACCCGCACGCCTTCTGTGCGCATCGGTGCGAAGCCGGTTGCGTTTACCGACAATTGATAGTCGCCGGGCGCAAGTTCCTCGAACAGATAGAAGCCAGCAGGGTCAGTTTGAGAGGAACGCTGGAAGGAGCGCCCGGCGCTCTGCAAGCTTATGGACGCGCCTGGAACAACCCGTTCCGAGGGATCCAGAACGTAACCGGAAAGCGATCCGGTGCTGACCTGTCCCCACACCTGCGAAACAGACAGCAACAGAAGACTGATGGCGAGGCGCATATATTTCTGGCAGTACCCGGCAGCCTGAACCCACCTGCCAATCATGCGCCGAAACCTAAAGCCGAACGGATTTCGTGGCAAAACGTGGTCAGGTAAGGACAATATAACATAGAGGCGTCAATCCTTCCGCCCACGTGCGGACAGCTGCCAGGTCCGCCGGCCTACGCCGATTGCGGCAGGACCACGGACACGGTCGTACCGCTCCCACGCTCGCTCGAGATCTGCACATCGCCGCCGTGCAGGTACACGATCTGCCGAACGATCGCCAGGCCTAAGCCGGCGCCCCCTGAGTTGCGCGAGCGTGCCGGGTCGGCCCGATAGAAACGGTCGAAGACCCGGGGTAGAGCCTCGGCGGAAATCCCCGATCCCGTGTCGCGAACCTCGATGCAGATCTGTCCACCTTGCCGGCGCGCGTTTAGCCGGATGCCGTCGCCCGCCGAACAATGCGCCAGCGCGTTTGACACTAGATTTCCAAGCGCCCGCTGCAGCAACGCCCGGTCGACGTCTCCCCACACGCTGTCCCCGACGCTCGCCGTCAGAGTCACGCCCATCTCCGTGGCCGTCGCCTCGTAATAGTCGCGAAGATCCGTCAGCAGCCGGCCCAGATCCTCCCGCGTCCGTTTCAGGTGATCTCCCGGGCTTTCCGACCGCGCCAGGAAAAGCAGCGACTCGATCAGTTCCGACAGCCGCACCGATTCCTCCAGACACGAGGCCAGCACTTCGCCGTACTCCTCCGGCGTGCGAGTGCGCGCCAGCGCCACTTCGGCTTCACCGCGAATGTTGTTTACCGGAGTCCGCAGTTCGTGAGCGATGTCGGCGGAGAAGCGCGACAGGCGTGCGAAAGATTCCTCCAGCCGTTCGAGCATGGCATTGAAGGCCTCGCCCAGCACGGCCACCTCCACTGGATAACCCTCGGCCCGGATCCGCTCGTTGAGGGTGCTCGAGCTGATGTGGCGCGCGGTTTCGGCCACTTCCCGCAACGGCCGCGTGCCCCTGCGGGCGATCGCGAAACCCACGCCCGGACAGAAGATCAGCGCGGCCGCCAGCACCGCCCAAACCCAGACTCGTTGTCTCCCCAGGACCACCTGTTCCTGTGTAAGGTCTACGGCCATCTGGAGAGTCCAGGTGTCCCTGCGCGTTGAGTCGGGCGTCAGCCGGGCCACAATCGCCCGGTACGGCGCACCGCCGGGGGAATCGATCCAGAAAATGCCTGGCTGTCCCTCCGCCGCCTGGGCCAGGCGCGACAAACTCAGATCCCGGTCCATCCCCGGCGTGGTGGACAGCGCCGCGCCGCTTGCGTCGAGCACCCGGATATAGAATTTCTGGTAGCGCCGGACGGCCGAATCGATCTCGACTTCCTCGTGCAGTGCCTGCGAATCGCCGCCCCGCTCGCGCACCAGTGCCCGGCACACGTCCAGCTCATCCAGCAGCGATTGCTCCGAGATCTTTCTCAGGTTATTCGCCAGGCCCAGGTAGAGCAACCCGGTGGCCGCGGTCACCACCAGGAAAGATGCCAGGGTGTACCACGCGGTGAGCAGCAACGCCAGCGACGCGCGGCCCGGCCTTCCCGCGCGCGGGCTAATTTCTCTCAGGGTTCTCCAGAACATATCCAACCCCCCGAACCGTGCGCAGCAACTTCCGCGGAAAAGGGTCGTCCACCTTGCTGCGCAGCCGCCGCACGTTCACATCCACCACATTGGTGTCCCCGTGGAAGTTCATGTCCCAAACGGCTTGAGCGATCAGCGTACGCGTCAGAACTTCCCCGGCGCGGCGCACCAACAGCGACAACAGTGTGAATTCCCGCCCCGTCAGATCCAGGCGCTGGCCCGCGCGCGTGGCTCTATGCCCCTCCATATCCAGTTCCAGATCGGCCACCCGGAGCGTGCTCGCTTCGCGCACCGGCGGCCTGCGCAATATGGTCCGCACGCGCGCCAGCAGTTCGGAGAAGGCGAACGGCTTCACCAGGTAGTCGTCGGCCCCGAGTTCGAGTCCCTTGACCCGGTCCGGCACCTCGTCGCGCGCCGTCAGAATGAGGACCGGCGTCTGCAGTCCGGCTCCGCGCAGCCAGGTGAGAACGTGCCAGCCGTCCATACCCGGCAGCATGATGTCGAGCACGATGAGGTCGAAGCCCCCGGTCTGGATCTGCCGCATGCCATCGGCGCCATCCAACGCCACGCTCACCACGAAGCCCGCCTCGCTAAAGCCCCGCTTTAGGAAACTCGCCGTCTTTGCTTCGTCTTCTATGATCAGCAGCTTCATGCGGCCGCCAAGACCGTCATTGTAGCTTCTCTTTCAATCTGCGGGTGCAAGCAGTTTTCCATAGCGAATGAAATGACAAGCCTCGCCTTATATGGATTGACAGAGGTCGTGTCTGAAAACAGACAGTACCTTGACAGAGGCTTAATTTATTTGTAATCTAATTGTGCGGTAACGACTCTAGCGCGAAACCATGCTGAACTGTCGTTCGCGGACGATTATGCGCGTGCAGCCTGCAAAGGTTCGGCCAAGGATTCCGGTTGTTTTTCCGGCCCTGCTCACGGCAGTTCTTGCCATCGCGGTAAGCCTCCGGGGCGGCACGGGAGGCAGTATTTCCGGTACGGTTACCGACCCGAAGGAAGCAGTCGTCGTGAATGCCCGGGTCACTGTAATCAACCGGGGCAACAATATCTCGCAGACCGTTGCCACTAACTTGAGCGGTATCTATTCTTTTCCGGACCTGATGGTGGGGACCTACGACATCCAGGTCGAGGCGCCCGGTTTCCGGATCTACCGGCGCACCGACGTGGTTTTGGACGCCAACGCCGTCTTGCATGTGGATGTGCCGCTTTCGCTTGGCAACCGGGCAGACGCCATCACCGTGGCCGCCTCCGGGACGCACGTGGAAACCGCCGATACGCAGTTGGGCGAAGTAGTCGCGGGGAGCAAAATCGAGGCCGTCCCTCTGAACGGGCGTAGTTTTACCGACCTGCTGGCGTTGCAGCCGGGGGTCGCGCCAACCACCACCATTACGAACATGTCGATCCAGGCGGCGGGCGCGGCCATCCTATCTCCTTCCGGCAACCTGAGTCCCGGCACGATTTCCATCAACGGCCAGCGTGAGTACGCCAACGGCTTTTCGGTGAACGACGCCGACGTAGTCGAGCGCTTTACCATGGGCGCGGCTGTCGTTCCCAATCTCGATTCGATCGCCGAGTTCCGCGTTCTCACGGGGAACTTCGACGCCGAGTACGGCAACTACAGCGGCGGCCGCATCAACGTAGTCACCAAGTCGGGGACCAATCGGTTTCATGGCTCCGCGTTCGAGTTCCTTCGCAATACGGACCTGGACTCCCGCAATTTTTTCTCGCCCGAGCGGGCCGTTTACCAGCAGAACCAGTTCGGCGCGCTGTTCGGAGGACCCGTCGTCCGGAATAAGGTCTTCTTTTACTCCGACTACCAGGCAACCCGCCTGCATCAAGGCGTTGATACCGGATTGATCAGTGTACCCTCGCTCGAAAACCGGGCCGGCAACTTCTCCGACTCCTCCGGCCTGTTGACCGGGACCGTGACCGGCCAGTACTGGGCGAACCTGCTTGCCGGCAAACTCGGCTACGGCGTGTCGCCGGGGGAGCCGTACTACACGCCCGGTTGCTCCGATCCCTCACAGTGCGTTTTTCCAAACGCCGTCATTCCGCAGCGCGCCTGGTCGGCCCCCGCGCAAAAACTGTTGCAGTACATCCCGGCGCCAAACCTGGCCGGCAATTATTTCTCCACCTCGGCCGCGGGTCAGACCTTGCGGGACGACAAAGGCGCCATCCGGGTGGACTCGAACACCCGTATCGGCACGCTGTCGTCCTACTATTACGCCGATGATTACGCGCTCAACAACCCCTATCCGGTCGCTCAGGGCGGAGCCAACGTTCCGGGCTTTAACGCGTTGAACCTGGGCCGCTCGCAGTTGCTCACTCTTGGCGATACAAAGATCTTTGGAGCGCGAAGCGTGAACGAATTTCATTTCTCGTTTGTCCGCGCCGCCAACCAGGTCGGCACGCCCCAGGGCACCGTGGGAACCAGTCTGGCGTCGCAAGGCTTCACCACCGCCTCGGGCGCGCCCAGCATCCTGCCCCAACGGCCTTCCATTGTGGGAGTGGAGAATGTCAATTTCAGCAGCTTCACCATCGGATCGACGGTTACCGGGCTCATTCAGACCGACAATACCTTTGAATTCCGCGATAGCTTCTCGCACTTGGTGGGCGCGCACACGCTCAGGGCCGGCGGCGAGTTGTTGCTGAGCCAGGTGAATCTGGCGCCGGACGTGCAGTCGAACGGAACTTTCGATTTCTTCGGCTCGGAAACGGGGGTGGATTTCGCGGACTTCCTGATCGGCATCCCCAGCTTCTATAAGCAGGGAGACGCGCAACCGGCTTACACCCGGAATCGCTACGGAGCCGCGTTCTTTCAGGACAGTTGGCGCGCCAGGCCGCGCCTCACGTTGAACTACGGCGTCCGCTGGGACGTGATCATGCCCTGGTACGAAAAGTACAATCAGATTCAGACGCTGGTTCCGGGCGAACAGTCGGTTGTGTTTCCCGGCGCGCCCGCGGGCCTGGTCTTCCCCGGAGATCCGGGCATCGCGCGCGCGCTCGCACCCACTCGCTGGAACAATTTTTCCCCACGCGTCGGTCTGGCCTGGTCGCCGCGCGGCCAGAGCGGCCTGGCTAAATGGCTGTTCGGCGATACCGACCAGACCAGCATCCGGCTCGGGTTCGGACGGTTTTTCTCGGCGGTGGAAGGCGTCTCCGCCGGTGTGATGGTTGGCGATGCGCCCTACGGCAGCACTTACAGCAGCCCCGCCCCGCCGCTGTTTTCGAACCCGTTCGTCACCGCCTCCACCGGTTTCGATAATGGCCAGCGGTTCCCGCTGCAGTATCCACCGCTGAATGCCACGGCGCAAAATCCCAACCCGCATGTGAATTGGGCCAACTTCCTGCCGATTTCCGGTCTGCCGGGGTACTATCCGGGCAACGTCAGCCCGTATTCGGAGCAGTACACCCTTTCCATCCAGCGTCAGTTCGGCAAAGGCACCGTAATGACCGCGAGCTACGTCGGCAGCCAGTCCCACCACCTGCTGGCGCTCCTCGAGGCCAACCCGGGCAACCCGGCTCTGTGTCTCAGCCTCAGCCAGGTGAGCCAGGTGGCGGCTGGGACCCCGACCTGCGGGCCATTCGGCGAATCGAACGTCTATACCACCGCCTCCGGCCAGGGCGTCAACGGCACGCGGGGGCCGTTCGGTTCGAATTTCGGAAGCGTGGACTGGCTGATCACCAACGGCAACGCCAACTACAACGCGCTCGAGCTCAGTCTCCGGCATACCACCCGAAGACTCGAACTGCAGGCCGGCTACACCTATGGCAAAACGCTCGACAACTCTTCCAGCATCTCCGACCAGTTGAACCCGCTCAACTACCGCGCCACTTATGCGCCCTCCGCATTCGACCTGAAGCATAACTTCGTGGTCAGCTATCGCTACGAAATCCCGTTGGAACGGCTCTTTCGAACGCGCAGCCGTCTGGCAACCGACTGGACCCTTTCGGGGATTACCCGTCTCGGCACCGGCTTCCCGGTTACCTTCACGAATGCCAGCGATAACTCGCTGCTCGGCACGCAACCGGACGGCGTGAACGGGTACGGCGTGGATCTGCCGGATGTGAAGCCAGGTCCGCTGAACCTGAACCACAATCCGCGCAACGGATTGCCATACTTCAACACCTCGCTTTATAGCTTGCAGCCGCTGGGGCAAAGCGGTTCGTCGGCGCGGCGCCTGTTTTACGGACCGGGAATTGAGAACTTCGATATTTCCCTGGCGAAATCCGTCAGGCTGGGCGAGACAAAGTCCTTGCAGTTCCGGCTGGAGGCGTTCAACATTTTCAACCACGCGCAATTCTTCGGGCCAGCAGCGGTTAACGGCGAGATTACGAGTGGGGCATTCGGGCAGGTGGTCGGTGCAGCGGCGCCCCGGCTGGCTCAAGCCGCGGTTAAGCTGTCATTCTAAGAAAAAGTGGATGACGGCAGTCTCTGGCACGAAACCGCGAGCGTTAGCGGGCGGCACTGAACAGGCCGCACGACCGCTCACTAACGCTCGCGGTTCCATGCCGAGGGGAATTCGCTACGCCGTCCACCTTTATGTCGCCCCACCCGTGCATCGTCCCATTAGTCCCTTATAGAATCGCTTCTCTTCCGCCTGGCTCGCCGGCGTCTACTTGTGGCCTTTGGCATCTTGGATCTCATCGACGCCGATCGCATCGATTTGGCCTAGCACCCGGTGCTCCAGCCCGAAGGCGACGACGTGTTTCACCGCGTCGAAGACCTTGTCCCAGGCGGTGCGAAAGGCCTCCGCCGTCTCTTTCCATGACAGTCGCCGCGCCCAACGGGCTAAGAAGAGCATGTAGGCTTTGGTCAGTGTGCGTTTGCCGTCGCCCCAGGGAACGTCTTCGACAGCCACAATGCCGCAGCGGCGACAGTTGACGCGCCGCATTGGGGCCTGCTACCGCGGCGCGTACAGACGGCACAAAACTCAACGGTTCACCCTTGCTCCGAAGCGCCAGCGTCAACTTCGTCACACCGCTGCTCATAAACTTGTCTGGTACTTGCAGTAATGGGAAATAGACTTGGCTTCGAATCTTGTTAGTATCTTCCGAATCCAGTCCCCACTGCTTCACGTGCCCCACTACTCCCACAATCTGCACGGTCCCCAAGGCGATGAGGCTGATTTGCCGGCCTATCGGATCGACAGCGGGAAAGATTTGCCTCGCCATCACGTCGTCGATGAGCGCCACGGGCGTTGAACTGAGGTTGTCACGCTCCGTTAAGACCCGTCCACGCTGCAGTGGAATCTGCATCACGGCAGGGTAGTCCGGGCTAACGACGTAGAACACGACCGTTTTGATTCGCTCCGGCCCCGGCTGTGGTCCATTTCCGAGCCAAAAGTCGATTTCGCTATCGCTATCCCCCAACGGCAGCAGGCTCGTCAGTGCGGCTGCTTGCACTCCCGGCAGCATCTCAACTCGTTGCACCAGTTGCTGAAGCGCCGTGCGAATGCCCACCGGGCTGGCCATCACCTTAGGAGACAACGCCACCTGCATAGTCAGAATATGGCTCACCGTAAATCCCGGGTTCACTTGCGACAGCCGCCAGACGCTTTGAATCATCAAGGCCGATCCGGCCAACAGGACCACCGCCAGGCAGGTTTCCAGCGCTACGAAAATCCCTTCGATCCTATGCCTGCCGCCGCCCGCGCCGCGCGTTCCTTCCTTCAACGATTCCTGCGGATTGGGTTTGGCGCTATGCATGGCCGGTGCCAACCCAAATAAAATCCCCGTCACCAACGAAACCACCAGCGTGAACAACAGGACGTACATATCAATTCCCACCTCACCCGAGCGCGGCAGGCTGGCCGGTGCGGCGGCTACCAGCAAAGTTGTTCCCCACTGCGCTAAGGGCAAGCCAACTGCCGCGCCGCCCAGCGACAGCAGCACGCTTTCTGTGAGCAGTTGCCTCACCACGCGCCATCTTTCCGCTCCCAGTGCCGCTCGAATGGCAAATTCACGTTTTCTTGCCGCCGAACGCGCCAGCAACAGGTTCGCCACATTCGCGCAGGCAATAATCAGCACAAACCCCACTGCGCCTACCAACAACAGCAGAACCGGCCGAACATTTCCGACCATGTCGTCTTTCATCGGAACCACGGCCGCCGAGTTCAACGCATTGGTGGCAGGGTACTGCTGCGCCAGGCCTTTCGCGATCGCTTCCATCTCTCCGCGCGCCGCCTGAATGCTCATACCCGGCCGCAAACGTCCGACCACGCGCAATCCTGGATGCGATTCGCGAGTGCGCAGTTCCGCACCGGTCCATTGCTCTATTGGCAGATAAACCCGCGCCGTCGTACTCAAGCTCGCATGCAGAACGCCAATCACAATGCAATTCATGGCATTCAGCGTCAGCGTCTTACCCAAGATGTTCCGCTCAGCGCCAAACCGTCCCTGCCAGAAGTTGTAGCTCAGCATCACCGTGCATCCGGTCCCTGGCCTGTCCTCTTCCGGGCGAAAAACGCGGCCCAGCGCCGGCGTCACGCCTAACACCGAAAGCAAACTCGCCGTCACATATTCGCCTGAAACCTGTTCCGGCTGCCCCGCACCAGTAAGGTTGAAATCATCACTCCTGTAAGCGCCCATGTCGCTAAAGGAATGGCTTTCTCTGCGCCAGTCCAAGTAATTTGGATAGGCTACCGAACTATGGCTAAAGTCTGCGCTCGTCTCATAGATGTTGACCAGCCTCGCCGAGTCCGGATACGCCAGCGGCTGTAACAGCACGCCATTCACCACGCTGAAAATGGCTGTGTTCGCTCCAATGCCAATGGCCAGCGGCCGCCGGTTCCGGAAACCGCTGCCCCGTTGGGATTGTTGGCCGACATGCCGGGGAGTATCTCGCAGGCCTGTAAGATCTTCCGGCCCGGTTTCGCTCTACCCGGTAGGGCGCTGAAAGGAGTTCCCGCATGAAAGTCCATCACGTCTTTACCGTCAGCCTGCTGATTGCCGCGGCTGCCGTTGCCATTCACGCTCAGGGCTCGCAAAGCGAGGCCCAGTCCTTCGCGGAGGAAGCTCTGCAAATGAAGGACGCGAAACAGTTCCGCGAGATGTACCGCCAGAAACTCGACGATTCGATGAAACAGCAGATGTCCGAGGAGCAGTGGATTGCTGCGGCCACCCAGGTCGCGGAGCAGACTGGCGATAACAATCGACGCAGCGCACCGAAGCCGATGGTATGCTCCAGTTCGTGGGCGCGGAACAAGCGCTCACGGCCGGTAATCGTTCGGAGGCGATTACCAGCCTTTGGGCGATCGTTACCAAGGTGCGCTCGCCCAATGCGTACTCACGGGCCACCCTGCGGCTCGCCGAGGTGCTGCCAGCTTCCGACACCCGCGGCTGGGACGATCTCACCGGCTACCTCTCCGACGTGAGCCACCGGTTGCAGGATTGGAACGCGCTTTTCCGTCTCTATCGCATCCAATACCAGCGTAATCCGGCTGCCGCCACCGAAGCCCTGGAAAAGGAATTGGCGGGCGCCGGTGCCCCTCTGCGCCGGGCCGCCTGCCAGATCCTGCTTGCCGAGTTCTACTTCCGCTCGGGACGCGTCACCGAAGCGGAAATCCTGCTCAACTCCATCGAGGAGGACGTCGGCACGACAGTCACCGACATTGCCCTCCGCCGCCGCTTTCTGGAACTCGGAGAACAGGTCTGGGAAAGCGCCGCCGCAACCGACCCCCGGCAGCGGGAGCGTGCCGCCGCCTATGCCCGGCTCCTCGCGGATTTCGACGCCCGCGCCGCAAAAATCCTATGAGGAAGACGCACCTCGGCAGCAATCATCCGCCGGCGCGCCCGAGTCCAGACGCACCGAATCGATGAGCGGAAGGTTGCCCGGATTCCACGCGCGGATCAGCGCCACGCCGCCCCACGCCAGCGCCAGGCCGGCGGCGCCACCCATCGCGGACAGCAAAGCGCTTTCCGTGAGCAACTGCCGCACCAGCCGGCCGCGGCCCGCGCCGAGGCAGAGCCGAAGCGCCATTTCCCGCTCCCGCACCGTGGCGCGCGCCAGCGTCAGGTTCGCCACGTTAGCCACCGCAATCAGCAGCACCAGGACCACCGCGCCCGCCAACGCCAGGATGGCCGGGCGCAGCGTGGTCCCGAGCAGCGCGTCACGCATAGGCATCAACGGCAGCATCAGCCGCTTGTAATAGGGATTCGCCTGCATGATCCGTAGCGCGATCTGGTTGGTCTCCGCCTGCGCCTGCTCCATCGAGACGCCCGGTTTCAGCCGCGATAAGCCGCGATAAAACCACGGTCCGAATCGCGCCAGCGGATCGAGCGGCAGGTTGGTCCACACCTCCGTGTCGCGCCGTGGGAATCGGAAGGCGCCGGGCATCACGCCAACCACCGTGGATGGCGCGCCGTCCACCAGGATGGTTTGCCCCAGCACGGCCGCGCTCGCGCCGAAGCGTCTCCGCCAGATGGATTCGCCAAGCACGGTGAGCGAGCCGCTCACCGGCTTGTCCTCGCTTTCGGAGAAGGTCCGCCCGATCAGCGGGCGCACTCCCAGCGTGGGGAAAAAGCCGGCCGTCACCGCCGCGCCCTGCGTCTGCTCCGGAAAGCGCGCGCCGCCTCCGATGTCCATTACCTTATTCCGGAACAGCGAGGGCTCTTCAAACGCGTGGTTGTTCTCCCTCCACATCAGGAAATCGCAAACGCTCATCGTGCCGAATGCGAAGTCGCGCCGAAAGTAGCGCATGAACACCACCGCCACGCGGTCCGCACAGCCCTGCGGTAGCCTTCAGCGCTCAATATAAGTTCAGTTTTGCGCAGGTGAGCGTTGTCGGCCACCTCCAGGGAAAGTATCTTGAGGTCGAGACGTTCACCGAATTCACCGATGGTAGCGGAAGGTCCAATCTCTATACCACGGACCAAATGGTTAAGGCGTAGACCCAGCGTCTTCGGGGCAAGAAACGGAATACGAAGGCGTGGGCCGAAACCGCACGGAGTATTAACCCGCCCTGCCCGCGCCGCGCCATCTTCTCGGCGCCTAGCGGCGACGCGCGTACTCTTCGCCGCCGCCCGCGGTCGCCTCGCCGGCCCCAGGGGGCGGCAACGTGGCGTGTTGTCTCTTCCCCGCAAACGAGCCGGGCGCCGAAGGCAGCGTCGAAGATGAAGTTACGGATTCCGAGCGGTAACGCCGACACTGACTTCAGTTAACGGCCCTCCATTCCATGTTTGTAGCAGTCTCATCCTAACCCAACGGGATCAGTACATCTAGATCTTGGCTTCTTCACCTAAGAGATTTAAGGTATTGACAGAACGAAAGAGATTTCGACTCAAGCCGACCAAACACGATGTGAGGGTACAGAATGTGATTCGACACCTTGCAGATTCAAATCCGCGACTTGCGATTGAAATCCCCAAGACATTGAGCCTGCGGACAAACTTGGCGCGGATCGCCGTTTGTGTCGGCACAGTCCTCTTGATCACGGCCGGCGCAAGTATCGCGAAGGCCGACACGATCGCTGCCAGCCTTTATACGCCCTCCTTGGGTTCAAACCCTGTGGTAATCGATCTGTTTGGGATTACACTAGGTTCTACGGCCGAAATTTTCGGCTCCGGATATACGATTCAGTTCGTGTCCCCGTTTCCTTCCGGTCAGGGCGTCGTGCAGGGGGCCTCTTCCGGCCAGTATGCCGTTCCGGTTGCGGGTGTGAGCGGGGGTCAGCCCGAATACCTGACAGGGGATTATGGATCACTGTTAACGACCAACATTGCCGACTCAGGCGATTACTTCTCTACGGGCCTAGGCTCGATCATTATCACTTTCACGACCCCGCAGTATTCGTTTGCGTTGCTGTGGGGTTCAATTGATACGTCAAATTCGCTGACCTTTAATGACGTGGGGAGTTTTCAGGTCACAGGATCAGAGGTTCAGGCTGCTGCCGCGGGTTTCGTAGGCAACGGATACCAAGGTCCGGGCGGCAGCGCGTATGTGGCCGTCGATACGAGCACGCCTTTCACCACAGTCACTGCTACGAGCGGTGTGGTTTCGTTCGAGTTCGCGGGTGTTGCGGGATCGAACCTCCCGTTCACCTCAGCTCCGGAGCCAGCAAGTATCTACCTGTGTGGAATAGCAGTCGGGATTGGAATCATCGGCCTTCGCCGCAAAGTCAGCTCCAAATAGAGCAGTCCGCTTTAGCGGAACAAGATGGATACGAGTTGGGCAACAGGATCACACTCGGTGACACCGCGAGGAACCTCACTACGGTGTAATTTGGGCAACAACGCGGGGTCGTCGCCAAGCCACCGAAGTGCCTGCGCCCCTGGCCCCGGGGTCCTCCTTTCTGTTCACCGCCTGCTCTGCGCCGCCGCCCGCGCTCGAGCCTCGCCGGCTCACTCTTGAAAATGCTGCGCCAATGCTTCTCGACGAATGAACGGCATTACGCCCGACGGAAGCACCGATGGCCCGCGCGGCGCTGGTCGTGGGGCCGGCCCGCCGATCTCGCCGGCTCGGTGCAAGTGCGGCGCCCGGGAGCAACAGCGTGACGTGCGATCCCTTCCGCGCGCTGACGCGCCGTCGCCGAAGGCACTGTCGACGGTGAAGCGCTCGCGCACGCGGCCCGGCGTTCACGGCGCTTCCGCGCCCCCGACTCGCCGGCACGCGAGTGGGCCAACGCGCCGACGACCACGATTTCGAGCGCGAGCAGTCCGCCTGAAAATCTAGGCCAACGCCATCGTTACCGTCTTCACTTCGGTGTACTGCTGCAACCCGTACTCGCCCAGTTCGCGGCCGATGCCCGACTGCTTGAAGCCGCCGAACGGAGCTGCCGCGTCGAATACGTCGTAGCAGTTCACCCAGACGGTCCCCGCGCGCAGACCGTTGGCGATTGCAGTCGCTTTGGTGATGTCCTTCGTCCACACCGCCGCCGCCAGGCCGTACATCGTCTTGTTGCCCCGTTCGATTACCTCATCCAGGCTGTCGAACGGGATAATTGTCATGACTGGTCCGAAGATCTCTTCTCGGGCGACCTTCATTTCATCCCGCACGTCGGCAAACACCGTCGGCTCGATGAAGTAGCCCCGGTCCCCGACTCGGCCGCCGCCGCACAGCAGCTGCGCACCTTCCTTCTTGCCGGATTCGATGTAGCTCATCACCTTCTCGAACTGCACATCGTCGACCTGCGGTCCCTGTTCGGTTTTCGCATCAAAGGGATCGCCGACGGTCCGACGCTTGGCGCGATCCACGCTGCGCTGCACGAACTCGTCGTATGCCTTACGCTCCACGAACAGCCGCGATCCGGCGCAGCAGCACTGGCCCTGGTTGAAGAACAGGGCGAAGTGGGATCCCTCAATCGCCTGGTCCATGTCCGCATCAGCGAATACGATGTTCGGGCTCTTGCCGCCAAGCTCGAGCGTCACCCGCTTCAAGTTCGTCTGCGCGGCGGCTTCCATGATCAGGTGGCCGACCTCAGTCGATCCTGTGAATGCGATCTTATCCACGTCCATGTGGCGAGCAATCGCCTGACCGGCGGTCGGACCATAGCCGGGCAGGATGTTGACCACTCCCTCTGGGAACCCGGCCTCGATGATCAGTTCACCGACGCGTAGGGCCGTCAGCGGGGTCTGCTCAGCGGGCTTGAGCACAACCGTGTTGCCGCATGCCAGGGCGGGTCCGAGCTTCCATGCCTGCATCAGCAGCGGGAAGTTCCACGGAATTACCTGGCCCACTACGCCCACCGGTTCCAGCCGCGTGTAGCAGAAGTAGTTCCCGTTGATCGGGATCGTTCGCCCTTGCACCTTGTCCGCCCAGCCCGCGTAGTAGCGGTAGCAGGCAACCGTTAGCGGCAGGTCCGCAGCCAGCGCCACGCGATATGGTTTCCCATTGTCCAGGCTCTCCAGGCGGGACAGTTCGTCGGCGTGTTTTTCGATCAGGTCTGCCAGTTTGTTCATCAGCCTTCCGCGCTCGGCAGCCGCCATTTTGCGCCACGGCCCGCGTTCGAATGCCTGGCGGGCCGCTTTCACCGCTCGGTTCACATCCTCCTTGTCGGCTTCCGCGACCCGGCAGATTTCCTCGCCCGTGGAAGGGTTAATCGTGGCGAAGGTGCGGCCCGAAGCCGCCTCCGTCCACTGGTTGTTGATCAGAAGCTTGTTCGCCGTGATCGGGATTGCCCGCTCCGGCGCGGATACGGTTGTCGACATGGAAACCTCCTGCCTTCCCGCCCTCGTAGCTGCGGGATACGGCGCCAGTATACACACCGTTTACCGTCAACGGCAAGGCCGCCCAAGTCTACATCAGCCCAACGCAGGTGAATATTCTGGCGCCGTCAGATGCTTCTTCCACTTCCGCGTCGCGTCGCCTTCTCCACGCCAGGCAGGCTCGGGCGGCCATACCGTCACGGCGCGCCCCCGACTCCCGCGCCCGTGCGAGGCGGGCCCGAGCGGCGCTGCTCGTGCCCTTCGCCGCCGCCCGCGCTCGCGAGTCGCCGGCTCGGCGCACGTGCGGCGCTGGGAGCGTCGGCGTGACGCGCGCTCTCTGCCGCGCACAGACGCGGCCGTCGCGGCCCGAGATCGAGCCGACGCAGGTGTACAGAGCCGTGTATGGGCGCACCCCCTCCCTTCCCGGAAAAACGGCAGGAAAACGGGGGAAACGGTCAGAAGCTGAGAGCTGGGATGCTAGGAGTCCCGAACCCTTTCCGCCCGGTGGCTGCCAAATGCGTGAATTGTTCTGGTTCCCGCGAGGACCTCGCCGCTGTGCGGCACGCCGTGCGGGATGAAGTATTCCTCCCCAGCCTTGACTGGAATGCGCTCTCCGTTGATGATCAAGGTGTAACAGCCCTGCACAACGATCATGTATTCGTCGTAGTCGTGGGTGTGTGCCGCAGATGCCGCAGTTTCACGGCAAGTCCAAAGCGCCATTTGGCTGCCGTCAGCTCCATCGAACACGTAACCCTCGACACCCGGAGTCGCTTGATTGGTCTTCACAATCCTGTTCGCCGGGCGTCTCATGAACTCGGGGAAATCATCCATGGTCGCAGAATATTGTCGCACTCTCGCAAGGTCGAAACATCCCGGGGCACGCCGGTCACGTCAGCGGAGCCGTCGGGATCGCACAGGCGCCCGCGGCGCGTCCGCCAGACTCCCGTGCGCGCGCGAGTTAAGCCCCCGGCGCTGCTCGTGGACTTCGCCCGCGCCCAGGGGCGTGATCCAGCCGCCACCGGAGACGCGCTCGGAAACCATTGGAGCTAATGGCTACTACGTTCTTGCGGCCAGTATGTGCTCAATCTGTTGGAAGTGATTGAGGTCGTGCCCCGCGAACATCCGGACGATGGTTTCGACGGTCTCGGCACCTCGCTCGTTGTGCATGCCTTGGTGCTTCCATTGCTCGGACGTGAGGGACTTGAGCAAGGCGAGATTCGCCTCGCGTAGCGCGCGGTACTGCGCGAATGATTTCCGAAGGTTTCGCTTGTCGTAGTGCAGTGCCGTCACCCAGACATCCTGATCAAAGCCGATGATCTGGCCTCCCGGCGCCCCAAGAATCGCGCGGATGCGATAGCCTCCGACGAGCTCCGTATCCGCGATGTGCGCCACAATCTCCATGATCGACCACTTCCCCGGTGCCGGGCGCTTCCTTGCCCTTGCTGGGCTGATACCCTTAATCAGCTTTGCGAGCTTGGCCGGCGCCGCAGCCTGCATCTTTACGGGGTCGCGGCCGTTGAGATAGCTGAACATCCGTTGTCGATATTGGTCGGCTGTCTCTTGCATGATGTTTGCTCCACAGTCGCATTTTAGACTGCCCTCCATTTTGCCTCGTCGAGGGGATCTGTGGGTCACTGATACGCTCCAATGGCGGCGGAAGCCCGGTTCGCTCAGCCCGCGAACCTGTGCGGGCTTCAGCTCTTTGCTGTTCGTAGCCAGTTGCCT
>Ga0181530_10003239_pt1 | contig 18437 bp, 19 predicted proteins | sample PEATcosm2014_Bin_42_FD_119769 | JGI IMG/M metagenome (GOLD analysis project Ga0181530, IMG submission 119769) | Peatland microbial communities from MTU Mesocosm Facility, Houghton, MI, USA - PEATcosm2014_Bin10_60_metaG | ecosystem: Environmental > Terrestrial > Soil > Wetlands > Peat | place... | reverse complement strand
GTTGGGCGGCAGCCGACTCCTCAGGCGCCGAGCTTTAGGTGGCCGTGGACCGGTACATGCAACGACGGCTGGTTGGGCCGGCAGGACCGCCCCATTTTTAGCCGCCGTCTGCCCACCGCGTTGGATCGCTACCGGCTCACGGTCTTCCTTCAGCGTGCTCGGCTGGTTGATACTCGAGCCCGAGGCGTGCGGCGATGTTTGCCAGGCGCTTGTCTGTGGTCCATAGCTTGGTGTCCGGGGTGAGTCTGCTCGCCGCGAGAAGCTGGGCGTCGACGTAGCCGATCCCAGCCCCGGACAGCGCTTGTTGCTCGATGAGCAGCAAGACCTCGTCATGCTCGGCGAGGGTGGCCTGCGGGAGCCCGCGCAGCAGCGCGAGGATCTCCGCTCGATGGGTCAGGTTGCCCAGGGCAAGCTCTCCGGTGACCCAGGGGTGAGCCAGGACGGCGTTGTTGTCGAGCAGATCGGCGAGGACGTTGTTTCCGGAGCGCAGGTGGTCGATCCACAGAGAGGTATCGACCAGGATCACCGGGCTTGGCTGCGACGTCTGGGGACACCTTTCAGAGCGGGCTCGGTTCCGCCCAGCCGTGCCAGGCGCTTGGCGCTCTCCCTTTCGACCAGGGCGCGGAGCGCCTCGCGCACGAGCGCGGTCTTCTCGCTCGTGCCGGTGAGCCGTTGGGCCTCTGCGAGCAGGTCATCGTCCAAGGCGAGCGTCGTGCGCATAAATCTGGCCCCTCTTCTCAAGGCGTTAGGATGAGCATCTAATGATGCCACAAATGATGTCCGCGAGAGGTCTAATGTGATCATCGTGAGCGATGCCAAGCCGCACAGCGACGCGAGCCCACCGGGTCATCGCCGGCACCGTACATCGACGTTCGCAAGCCCGCGTAGCCGATGAGCAGCACACTCCACAACCTCGATGCGATCCCCCGCCCGGCAAAGTCGCATGGGGGAAGCGGCGCTCGAGCACCGACATCTAAACAGGGCCCGCACGGCAGCTCATCGCGCGGGCGAGGAGCGACTGTGAGCAGGAGCAGCAATTGCGAGCAAACCCCGAACGGTTGCAAGTGGTGCGCGGAGCACCCCTTCGACGTGTGCCGCGCCTGCGCACGCCTGGGCCGCTCAGCCGCACGCCTGCTGGACGCGGGCGGGCTGAGCGCCGCGCAGGTCGCGGACATGCTCGAGCTCGACATCGCGCGGATGCAGCGGCTGGCGCACGAGGAGCGCCAGGTTCGTGACCTGGAGCGGTACAAGCGCGACCGGATTCCCCTGGCGCCGATCCAGGCGCTGTTCGCGCGCCGCCAGGAAGAAGACCCGAGCCTCAGCAAGACGCGCGCCGCGGAGCTCGCCGAATACAACAGCCGCGTGGAGTTCCTGCGGACGATGGGGTTCGTCCGGACCGCTTCGTTTGTCCGTAAGGGCAAGCGCTACCCGGGGAAGCACCGCACCGAGATCAGCGTCGAGGCAGCCGGAAGGATCGTGCGCGCGATCGGCTACGCGCCACGCGAAGTCCAGGATCTCTGACCCAAACCCTCCCGCGGCCGTTCCCGGGCAGCCGCTGGGAGAGCCAGTCGACTCAGCCAAGGTCGGGTGACTGGCGCATGGAGCCCCGGCGGGTGCTGGAGCGACGACGCGCCGTCGCGCTGACCGGCCACTACCGAGATCAGGAGGGACTGCCGGTCAACGAGATCGCAGGCCGGCTGGGACGCACACCGGCGACCGTCCGTGCCTACATCTACGACCCGGACGGGTCAAAGGCACGGCGCGTCAAGGATCGCTACCGCGGGGTCTGTGGATCCTGCGGCGCGAAGACCACCGGGGAAGGACCAGATCGGGCCAGGCCGCTATGCGCACAATGCAACGGCCGGCACAGTGCCAAGTGGGACAAGAGCATGATCGAAGCCGCGCTGCGCGCATGGGTGGCCAGACACGGCAAGCCGGCGAAGAGCACCGACCTGTCGCTCAGCTACGCGACGAGCCAGGCCGGCCGGGACGGCAGGGTACGTCTGCGGCGACTACAAGCCGGCTGGGAGCAAGGAAGATGGCCGCCGCGGAGCGTCGTGGAATACCACTTCGGCAGCATCACGGCAGCCAACCGCGCGGCACTCAAAGCCCCATCGAGCCCGACGCCGAACGGTTCAGAGGAGCGTGGAGGGGGCGGTCCGATGTGAGCGACAGCGCAACCGCTTCCGCGGCTTACGCCGTAGCGGCCGCGGCCTGCTTGGGATGCCAGCCGCGTCCCTGCTTCTCCACCTTGCCTTCCTGCTCAAGGCGGGGTAGGACGCGGTAGAGGTAATTCTGCTGTATGCCCATCTTCGTCGCGAGCTCGGGGATCGCGACGCCGGGCTGTCCCTGAATGAGGGCGAGGGCCTGGGCGCCACGCTTGCCGCTGCCTTTGCGCCGAGCACCTCGGGTCCTGGCGGCGCGCCTGGCGGTTGTCGCCTTCGCGGCCGGGGTTGTCGTCGCGGCGCGGGTCGCACTTGCGGCAGGCGGAGAAGCGTTCTTGGAACCACGGGGTCGGCCCGGCCTCCGGCGGCGGCCACGGGGGGCGCGTGGCGCCGGTGCGGACGCTCCGTTCGTGGACGCTGGGATGCCGTCCAAGGCTGCGGCGGCGGCCTCCAGGCGGTTGTACTCGTCCACCACGGCCTTCAGCTCGGCCAGCCGAGCGTCGATCTCTTTGCGCTTATCGGTGAGAAAGTCGGTCACGGTACTCTCCTCAGCAGTCGGCGGGACATGGCACAAGGTATCGCGTGGCTCGGCGTGACCGAGGTAGGAGCTGCTCGGTGACATAGTGGGCCGTCACCCCGAAGCTGTACGACTTGGCTCGGGTGGGCACGAACCACACAGAACATTACTAGCTCTAGTATGGTGTTGTGCGATGAGAGGTCTGGCCGATGGCCAATAACCCGTTCCGGCCTGGCGTCGGCAAGCCACCTCCGTATCTGGCTGACCGCGACGCGCAACTGAAGCGCTTCCGGCGCTATCTCGAAGACTTTCCGGAGAACCGGCGCAATGTTCGTGTGACCGGCCTTCGGGGCGTCGGGAAGACTGTTCTGATCAAGGAGTACCGCAAGGCTGCGAGGGCTCGCGGATGGATCGTGCTCAAGCGTGATCTGACGCCGAGGCTCAACGAGGAGCGCGACTTCGCGACGGCCATCACCGCCGATCTCGAGGGTGCGATCCAGGAGCTCTCGATGGTCGCCAGGGTGGGCAAGCTCGTGAGCGCGGCGCGAGAGTCGGTGAGCGCCGTGATCGACCTGGGGGAGGGGGTGACGGTCAAGATTGGGGCTCCGAAGGCCGCTGCCACGCCGGCCGTCTTGGAGGACCGCATCCGCGACGCGATGGTCAAGCTCGGCCTTCTGGCGAGGAGGGCGAAGCGGGGAGTGCTGTTCCTTTATGACGAGGCCCACGTGCTGTACGACAGGCCGAAGGCGGGTCAGTTCCCGCTCAGCGCCCTGCTGAGCGGGTTCGTCGAGGCCCAGGATCACGATCAGGATCTGCCGCTGATGCTGGTGATGAGCGGACTGCCGCCACTGGCAACGAACCTGCAGGCTGCGCGGAGTCATTCCGAGCGCTTCTTCAAGGTCGAGGAGCTGGGGAACCTCGGACTCGAGGGAGGCGAGGACGAACCGAGCCCCGCCGCCGCCGCGCTGACCAGGGCCGTGAAAGGCGGCGAGGTCTCCTTCCCGTTGGACGTTGCCGAGCGGGTTGCGACCGACGTGAGCGGCTACCCCTACTTCATCCAATGGTACGGGGAGGCGCTCTGGGATGCGGCTGACGACGCCGGCGTGGAGGTGATCGATCCGCGGCTGTATGCCCGGGCGCATGAGTCGATCCAGGATGGCCTGGACGCCGAGTTCTTCGAGGGACGCTACGAGGAGGCCAAGCGCGCCGAGCAGACGACGATGAGGATCGCGGGCTCCCTGGGTGGCGAAAGCTTCCGGGTGGGGGATGTCGTCGAGGAGCTCTCCAGGCTCAAGCCCGGTGCTGTTCAGCAGAGCCTGAACCGCCTTACCCAGAACAACCTGATCTACCGCGTTCGCTACGGCGAGTACGCCTACACCGCACCTCTGTTCGGAGCCTTTCTGCGCCGCAGACACCCCCGCCAGGACAGTGACGGGTAGCCGGCCGCCCAGGCGAGGACGGCTTCCCCCGCCACCGTGTTTGACCACCTCTTCAATTTTCAAAGACCGCTGAGCCGATCCTTCCTGCCACTCATCTCGATAACTAAAGCCCGGGCTCAGTCAACCTTTCGCAGGCCCGACCCGGTTAAGGTCAATGATGGCTCTGATGCAACTGCCCAGACGCGGCCGGACACGAATCGAGTTCGAGCGCTTCGTCGACGGTTGCGCCGGTGAGTTGCTGCGCACCGGCTACCTCATCGTCTGGGACCTGGCGGAGGCCGAGGATCTCGTCCAGGAGACCCTGCTGCGTGTCGCCCGGCGCTGGCCGCGTGTGCGTGGGATGGACCAGCCGGTCGCATACGCGCGCCGGATCCTCGTCAACCTCGCTATCGACGACGCCAAGCGTCGTTCGCGGCGTCGTGGCGAGCTCGAGCCGCCAGATGGTTTGCCGCTGCAAGCCCACGCCGACGAGGCCGCGGCGCGCGCGCTTGGGGCGCTCGACGCGCGGGCTGAGCTGCTCGGCGCGCTCGCGGTGCTACCACCCCGCCAGCGAGCCGTGCTGGTGCTGCGCTACTTCGAGGACCTCTCCGAGGCCCAGACCGCGCAGACCCTGAACTGCTCTGTGGGGACCGTCAAGAGCACCGCTTCGCGCGGGCTCACGCGGCTGCGCGAAGCGCTCGAGGAGCCGGACGGCGCATCGCCGGCACACCACAACGGACATCTGATGAGCGACACGAAGGAGCCACAGCCATGACCGAAGGACTCGAGACCCAACTGCGTGCGGCGCTCGCAGAGCGCGCGCAAGACGTTCCCGCGGAGGCGCGGGAGAGGCTACGCCGGATCGACTATCGACCCCGCTCGCGAGCCCTGCGCCCGCGCGTGGCGCTCGCGACGGGCGCCGGGCTGGCCGCGACCGGCGGCGCGGTCGTGGCGCTCGTCGGGCTGAGCGCCGGGAGCACCCCAGCGTTCGCGGGCTGGACCGCCACGCCAACCCCGCCCGCGAGCGGACAGACGGCGGGCGCACAGGAACACTGCACCTCGCAGCTCGCTGGGGCAGCGGGAGCGCGATCCAATATCCCAGCTACTGGATGGCAACGGGTGCTCACAGACACGCGCGGCCCGTTCACGCTCATGATCCTGCACAGCGCCAGCGCGAGCGCGACGTGCTTCAACGGACCGTCGTTCACGACCGTCGCGGTGAACAACACCCAGAGCAGCAGTGGGGGGTCCGAACACGTAGTGAGCGGCAGCAGCACGGGCACTGGTGCGCAGGGCTCCACGTCGGTGATGGGGCTCGGCGGCAACGGCTCGGGCCCGATCGGAACAGCCACCCAGTCCCACCTCCTAACAAGCGGCGGGCAGCCCTATACGTTCGTGCAGGGGCAGGTCGTTACCGGCGTTACCGATGTGACGCTCGCGCGATCCGACGGCAGTGACGTGCAGGCGACCGTCGCAGACGGATCGTTCGCAGCCTGGTGGCCGGGCAGCGCTGACGCGACCTCGGCGCAGGTCGCGGGCGCCACGGGCGTGACCACGCAGCAACTCACCTTCACCATGCCGCCGATGGGGCCATGCGCACCCTCACCGTCGACCACGCCGCCGTGCACTAACCACTCCGGCAGTGCGGAGGGCCTCGAGGTCGGCCCCGGGCCTGAAGGGCCAAGAGCAGGAAAGTGAGGGTCACGGGGCGCACGGCGACCGCCCCCGCGGGGCAGCAAGCTTGTTGTTTGTCGCGGACCCGGAATGGGGATACTATGGGTAGTTGAGCTGACCCTGCGGGCAGGACTTCAGCCTCGAAAGCCCGAAAGTCACCGAAGCGCGACCGCGCCGAGGCGCGGGGCTTGAGGCAATGATCGAGACCCCCGGGGCCTAGCTCATTAATCCACGCGTCGGGTCTCGTACCCTCTTCCTATCGCGCGGCACCTCATGAGGGTCAGGAGGTTCTCAGCAATGCAGACTCCACCAACCGCGGACGGAGCACCCCCGGCAGACTCGGCGCTCCCCACGCCACCAGTAGTCCCGCAACGTTCGACACGCCGAGCAACGGCGCGTCGCGCGAGCGACCGTCGCGCCGCAGCGCGTGAGCACAAGGACGACATTGACGGGCGCATCGTTGGGTACGTCAAGGAGCACCCGCAGGGCACTACCGGCGATATGGCCAAGGGATTGAACGCCGATCGCGGCACGATCGCCGCAGAGGTGTCGAACATGGTGCGAGCCGGCGAGCTCACCAAGGGGCCGGAGCCGCACACACTCTCACCGACCGAGTGATGTCCGGAGCGGGCGCCTTGGACCAAGAGATCGGGCCCACCATCACCGCCGCACTAGCCGACGGTCCTCTGCGAGGCACACGCATCGAGGCTCAGGTCGTCCAGGGCCGACCCCCGAGCACGGTCGACGTGCGAGCCGACGACGAAAGCACCTGCCGCTACTGCCTTACGGAGTGGACCCAGAGCGGCCCGTCCGCGAAGTACACGTTCCTCTACCCCGTTTAGACGCCACCACCTGCTCTGCGACACCCGCACGTGCGAGCATGCTCCCGCACCCGCACCCCATCCGGGGGGCAGCTACAGTTCCGGCCCGCATGGACGACGAGGAAATCGACGAGCTGATCCTGAGCCGGTTGCGACAGCGCCGCGCCCAGCAAGCGGGGGACCGGACCGTGAGCGCGGCGCACCTCGCCACCTTCTTCAACGAGCCCGAACCCCGCATCCAGAACCGGCTCCGAGCGCTAGCCGACCAGGGCCTGATCAAGGAGTCCGCCGCCGCGCCCGACCGCTGGATGATCGTCCTCGCCAGCGACCCCAGCGACGACGACTGAGCCAGCCGCGAATCGACTGGCCTTCCTGTTTCCGCGCGTGGAAGGGTGGCAGAGCGGTTGAATGCGGCGGTCTCGAAAACCACCGCAGCGGAAAATCGCGTCTTTCGCGTAGGCCGCTCCGTTGAGCGGTTTTCGGCCCATTTGCAGGGGAAATGACGCGTCTTCGGCTACACGGCCAAGCCGCTAGAGGGGGCCTGAAGCCGCTCAAGTCGCAATAGGACTGGCGCGCAACCGGCGCGCAGACGGCGAAGTTGGTTGAGGGTTTGCGGCTTCGTAAACGCCGCTTGGCGTGCCTGCTCCGTTTCGACAGGTGGCCGTCCAGCTACCGCCGGCGGTGCGCCTGGCGATCCATCGAGGGCTTCTCCTTAAGGCCGCGGGGGGTGGTCGCAAGCGCCTCCTCGACTAGAGCCGCGACGTGCTCGCGCGCCTTAACCAGCCAGCCTCGCTCGTCACGGAATGGCCGCTCGTAACCGTGGAACGCGAGCACTGGGAACAGCGTGCGCAGCGCGAGGCTCTCATCGCGAACGACCGTTGAGAATCTCGGCGGTGTGATCTCGCGCAGCTCAAGGCTCTCGTAGTCTGCTGCCAAGGACACCAGCGCATCGGGCAGCCCCTCCTTCATTCCGTGCAGGATCTTTACCTCGCCCCCCCGGCCCAACAATCGCTTAACCGCAGCAAATAGGTCACGGTCCAAGGAGGACGCGGTCACGAGCGGCGTAGCTATTACCAATCGGTTGTTAGCTCCAGCGGCCATTACCCGCAGCAGTTGACGATGCTCCTCGGGACCAACTCTGCGCAGCGACAGTGCCCCGAGCGCCGCGCCAGCGGTCCGCCTCGCCTTCTCGGCGTCCTCGCCGGCCAACTGGGCACGTCGGGCCTCGTGCCGCAGCTCGCGAGCAGTTGCCTCCTCGGGCGGGCGCTCCAGCTCCCGGATGTCCTTCCCAATTAGCTGGTCGAAGCGCCGTCCGCGGCGTAGCTCGCTGGCCAGACGCAGCTTTCGGGTCACTGCAGGCCCCGCCAGCGCGGTCTCGTGCGCGTCGCTTACAGCCCCGTCGATCACCGGCGCGGCTTGCAGGTCGCCGCCTTCGGAGCGGAATACGACCAGCATCGCCTCTCGAAACACCCTGTCTTTGCGCAGCACGCCCTTGACGGCCAGCAGGTCGACCTCTTGGTCGCGGCCTTCCCGTGCTCTGCGGATCACGTCTTGGAGTTCGCCTGCGCAGTCGCGCAACTCCAGCTCGTCGGGTGCGCTCGGCGGATTCGCCGGCAGCTCATGGAGCCCCATGCTGCGGCGTTGCTCGGGCTCCAGCGGGACGTCGAGTAGTGCCGGCCTCCGCAGCAGGCCGTCGTAATCGAAGCTGACAACCCGCTCCTCGCTGTGCTCCCATGTCGCCTTTGCCAGCGTCTCGCGGCCTTTCTCGGACAGGAGGATTCTCAGGTCGGAGCTGCCCTGTGCCCACTCTTGGTCGACCACCGAGCTGAGCACGCTCTCAAAGGTGTCGTCATCCAACCCGAGTAGCTCTTGCACGGCGCTGGTTTGAGGGTCGGCCTCGCTCACGGCTCGCATCAAGAACTCCTCAAGCGGCGAGATGGGACGGCGCGCGAGTACCTCAACCCGGACCCGCAGTCGCCAAAACGGAAGCGCCACCGGCGTGCATGCGAGCGCTTCGAAGCCTGGGCGACTTTCGGCGACGGTCACAAGCGCATCGTCAACGCTCATGGCGCCGTCGCCTTCATCACGGTGCAGTCGTCGGGGCACGCCTCGATGTGCTCCAGCACGCGGCGAAGTTCACCGCCGCCTTGCGCATTGCGGGCGAAGACGGAGTCGCCGATCAGGATGAGCGTGTCGCGTGCCCGAGAGAGGGCGACGTTCAGCCGCGGCCGCTCACGCACGAACCCTAGCTTGCGACTCTCGTTAGAGCGGGTGAGGCTGAACAACACCACGTCGGCCTGTCTGCCCTGGAAAGCATCTACCGTCTGGCACTCCACGGTGATGGCCTTGAAGCGCGGCCGGTCGCGGGCGATCCGCTGCTCCAGTGCGTCTCGCTGCGCGGCGTAGCCGGTCAGCGCGGCTACAAACGGGTGTGTACCAGCGGCGCTCGCCAGGTCATCGCAGGCAACGAGCAGCGCCGCTGCTACTCGTACCTCGAGCTCGTTGATCACACTTGAGCTTGGGCCTGCTCGCCGCTCCGCACAGCCAGGGATTGCGCTCGTCGACAACCAAGTCACAGGTCGTGGGACAAGCTGATCGAGCCATCCGAGCCGCTCCCGCGGCTCGGATGTCAGCTGTCCTTCGTAGAAGCAAGCGCTTACGAGCGCGCCGATGCTTGGATTCATCCGATGCTGATGGGTCAGCGCGACGACATTCTCATCTGGCAACGCATCGGCTAGCTGCTTGAAGAGCGGCGTCTTCAGCTCCTCCGCGGTCAGCCCCCGCTCGGCGAGCTGTTCCTCGTCCAGCGCACCCTCCTCGATATAGGGTGGCAACTGTCGGTCGTCTCCCACGAGCACGATCCGCCGAGCACGCGACAGCGGGATCAACATCTCGGGTGCAGTCGCCTTAGATGCCTCGTCTACGATCACCAGGTCGAACTCCACGCTCTCGGCGCCCCTAAGTCCGCCGAGACCAACGCATGTCGCGGCGACCACATTGGCGCGAGCCAGCGCCGCCGCCTTGAAGGCTGGGCCGAGTCCGAAACGAGCGTGCCATTCGCTCAGGAGAGCGAGGCGACGCCGGCACGCCTCGGCGCCAGCGGCGTTCGCCGGCAGCAGCGTGTCGGCCTGGGCCTCCAGCTCCTCGGGGGCCAGTGAGCTGAGTCGCGCTTGTCGGCTGAGCTGGCCTAGCGCTATCAATCGCGTCGCCGCCTCGCGGTTGCGATCAACGCAGACGGCGTGGGCCTCCCGTAGCTCGTTTATCTCCTCCTGGCGCTCGCGCACCAGCTGCGAGGTGCTTGCGCTTTGGGACGCACGCCCTCGGCTTCCGCGGAGTTCCTGCAAGCGGGCGTCGGCCTCAGCGCGGGTGGCGTCCAAATCTGCGAGCTCCCGCAAGCCACTCGCGAGAACTGAGAGCCACGAGGCGGCGTCGATTGCCTCGACGTCGAGATCTTCCGAGACGGCCCAGCGTCGCAGCGCATCCGTACCAGTAGCAACCGCCTCCCGCTTCCAGCGGTCGAGGTGCGCAGCGAGCAGCAGCGGCTCGCTCGAGACGGCCACCTTCTCGCCATCGGCTCGTGCTACCCGCAGCAGAACAACGTCCGGCTGCAGCTCATGGATGCCAGCCAGGGCGTGGTCTAGCGCTGCATTGGACTGTGAGGCGACCAGGACCCGTGCACCTGGCTGGCGCCGGAGTTCTTGAAGCACCAGCTCAGTAATGAATGTCGTCTTGCCCGTCCCAGGCGGGCCTCGCACCAACAGCACGTCAGCGCTGCCCATCGCAGCCTGAACTGCATTCTTCTTGGAATCGTCGAGCGCTTGGATAAACCCAGGTGCCGGCACCAGCGCCGGCTTCCTCGCTCGGCTCGGGTTTACGAGCAGCTCGGCAAGGTCCCCGCGCGCGCAGCGACCGTACTCCACCGCATCAAGCGCACGCTGCTGGCGGTCGATAGCCGTGATTGCCGCCCGTCGGTCGCTGCGGAGCACCCCCGAGGGGGACGGTTGCGGTGTACCGCTACCGTCCGGCCGAATCGTCGCCCACGCACCCTCGACCGACACCACCTCTCCAGAAAAGTCGCGACCTCCCTCGCCCGGAGCTACACGCATCTCTCCAAGAATCGAAGGATCGGGCGTTTGGTCGAGCCGTAGCGCTACCCCGTCACTCACATTCTTTACATCGTGGTACCGCAGCGGATTCTCGGCGTTGGCCTCAAACGCACGCAACAGGGACAGAAGCCCCCGCCATATTACGAGCGGGCGCGCGCGTTGGTCTCGCTGCTCAGTGCTCCGCCGCTGGCGGTGCTCGGCGACCTGCTGCTGAAGCTCCCGTACGGCTTCTGAGCCCGCTTCCCGGTCAGTGGGCTCGCCCAGGCTGAAGCGAAGCAGGGAGGCCAACCCTCGGTCACGGTCGCGATCCAGCGTCTCGCTGCTCAACGCCACAAGACTCGTTGCTACGAGAGCATGGCCGTCGGCGTGTACGCCGACGCTGATCGACAGCGAGCTACATGCGAGCAGCAGCTTGTCTCCCGCTCGGGGCAGCACATGAACCTCATCTTCCAACTCGCGCTCCACCAGGTCCCGGGCCTCGGCACTGAACATCTCGAGTTCGCTCTCGAGCGCGTCGATCAAACCCCGCCTGACGATCACAGGGACGGCTGGAGCCCCCTGTGCCTGGCGACGAGCCGCCTGACGGCGGTCCTGCTCAAGGCTCGCCTCCAGATCAGCCGCCAGCACCATCGCGTTCTGCGGCCTGCGATCTCGCTCATTGCTCAGGCACCGCTCGACAATCGCCGCCACGCCAATCGGGAGTCGCGCACTTGCAGCGTCGCACGCCGCCCGTAGCCGTTGATAGGGGTCCTCGGGGGGCACCGCGTAGGGATCGTGCCCCGAGATCGCGAACACCGTGAGCGCTGCCCACGCATGCGTGTCCCGAGTCATGCCTGGCGACTCGGCGACGGGCTCGGGCGGCGTGAACGGGGCCGACGCTGCGTCGACCGTGGCCTCCGGTGCCAGGCGCCGGTAGATCTTCGCGATCCCAAAGTCGATCACGCGTGGCCGCCCCTCGGGGTCGATCAACACGTTCGCCGGCTTTAGGTCGCGATGCTGGACATCGTTGCGATGGGCCACCTCCAGGGCCTGCAGAATCTCGCGCCCGAAGGAATGCCACCAGTCCTCCCACGCCATCGCACCCCGCGCAGCGAGTTGGCGCTGAAGACGACCCTCGATCCACGGAAACACGAGAAACGGGTGGCCCTCTCCGTCGTCAACGCCGCTGTCCAGCAGAGGCACAATGGCCGGATGACTGAGACGCCCGAGTGCCCGGCGCTCACGCTCGAAGCTCACCTGCAACGTGTCCCTGGAGCCGGTAGCCCGGAGGATCTTTACCGCTACCTCGCCAAACTCGTTGGACAAGTCGAACGCCTTGTAGACGTCGGCCATACCACCCGCTATAGGTCCCTCGAGCACGTGGTAGCGGCTGGCAACGATACGCCGCTGAGAACTTGGGGCTCCCATTCAAAGCCGTATTGTTGCGGTACGGACCAGTCTCAACCATCGCGGGGCCGGCAGCCTGCTGCCTGTGCAGAGCTGCGGGCGCTTGCGCGGAACGCCACCCGGGCCAGCTAGGAGACATCGATCTACAGCGGAGGGGAGGAGATTCTGGACCGCCGGGTTTCAAGACTGTTGGCCGCTCGGCCCGTCCGGCGGCTTCTGCACCGGCCGGATCTCGATGCTCCGTAGCCGGTGCTGGGGAACCCGAGCGCCGGCGGGTAGCCCGACCGGCATGCTCTGGACGAGTGCGCCAAGGTTGATCGAGACGCCGTCCGCTGGTCCTTTCGCATCGCTGCTCGTTGTGACGAGCAGCCCGCCGTCTGGCTGAATCTTGCTGCGGTCTACTTTCATCTTCCAGGCGCGTAGCCCTTGCAGCGGCGGCGTGCCCGGCGTGAGTGCTCGCTCGTCGACATCGCGCAGCGTGCCGACGTGCACGTACTCGTTTGCGAACAGTGGCATTGGGACGGCGTAGCCCGCCCCGCTGAGACGCTCCCGATGCTTGCGAGGGAGGCCGCTCGCGTCGATGATCGCTGCGCGAATGTGCTCGGCGGCCCGGGTGTGCACTGTTTGTGCCTGGTCTCTGGCGTCACTCAGGTCGGCGAACCCGTGCTCGAACCCGTTGCTGGTGTGCTCGACGCTACGGGCGAGCTGCTTGTCGCCGCGGTAGATCTCCCGCAGGCGGATCGCGCTGAGCAGCGCTTTGCCGGGGTTCTGCGCTTTCGGCGATACCTCGAGACGCCTCGCCAGCTCGGTTTCCTCGACGCCGAGCATCCGCTCGAGGCGGGCGTGCAATATCGGCGTCAGTGTCTCGGCGGCGATGTGCAGGTACTCGACCGCGAGCAGCGAGGAGCCGACGCGGGCGTGTCTCAAGGACTCGCGGTAGAACGCAAGGACCCGCCCGAAGCGGCGGGCTTCGGGGTGACGGTCCGCGGCGGCAGCGAGCGCTGTTGCGGGTTCGGCGTCGAGCGCACGGCTGTTCGGTGGGATCGGGTGCCTTGGGGGGTTATAGCTTTGCGCCCACTCGCGCTCGGCTACGCCTGCATCGACCTGGTAAGCGCATTCGAGGGCCGGATCATCCGCAAACGCGTTGGCGGCGACAGTCAACGACAGCAGCTGGCTGTGGGCGCCCTGAAGTCCGCTGTTGATCGCGTCTTCCAGTGTCTCAGCGCGTAGGCGCAGCTCGATCAGCAGGTCTCTCGCGACGTGCTGCGCCGGTGGCGGGAGGTAGCGGCTGCGGATGTCGATCCAGGGGAGCGTTCGGTCGCCCGCGCCGCGGCGCACCGACTCGCCGGCCGGGATTCGAAAAGCTGAATGGCACCGGCAGTAGACGACGAATGTTGGCATGGCGGCTGGCTATCGCCCGACGGAATCGAGCCGTGCGCAGACTACCTGCCGAGGCCGTGGCAACCGGGCACTCACGCTAGAACCTGCCCGGAACCATCAGGGGCCACACAACGGAGGGGGAGGGATTCGAACCCTCGTCGGAGGAATCTCCCCCGAAACAGTTTTCGAGACTGCCGCATTCAACCGCTCTGCCACCCCTCCAGGGCGACGCTTCCAGGCTAGTAGATCAACAGCGGCTCCAGTGCCCAGGGATCGCACGGGGTCCATCCGATGCGGCGAGGATCATAGATCCAAATGTCACCAGCGTCGATAGCGAGCGAGGAAGTAGGCGTCTTCCCGAGGCGGGGCTCGTCGACATTCCTCCCCGCTTTCGGGCGTGTCCGCGAGCATGAGCTGGAGCTTATGCGAGGGCTCGGCGTCCGCGGGTGGGCGCAGCCCGTGACCGTACCGGTGCCTGATGTACCCGGCACGCTGCTCGACGTGCCCATGACTAAGGTGCTGCTGCCATCTACGGAGTTCAACGGGCGCCATCCCGATAGGCGCCCTGCAGGCCACGGCGATCTCGGATATCCCTTCGGCTCGGCGCCGTACCGAGTCTCGCGTGGAGTGCTCTCCGCGGACTTGATGTACGACTACGTTGGTGCCGTGCTCGGCGTTCAGGCCGAGCGAGGGGCGTCGCTGCTACTCACCCCCGCTCACTTTGTGGGCGGCATGAACAGTGTCGGGCGACGCAACGACCTCGAGATGGCGGCAATCAGCCGCCGCGTTGCGGTGCGCGACGGCCTGGACCAGCCCGACGCGGACGACCCTTGGGCATTGCGACGCCCGCTGTTCGCCTATGCCCTGATCCCGATCCGGGCGCTCAGCGGCTCAGCGGGCGAGGAACTCCTGGCCGCCTACGCCGGACTGGACGTCGACGGCTACTGGATCGGCGTCGACGCGTTCGACGAGCGGTCTTCGAGCGGTGAGCTCTACGCTGCGGCGTGCTGGCTGTTCGAGCTGGAACAGCGGACGGACAAACCCGTCGCCAGCTACGGCGCAGGCAACCTGCACCTCGCCTTTCTACTTGAGGGCCTGGCGTGCGCGTCGGTTCGTGTCGACGCGCGGCCACTGCTGCCCTGGCCTCGTGCAGCGACCCGTCGCCCGCGCCGACGCCGTGTGTTCCACCCCGTTGTTCTCGCCGAGGTCTACAACGATCGCCGCGGCATGGCTGAGCGCACTCACGCGGAGATGCTCTTCGCTATGTATGAGTGCGATTGCGACCAGCACGATGCTGGCGTCCCGCCCGTCGGAGAGCAGACGGTCGGCCATACCCTCATCTGCCGGACCCGGCTAGCTCAGCACGCCGCTCGGGGCGGACAAGCCCAGCGCGCCACACCCTACGCATCAATCTTGAACACCGCGAAACGGGTCGCTCGGAGCTTGGACCTCAATGAGGTCGACCTGTCCGGGTGGGATGCCGTGCAGGCCGCAGCAGGACAGGTGGGCCGTCGGGCCGATCGTGCGACTGGCTAGCGCCCAACGCTCGCCAACAGCACGAACATGGCCCATTCGCTCATAGTGCGGCCGGCGAGAACAGCGGCACGCTCCCACGCGAGAGCCTCGGTGATCGCGGCCGGGTCCAGGGTCGTGGCTACTACGCAAGGTGGCATACGCTCGATCAGTCGGGCCGGGAAGGCAACCATGACGGCCGCGTTGGGAACTCGCGAGATTGACCGGGTGCCAAGCTCTCGTAGATAGGCTGCGGCTGCCGGACTCAGTGGGAGCTGCGTGTGTGCAGAGCGCGCGGCAGTAGACAGCTGTGATCGTGTCTGGGTTCGGGGGAGATTAAGCGCGTCAGCGTCTGTGAGCACGAGATGATGCTCCGCGACGATCGCGACCGCTTGGTCTACACCCAGGCCAGCGTCGGCCGCGGCCCTCACGAACTCGACAACCGTAGGCTCGCTGCCGAGCCGAACGGTCTGACGGCGATCCCCAGGACGACAACGCGAGCCCGCCGGGGCAATGCCTACCGCGTCGGCGGAGACGACCGGCGACGAAGAGGAAGATGGATAGTCGACGAGGTGCAGTCGGGTCATGGCATAATTACCCAAGTTGGTAATTATGGCAGAACTATGAGCCGCACACCGGTCGGAACGACGCAGCAGGCCCGCAGCGACACGGCGCTGTTCGCCCATATCGCGTGGCAACTAGAGGGCGGACGCACCGATCGGGTCGCCGAGATGGGGCGCACACTTGGCATCGCGGCGGGTGATAACGCCATCCGGAAGGCTCCGAATGCAGCCGGTCGCCTGGAGCGCCCGAACGGCCGTACCGCTCTGCGGCGGTGGTGCCTGGTAGACCTTGAGGCGCTCGATTTCTTCGAGGCGCTGGTCGAGCTGCGGCTTGCTGCATCCTACGACGCCGGCTACCGTGGTCTCGCTGGGGTAGCGGGTGTGACGCACCTCCTGCGTACCGGCACCGCGAGGGCGCTCGCGATAGTCATATACGAGCGGCGGTTCGATGAGCAAGCATTGCGGGTGGGGTTGGCCGAGTTCGCCCGGATTGTCCGCTGGGAGGTCCTCGAGAACCATGACGAGACGCCCGCCGTTGGCACGTGGCGAGCGCTGGCACGTCGTGCGGCCGAGCGCGAGGGGCTTCTCGCTTAGGCAGCATCCACTTCGCGAGCTGTTGGAGCCTCGCCCGTGGCCAAGAAGTGATCGAGACCCTCCGGTCTGGTCGCTCTCGAAAAGAATCGATTCGCCATCCGCGCCAGCGTGGATACCGGAGTCGACCGGCCACCCAGATCAAAGATCTGACGGTCGAGATCAATCTCGGCTACCGAGTCGACACCCGGCACCAAGGTTCTCACCGATTGGATCCGGTATCCGCCTGCACCCGGTGCACTGAGGATCTGTCGAATCCTCTCAAAGACATCGCTGGCGTTCGCCAGTGGCTCGTAGCGGATTCCCTCCAGCCGTCCGCGGAGGCCAACTTGGAGGAGCCCCCGCTGCGAGAGCATGGGCTGAGCATCGCTCAACATAGGAAGGGGGTTACCCCCCTCCTTGTCCTTGAAGTGGCGGCCGTCGTCTGCAAAGAATGTACGCAAGTCGTTGACCTCGATTCCTACGAGGCCATTATCCACCAGCCACTCATATGTATCTTCCAAGGGCGGGCTAGGAAGTCGCTCTGACCAAGCCCACTTCGCGGTCCAGTTCGGCAAAAGAGCGCGAGCCATGTTGTTGAACGTCCCGCCTCGCAGATTGCGACCCAACACTCTGCCAAGGTCCTCTGCTGTTATGAACCCGGCGTTACGCTGCCACGTCTCGGGCTCGACCGGGTTGGCACTAGCAAGTAGGCTGACCAGGACCTCGCGCAGAGCACCAATGTCAAGCAGCTCCGGATTCCACGGAGTACTGCTCGGAAACTCGTACGGGTCGCCCCCGCGGCGGATCCACTCTGACTGCAGACCCCGCTCTACCTCAAGCTGCCCGTGTTCCGGCAGATAATCGTGCAGCGTCGCAAGCGCACCCGCCACATGCTCCTGAGCGGCAACGAGATCAACCGCCATTGCATCCACGGCTTGGAGGGCATCCATGTAGCTACCACCGACCTGCTCAGCCCGCGTCGCGTCGAGGATTCCATGTCCGACACGTACTATGGGTCCTGTCGCTCCACGGACCCTGTGATCAACACGGGTGGTCGAATCAAGGTCGTCGACAGCTTGACCCTGTGTGACGAGGCTCCCATTGGTCGAAGTATCACCCCCCGCCCACGCCGGTGCGTCAAGGCCTTCGCGATCGGTCATACCGATGAAGAGCGGCGATTCACTGCTAAGCAAGTCGAGGTCCTGTTGAAACACAGGCGCGGTCACGCTGAACCGAAGATGCACATGGCGCTCCTTCCGGATACCGTCATCGTTCCACCGCAGCACGATGTCGGGGACAAAGGTATGCGTGAAGTAATGGGTCCGCTTTATATCGACTGCTGGATCAAGGCGCCGAAGGGCGTTGCCGATCAGGTCATGAACGGCGTCTGCTGATTCGCCGCGGTGCGGACGCTCCAGAGCCGCGTGTAGCTCGCCCACGAATGTCATGATTCTTCGAGCTCCAAGATGCGGGCAACGACGGCCTTTCGCAACTCAATACCCATGATCATTTCCTCGACGCGACTGTTCACAATCGCCAGCCACAGCCTTGGCTCAAGCTGCTGTGCTATCGAGGAGTCGAAGGTGTCGTCACCGAGGCGGTCGGGGTGTGCCGCGCACGCCGCCTCGATCTGCGACGCGGTCGTGAGCTGCGCATAGTTCGTCTGCGCAAACGGATGAGTGGTAGCCCACATGAACTCGACGTCCATTGGCGCGTCCACCTGCCGCGACCAACGAACGAACGCGGAATAGCACACTGCCAAATACTCGTCATACAGCGTGCCCTGATTGCCTGCTTCCGAGTAGTTCTTGCACTCCACATAGAGAGTATTGCCAGTGCCGCCGTTCTCGTCGAGTACAGAGCCGACGAGATCGAACCGCTCAAAGCGCTCCTCAGACCCTGAGCCGTCAACAGGCGTTCTGACCAGCTGCGGAACTCGAAGCTTTGGGTACGGCTCACCAGTGGGGCTGAGGTCATAGATAGTCTGCGAAATCTTGAAACGGTACGTCGAATCTAGCCACCGCCGAATCTTCTTGGCGCCCTGTGCGCCGATCACGTGGTTCTCCTCCGCTCCTGTCTTGAAGACGATCGCCATATGCCTAGCCTAAACCCATAGCGAGTCGGAGCGGATGCTAGCCCGCTCAAGCACCCCGTCGTCGGACAGATCGAGGTCGGGAGGTTGGCTGCCTCGAGGTAGCGGCGCGAGGTGTCGGGCCGGGGCGCCTCGCTGCGCAGGAGGTCGTGAGCCGCGCCGGCACGGCGCTCGACTGACGCGCGTCGGATAGTGCAACGCCGCGAGGTGCCAGAGCTCCTACGGGCAAC
>Ga0181530_10003238_pt1 | contig 18443 bp, 19 predicted proteins | sample PEATcosm2014_Bin_42_FD_119769 | JGI IMG/M metagenome (GOLD analysis project Ga0181530, IMG submission 119769) | Peatland microbial communities from MTU Mesocosm Facility, Houghton, MI, USA - PEATcosm2014_Bin10_60_metaG | ecosystem: Environmental > Terrestrial > Soil > Wetlands > Peat | place... | reverse complement strand
GTTGCTCTTGCCGCTGCCGGTGCTTGCGAGTGCCCATCGCCATAAAAACATTCTACGGCCGTTATGTTTCAGGCTCCAGCACAATCGCCCCGCCAGACCGGATTTTCACCACGGGCTGCTAAGGGGGACTACACCCTGTTCGTCTGGCTGGACCCCAAGCAGTGGAAGCTGGTGGTCAACAAGCAGACCGGCCAGTGGGGCCTGGAATATCACCAGGAGCAGGACTTGGGCCGCGTAGCCATGACCATGAGCAGACCACCCGTTCCCATTGAGACCTATAAGATGACGCTCTCCAGCGCGGGCGGCAACAAGGGCAAACTGCAACTGGAATGGGAAAACGTCATAGCCTCGGTGCCCTTCACGGTCAAGTAAGTCAATCGCGGAAGCTACACCGCCAGTTGGCCGTGGTACAGCATCTCTTTGGGATTGAACTTGGCTTTGATGACCAGCCGGCCCAGCGTGGTGGAGAATAATACTTCCGTATCCTTTTTGGTGAGGGTCAGCGCATCCTTGGAGAAGCCGAACAGCAAGTCGGAGTTCGAGCTGGTCTGCTGTTGCACGATTCCGGCCTGCGCCAGTTCCTTGCCTTTCGGCTGAAGAGTGGTGAACTGCTTCAAGTTGTCGAGCGCGTCATCCTGCGAGCGCTTCTGAGAATTGTCATCCGGCGACTGCCTCGGAGGATAGTCTCCCTGGTTGTCCTGGTAGCGGCGCGGGCTGGCCGGCAAGGGAAAGCCGATCACGGCAATCACGTAGTGGTTCGCAAACGCATCCGGCAATGGCGCCTTGAGCGCATCCAGAACCGGCTTGGCGCTTTCCCACCGGACCGTGCCTTTGTATACTGTTCCGCGCTGCTGGCCGCGTCCGCCCTGGGAGCCGCCCATGCGCCGGCCGCCGCCCATGCCGCCCCCGCCGATGCCGCCGATGCCCGGGATTCCGATCCGCGGCATCCCCATCCCGCCACCGCCCGGATACCCGCCCCCTCCCGGATATCCGCCGCCGTTGGGTGAACCAGTCTGCGATCCGTACCCTTCCGGTGCCGGGCCTTGCGCCGACGCTTCCTTGGCCCACGGCGATTTCGTGGTCAGTTTGTCGATCTCTTCGGAAGTCCAATCCCCCGGCGCCTTCTTGTCCCAGAACTCCGACGCATTGAGCGGCCGCCAAGCCACGAGGCCGCCTCCGACAAGCATCAACATGCTCCTCCGGCTCAGAATCAGTGGACCGCCTGCTTCAAGCATGAATGTTCTCCAGCAATCACTTAGACGCGACGCTCTGGCCTTCCCGTTACAGCCATTGTTCACAAGTTCTTCGCCATTCGCCACCCGTCCCCTCCGTCTTCGTAGTATTGTGGCGCTCTTCTTACTTTCTCAAAGCCGTAGCTCTCATAGAACGCGCGCGCCTGATCGTTGGTCACCCTGACCATCAGGCTGATGCGCGCGATTCCGCGCCGCCGCAATCGTCGCAACGCGCTCTCCATCAGCGCCGAGGCCGCGCCCTTGCGGCGCGCCGCTGGGTCCACTGCTACCGAGACCAGTTCCGCCTGCTCCCCTCGGATGCAGGCGATCATGTACCCCCGGACCTTTCGGCCGTGCTCAGCGACCAAAAACAGCTCCCCGCATTTGTGAAAATACTCTGCAAACAGGTTGCGATCGTATGCCTCATCGCCGAAACTCGCGCGCTCGATCTCCATAATGCGGTTCAGGTCCGCGAGGCGCAGCCGCCGAACCGTGTACCGCGCGTGCATTCTGTTATCCCCAAAAAGTGGCGGGGGCACCTTGACAATCATTTCGGACTCCGGCATAGTTAAATCAAGATGCAAATGAGTGGCAACAACGTTCAGCCGGAAACCTCCTTCACGACCCTGGTCGACCTCCGCCGCGGCGACGCCGCCACCCTCGACCACATCGACCTTCCCGGCAAGGACGCTCGCCGTCTCATGGAACTCGGCTTTCTGCCCGGTGCCCGAATCACCGCGGGGCATAGCGCTCCCGGGGGCGACCCGCGCGTCTTCCAGGTGGACGGCTCGGAAATCGCCCTGCGGCGCGAAACCGCCAGGCGTCTCAAGGTCCGTCTCGACCGGACCAGCCGCGCTTCGGGGATGCCATGAGCGAGTGTAGCGACTGCCACGGCTGTGGCGCCGCGACTGTCGTCGAATTCCCCGACGCGCCGGCGTCTCCCAAAATCGTTGCCCTGGCCGGCCCGCCGAACTCCGGCAAGACCACGCTGTTCAACCGCCTCACCGGCCTCCGCCAGAAGGTCGCCAACTTCCCCGGCGTCACCGTCGAACAGCATACCGGCATCGCCGAACTCCCCGATGGCCGCGCCGTCGGGATCATCGATCTCCCCGGCCTCTACAGCCTCTCGCCGCAATCCGAGGACGAACAGGTCGCCCACGACGTGCTCACTGGCGAACGGTCGGACACGCCTCGGCCCGAGGCCATCCTGCTGGTGCTGGATTCCACCAATCTTAGCCGTCACCTCATGCTGGCGGCGCCCATCCTGGCTCTGGGCGTGCCCACTCTCATCATTCTGAACATGGCGGACGACCTCCGCAACCGCGGCGGCCACGTGGATACACGCCAGCTTTCGGCGCAGCTTGGCGCGCCGGTGGCTCTGGTCAGCGCGCGGCAGGGCGAAGGCCTCGACGAGGTGTTCGAATTCCTTGCCAGCGCCATGCCGGCGCCCGCGCCCAAGGAATTGCCTGTCCTCCACGACGTGCCCAAGTGCCGCGCGTGGGCCGGCCGGGTCGGCAGCCAGGCATCCTACCGGCCGCCCGTTCCGCCCAAGTGGACGCGCCGCCTCGATTCGGTTTTCCTTCATCCCGTCGCCGGCCCTGTGGTGTTTGCCGTGGTGGTGGTCGCGGTCTTCCAAACTATCTTTACCGCGGCCGTTCCACTCATGGATGGGCTGCGCTGGCTGTTTGAAGTTTCGGGCAAGTGGGTTGCGGCTACCCTCCCCGATTCCATCTTCCGCTCGCTGCTGGTCGAGGGTGTTTGGAGCGGTGTGGGCTCGGTAGTGGTCTTCCTGCCGCAGGTCCTTTTCCTGTTTCTGTTCATCGGAATCTTGGAAGATTCCGGTTACCTGGCGCGCGCCGCGCTCATCGCCGACCGCACCATGGCCCGGGTCGGCCTCCAGGGCAAATCTTTCATCCCGCTGCTCTCGGCATACGCTTGCGCGGTGCCCGCGATTCTCTCTACCCGCACCATCGAGAACAAGCGCGACCGTTTCGCCACCATCCTGATCGCGCCCTTCATGACCTGCGCGGCGCGCCTCCCCGTCTACACATTGATCATAGCGGCCTTTCTTCCCAACCGCCCGGTGCTGGGGCCGTTTCTGGGCGCGCGCGCAGCAGCCCTGCTCGGCCTTTACGTTTTAGGCTTCCTCGCCGCGGTGGTCACCGCGCGCGTGCTGAAGTCGTCCATCTTGAAGAGCGGCCGCACGCCGTTTCTGCTCGAGATGCCGTCCTACCGCTGGCCCACGCTCCAATCCATCGGTCTGCGCCTGTTCGACCGCGCCAAGGTCTTCCTGCGCCGCGCCGGCACCGTAATCCTTCTGGTCACGGTGGTCCTCTGGATCATGGCCCACCTGCCGGCCGTCAACGGCAAGGCCCCGGCCATTGAAGACAGCCTTGCTGGGGCCCTCGGCCGCACCCTCGAGCCGGTCATCAAGCCGCTCGGTTTCAACTGGAAGATCGGAGTCGGACTGATTACGTCTTTGGCTGCGCGCGAGACCATCATCGGAACGCTGGGAGCGATCTACGGCATGGATCCCGAATCGCATAAGCTCGACTTGCAGAAGTCGCTCCAACACGATCTCACGCCCGGCGGCGCGGTGGCCCTGTTGATTTTCTTTGCCTTCGCCATGCAGTGCATTTCCACCATCGCGGTAGTGCGCCGCGAGACCGGCGGATGGAAGTGGCCCATCCTGCAATTCACTTACATGGGCGTGTTGGCGTACGCCGGGGCATTCGTCGCCGCGCACCTGATCCGGTAGTTCCGCTATTCCGCCGCCGCTTCCTGAAACACGCTGGTGAAGAAATCCCGCGAGTCCGGCGAGCAGCCGATGTGCAGGCTGTCCGTACCCTCTTCGACGAAGCCCAGGTATCCGTCCCATCCCAGATCGGCCAGCACGAATCGCAGGCACTCCAGCTCGTCCAACGGCAAGCCCGAATAATCGATGTCGAACACCTGCCCCGAGCAGTGCGAAAGCGCTTCCGGCTTGCCCGACTGTCGCGCGTAATCTTCCGGCTCGACCAGCGCCGCGACCTCCAGGGGCTGGAACTGCGCCTCGTTCCCGACCAGTTCCCCGTACAAGCGCCGCGTCTCGAACGCAATGTACGTCAGGGCGCCAATGGCCGCCGGCGTGGCCTTCGAGAAGTCTTCGAGAGTCGACGGATCGTCCGCCGCGATCTTGAGCGAATAGCCAAAGTAGTCCGGCCTATCGAATGCCTTTACCAGCCGGTTCCCGATGTCGTCGTGAATATCGTCGCGGTTATGGAACACCAGGTCGTCCGGCTTGAGCCAGACCGAAAGCCGGTGCGGCGCGCGGTTGGGACGCCCGCTGGGCCGTGCGAACTGGCTCTTGTACTGCTCCGCCAGCGAGACAAATGCGACCGGATCGCGCCGGTAAAGAGCGAGCAACTGCTCCGCCCGCTCGACGCGGAACCAGTAAGTGGGCGAGTAGTCGCGCTGCATCTGCTGCCCGATAGTCTGGTAGAGTTCCGGGTTCCACACCGGGCTGCAGGAAAAGAACATCCGCGCCACCGTCGCCTGGTCTTGAGGGATGCCGCGCGCGCGCCGCGTCAGATCTTGCATCTCCGCCACGCAGCCCTGGCCGCAGTGGTAGGCGAAAATGGCCCAGTCGCGCCCGCCGAACTTTCGCTCCAGGCCCGCCAGGTACTTGGCCGCCGCCGGTATGGCGCGGCCGGGAACCAGTCGGTCGTCGCGCACGGTCGCCTGGTACGGAGTCTTGTGAGTCACAATCCGGTACTTCGGCTTCTTGCTCTTGCTGTAGACCGGAATCCTTTCGCGGGTAATCGTGTAGCGCGTGGCATGCACCACCTTCAGCCCCATGGTGCGCGCCGTGGCTTCCGAGATCTGCATGATGCCCTTTGGGCCGTCTGGGCTCTCGGCTCTGGCGTCGCCCCAGCTCTCGAGGTACGCCACGGCTTCAATCACCTGCGCCGGCATGCCGCTGCGCTTGGATGCCGACCGGAAAAGCGCCTGGAGTGTGGGGCTCAAGATGCGCCTGGCCCCAGCCACCGCCTGCGGCTCACGCATGATGACGAAAGTCTGCGATTGAATCATGCGGTCCGTGCGGTCTTCCAGCAGTTCGTTCGAAATGTCGTCGCGCGCCACGCCGATGCCGGACACGCGTTGCTCGGGAACGAAATGCTCGGAAGCGCCGGCCTGCCCCATCGGCGCCAGGGTCAGGAAAAAGAGGACCGCGAATCTCATCCCTCTATTCACCAGTGTATCCCGCCACGCCGCGGCTTTTCCCACTGGTCTGCGCCATCTGCTTAAATCAGGTAAGAGGACCGACATGAAAATCGTCTCTCTGGAAGCGCTCATCATTCGGATCCCGCGAAAGCAGCGCGGCGCCGGCCGGCTGGAAACCTTGCTGGCGCGCGTCACCACGGATTCCGGCCTGACGGGCTGGGGCGAATCGCAGGCTCTCGCCGCCCCCGAAGTCGCCGGCGCTATCATCCATTCCATTTTGAAACCGGCGCTCAAAGGAAAAGAATTCGGCGGAACCGGCCTGGAGATTGAAACCCTCTGGGACGCCATGTACGACCAGATGCGGGTGAGCGGCCAGACCGGCGGCTTCATGCTCGACGCCATCGCCGCCGTGGATATCGCTCTGTGGGACCTGGCCGGCAAGATCCATTGCGCCCCTATCGCCGCTTTGATTTCCGGCCGCGCCGCCAAGCCGCGGCTGGCCACCTACGTCAACTACCTTGCGGGCGACACCCGCGCCGAGCGGCTCGAGCGCGCACGGACCTGCCGGGCGGCGGGCTGCCGCCGCTTCAAGATTTTCCACCGGGCGGGCCAACGCGAGCTCCTCGAGTGCTACGACGCGCTGGCCGCCATCTGCGGCCCGGAAAACATAGCCGTGGACGCGCAGTGGCGGCTCGATCCGAAAACCGCTCCGGCGTTGGGCGCGGAGCTGGACCGCCGCGGCGCGCTCTGGCTGGAGTGCCCATTTCCGCCCCAGGACGTGGCACATCATGCCGCGCTCGCCGCCCACATCCGCACTCCGCTGGCCATCGGGGAGAGTTACCGCACGCATGTTGAGATGGCGCCGTTTTTCCGCGCTGGCGCCATGCGCATCGTCCAGCCCGATCTGGGCCGCTGCGGTATCACCGAAGCGCTGCGCATCGCGCGCGCCGCCGAGCGCGCCGGCATGGAGATTGTGCCGCATCTCGCACCCGCCCTCGGTCCTCTGCTCTTCGCCACTTTGCAGTTCGCCGCCGCCACGCCCAATTGCCGCATGGTGCCCCACACGCCGGGCCTGCTGGAGACCGCCGGCGAGTACTCCACCTCGCCCGTGGCGTTCCGCAATGGTCATTACACCGTGCCCACGGCGCCCGGCTTGGGCATCGACCTGGCGGAGCCCGAAGTCCGCCTCGTGGAAGTGGCGTAATCTGAGTGGGGCAGACGACCGCCTTTTGTCGTCTGCCAACCGCAACCGGCGCTAGGCGGCAAGGTTGCAAACGTCGTACCATGAATTCGTGCCGGTCAAGATTCGCGATCTGATCAGGACACTGGAAAACGCAGGGTGGCGCCACGTCCGGACCTCTGGCGACCATCGGGTTTTTCGAAAGCCTGAGGGTCGCGTCACGATTGTGTCGGGGAAGCTTGGGGACGACGTTCGGCCCGGCACGTATCACGCCGTTTGCGGCAAACTGGTATCAAGGAGGCCGATAAATGATTCGCAAGTACTCCCTGATCATCGAAGGGGACGACGCCGGCTACAGCGGCTACGTACCGGAGCTCCCGACCATCCTGGTCACCGGGAAATCCATAGAGGCTCTGACTGCCTGCGCCAAAGAAGCCGTCCGCCTCTACTGGGAAACCCTGCAAACCGATCGATCCCCGGCCGCGATTGTTCGCGAAATCGAAGTCGAACTGCCGGTCTGATGCGGCTACCGGGCATACGGGCCGGCGCCTGACAGCTCCCGAACGTTACTGCAAAATGGCATCGGCGATCAACGGGATATCTTCTCTATGTTCGCGCAACGCCGGGGAGGTTCCTACCCGTGTTAGTAAGTCGCAACAGAGACGCGGAGAACCAGCGGTTCGGAGCTGAAATCCAGTCCCCCATCCGTCTGGTCACCATTCAAGACGCGAAGGAACTTGAAAACGCCGTTCTCGTAGGTTCCTTCTTCGACGCGCAGAAACTGGCGGCGCTTATCCGGAGTGGTGGGACTGAAATCGACGCGGGAGTAGAATCCAGCCACCAGAAACTGGTTGTCTTTGAGCTGGGCAACCAGGGCGCCTCCCATGGGCTGCGGATTGCCCGCCGGGCGACCGTTCCGCGACCAAACTCCATAGGATACGGTGGCGTCCCACGCTCCGAACCGAAGCGTTTGCGTGACCTTGCCCCGCTCTTCGGCAACGGCCTGGAGCTTGCCTTCGAAATTCAGACGGGCGACCTCACGAGCCATGGGACCGATCAAGCGGTAGGTGGTTGCAAAGGGGGCGACGAATTCCTTCGTCCCGGTCAGCGCCCAGGGGGTAAGAAACTCGTCCTTCGGCCTGGCGGCATCCGGAATGGCGCGGATTCTTGTGTAGTCCATGCCGAAGGGCGAAAAGCCGATGGCCTGATGGCCCAGCGCGAAAAAGAAAACCCGTGGACTGCCGCCGGTCTCGGGCACGAAGAGCGGGTTGTCATCGCGATGATAGAGATCGAGCGCCTTTTGGTAGGCCGTGGCGTCTGTGGTGTAGTTATCGGGTGAGACCATGTCGAGCGCGGGCGCAGCGACCTTCCAGATCGGAATGACGTTGTCGGTAGGGCCACCGCTTTCGTAGCTGCCCGGTGCGCCCGGCTGGATGGGGTTCCGCAACGCGGCGTTGGCATAGAGGGGGAGCGGGTAGAGCGCCTTGCCGGCGGCGGCCACCTGCCCGATGTACTGCGCCACGGACCAGGCGTGGAAGCAGACCTCGGCTTCGGGCCCGAAGGCTTCCTGCCAGTTCGGGGAAGACGCGCTGGATTGCACGTTCATGGCCTTGAGGACACCGGCCGGGACCGGGCCTTCGAAGAGCTTCTGCGCGGCCGGGGAGTAATCGCGGAGAGTGCCCCAGGTGCCAGGTTCGTTCTCCACCTGCACCATCAGCACAGTGCGCTGGGGATCCGCCGTCCTGAGGTGGCGCATCAAGGCGACGAAGGCCCTGGTGTCCTCTTCGAGCGAGGCGGTGGCGAAAGGCGAGGGCGAATCGACCGGATGGCCGTTCCTGTCGACCAAATGCGTGTAGCGTTCGGGCGCCAGCTTCATCCACTCCGGCATATAGTGCTGGCTGCCGTTCTTCCAGGTGGCGAACCAGAGCAGCACCAGGCGCACCTGATGGGCTCGAGCCTGGGTCAGCAGGGTGTCGACGACGCGGTAGTCGAACTGCCCCTGTTGGGGCTCGAACTGCTCCCAGTAGACCGGGATCTCGACGGTGTTTGCGTGCATGAACTCAATGGCCGGCCACACCTTAGGGAGCATTTCGGGCCAGCCGCTCGAGTTATTCACCTGCGCGCCCAACATGAGGTAGGGGGCATCATCGACAAACAGAGCGTAGCGCCCATCCTTCTTCACGAGGCGGGGAATCGGCCGCTCTTTCACCTGCGCGAATGCCGTTAGCGCAGTGAAGACGAATACGACAACCACGAAACTGGAGATTCTTCTCATCCTCTTGCCTTTCCGTATGGGACATTCGACCGGTTTGGGTCCCATTGGCTGGCAGTATACTCCAACCACGCTGATTTCCACCATTTGTGACCCGATCGGTTCACCAGCACCCTTCCCAGCCTGTTAAACTGTGGCCAACCGGACCGTGCAGGCAAGAGATAGGCCTTTTGCCGTGGGCCTGGACGCAACGGAGTGGAAAGCTCTCTATCAGTAAGGTTGAGGAGGCTGCCAAAGAGAATGAAGCGTAGAACATGCCTGATGGCCATGTTGGCGGGCGCCGGCGCCACAGCGGCGCGGCCCGCGGCAAGGGTCAGGCAGCCGATCGTGTTGCAGGTGGATCTCACGGTCGATCCGGCCCGGAGCGAGGAGATGCTCAAGGATTTCCGCACGATCTTCAAGCCCGCGGCCGCCAAACAGCCAGGGTACATCGATGTTAAGCTTCTGAAACTGCGCCAGGCGATCCAGGGCAACGCTCCCTCCGCCAACTACCGCTTCGTGCTGACTTATGAATCCGAGGAGTTGCGTCAGAAGTGGGTGGCCTCGGCGACCCACCAGAAGGTGTGGCCCGCAATCGAGAATACCCTGCAGTCGATGGACTACACGGTTTTGCTGTACGACGACCTTACGCAGGCATGAGCCGGGTGGGGAGGTTTACGATGAGCGAGAGCATATCGCGCCGCACCGCGGTGCGGAGCATCGGCGCGTCGCTGGCGGCCTCGCGGGTTTTGCTGGCGTCGATCTATGGCAACAAGAAGGTGACGGCGCTGGTGATCGGCGGCGACCGGTACCACAACATGGACTACATCCGGACCGCGCTGAGCAAGACTCTCGCCAAGGACCTGGGCCTTTCGATGGACTTCAGCGACGAGGTGACCCTGCTCGCAACCCGTTACCTGAAAGACTACAAGCTGCTGATCATGCTGCGCGACGGCATGTATTGGCCTACCGGCTATTCGAGCGGCGGAGGCAGGGGCGAGCGCGGCAACGTGAGCGTTCCTCCGCTGCCGCCGATGGAGGAGAAAGAGGCCTACTGGATCACTCCGGAAGAGGGTAAAGCGGTTAAGGGTTTTGTGCAAGGCGGGGGCGGCGCGCTCTTCTATCACAACACCACCTACATCAGCCCGCACAATCGGGATTTCCGCGACGTGATCGGCGCCGTTACCCTGCAGCACCCGCCCCTACGCCCGTTCAAAGTGAATATCGTGAACCACGACCACCCCATCACTAAAGGCGTTAATGATTTTGTGGTTACCGACGAGCAGCACTTCGAGAAGTACGAAAAAGATCCCAAATACATCCTGATGCGGAGCGTCAATGTAGACGGACTGACCTGGCGGGATCTGGGCACTTCTTCGGTGGCGGGGTGGGCTTACGACTACGGCAAGGGGAGAGTGTGCTACCTGGCTCCGGGCCACACCATCGCGGCGCTGTGGAATCCCGAATACGAGAAGATTCAGAAGAACGCGGCGAGGTGGCTGCTGCGGCTTAATTCAACTTCCATCCCGTAACCTGGCCGTTGTCGTTTATCTGAGCGGCAATACGGTACACGCTGGTGCGGTGTTGCGGCCAAGGGTACGTCCGATATGTGAGCGTCAGTTTGTATTCGACGGCCTTGAGCGGAGCATTCACGATGTAGGCGGTCTCGCAACGCGCTGTGATCGCCTGACGGCCCTGAATCTTTCGAATCGCGCCCCGGATGAGGACCTTCGCATCCCTGACTGCGGAGCCGTTCGCCAGCGTCAGCTTCGAAACCTCACAACTGTATTCGACATCCGTAAGCGGCGTCATGTTCTGGTTTGAAATCTGGACCGCCATCGAAAACGGGCTTCCAAATTGCAACTCGGTGGGCGGTTCCACTCCGGGCCTAAAAATGATAGGGAAGATGAGTACGACAGTCACGAAAAGGACCGCCATACTGAGCATCAGCCGATAAGGTCCACGGAAACGGGACTTCGGAACGGGGAGTTTCGGCGATACGGCCTCCGGATTGGTACCCCCAGATCTCCACATTGCTGGCTCGCCTTAAACTTTAGCAAATGGAAAAGGAAGACTGCCTGGGTGCGGCAGCGGGCCGAGCGGGCTGGCGAACAAAGTCTACGCTGCTCTACAATAGGCTTTCTTACCTGCCATGGCCCAAGATGACGCAATTACCAGACTCGCACGCCAGATCGATGCCGCGAGGAAGGCCGAACGCTTCCTGGTAAATGCTGATGAGATCGCGCGCCTGCGCCGCCACGGTGCGGGCGAGTTGCATCGGATCTGCGCGGAGTTCGTCTCCTCGGTGAACAGCAAGCTGGCGGAGGCAGCGCTCGACCTTTCGCCAGCCACATATGCCCCGGAGTTCTTCCGAGAACCTGGGATGAACCTGATCCAGATCAGCTCACAGGGCCGCGAGATGCAGATCACATTCGAGGCTACTTCTCAACTGGTCTCTGCCGAGAAGTTCCTGGTCCCGTATGTGCTGGAAGGCGAGGTCCGGACGTATAACCAGAGGATGCTCGAACGCTTCGAGATTCGGAGCCTGTTGCTGTTCTTCTGTGTGGAGGAGGGGACCGCGGGCTGGCGCTTCTTCGACTGGCGGACTCGTCACACCGGACCGGTCGATCGCGAACTGTTGGTGAGCCTGATGGAACCGCTCTTCTGACGATCGCGCGATCATCTCAAACCTGCCGGCCGTAGATCGGAATGGCCGCGCCGGTCACCTGCGCGCCGGCATCCGATGCCAGGTGCACCAGCAGCGCGGCCACCTGTGCAGGCTGCACCCATTGCAATGGATCGGCTTTCGGGTCGGCGGCCCGGTTCGCCGGCGTATCCATCGTGCCCGGCAGCACCGTATTCGCCGAGACGTTGCGGTCCTTGTTCTCCAGCGCAATGGTACGGATTAACGCCACCAGCGCCGCTTTTGAAGCGCTGTATGCCCCCACCATGACGCCGGGCTCCACGGCCTGCCGGCTCGCGACCGCCAGGATTCGCCCGCCGCCCTGCTGCCGCATATGCGGCAGCACCGCCCGTGCCATGAAGAACGCCGAACGGTAGTTCAGATCCAGCATCTTGTCGAGCGTCGCATCGTCCGTTTCGGCGACGCTCGTTCCGCCGGCGAAGCCGCCCATCACATGCACCAGGACGTCGATGCGTCCGAACCGGGTCATGATGTCGCCGGCCGTCTTGCGTGCCGCCTCGCCGCCCGAAAGCTCCGCCGGTAGGGCGGCGAACCCCGGGTGCGGGAAGTCGCTCGCTTGAATCGATCGCGACACTCCCACCACCTTCGCCCCGGCCGCCAGAAACGCCTGGGTAACGAAGCGTCCGAGCCCGCCGTTGGCGCCGGTAATGAGTGCGACTTTGCCTGCCAGTGCGTTCATGATACTCCTCCTCGAACGATCTTACTCGCCTGATGACCACGTCGGCGGAACAGCGGCCCGAGTTGTGGAACCGGTAGTACAACGGCGGGGATCGTCGCAGCCCCTAGGCCACGCGCACCAGCACCTTGCCCATGGGGCCTTCGGCGAGCCGGGCGAAGGCGGGCTTCACGTCTTCGAATTTGAAAACCTGGTCCACCACGGGGCGGCGTCCATCGCGCTGGAGGTGCGCCACGATCTTCTTCCAGGCATCTTGCGCGGCCTCCGGCGTGTAGTCGCCTACGGCCACGCCGCCGATGCGGTTGCGACGGAAAAACAGGGTTGCCGTGTTGAACTCAGGCACCGGTCCGCCGCTGCGGCCCACCACGCTGATCTTCCCGCCGTAGCCGAGCGTCGTGACGACCTGCGGGAATCCAGAACCGGCCACGCTATCGACCACCAGGTCCACTTTGCGAGGATCGAGAGCTCCCAAAATCGTCTTACCCAGATCGGGATCGCCAGGATCGAAGACGAACTCGGCGCCCAGTTCCTTCAGGCGAGATCTCTTTTCTGCGCTGCGCGAGAGCGCTGCTACCGTCAGTCCCATCGATTTGCCGAGCAGGACCGATGCTACTCCCACTCCGCCGGAGGCACCCGTCACCAACAGCACCGTTCCGGGCTCCGGCGGCTGGGAAGGCTCGCTCCACTGGGTCAGGGCCTGCCACGACGTGAGGAACACGAGGGGCGCGGCCGCCATCTCTTTCTCGCTCCAACCGGGTGGAACGGGAGCCAGGCTGGCGGCCGGAACTACGGTTTTCTCGGCCAGCGTTCCCCAAACCGTTACACCCGCGGCGCACCGCAGGATGCCGACCGTCCGCCCCACGTATGCGGTCTGGACGTTCGGCCCGACCGCGAGCACCGTACCCACCCCGTCGCGGCCCAGGATATGAGGCAACTTCGGCCGCGCGGGGTACTGCCCGATCGAAAGGAAGGCGTCCGCCGGGTTTAGCGCCGCGAACCGAATGGCTACCAGCGCTTCACCGGGGCCGGGCTGCGCTTCCTCCACGTCGGACAACCGCAGCTTTTCCACACCGTCGTAGGAATCCATCAGCCAGGCGCGCATGATCTTATTGTCGGGCATCCGGAGGAGTGTTAAGTCGGCTTCCGGCCGGTTTAGCTTCGATTACGCAGCCCGCATACCAGGCAGCGAGAACGGCCGCGGCCCGAATCCGCGCGCATTTCGTGCGACACCTCGTGGCGTCCTCTCCTCAGCAGGGTGCAAAAGCACCCTGACGTAGATGCAGGAGGGTTGCACAGGCCACCCGCGCAGCACAGGCGACCGTGCCAGATGAGGCTCAAGCGCGCCCAGGCACGTGGGAGAATCGCCGAGCACCAATCCGTCGTGCCGGTTCTACACGGCTGCCCGATCGTCATGTTCGACCCACGCGGTCTGCCACCTCGTCGCATGGATCGATTAACGGGGTAGCGAAGTAATGGGTATACTGGACGCTGGTTAGGGTCGAAGTGCTCTTGCAGCGGGATTATGGACCTTACGGTCGTCCAAGACGGTGGAAAGATCAGGCGCGCGAAGCAGGCCGTGCGAGCTGCGCTGAAGTGGCCGGTTTGAATTCTAGGACTTGAGAAAGGACAAAAGTAAATGACGCAGACACGAATGTCAATGAGTCGCCGTAGCCTGATGCAGCGCGCCAGCGCGCTGGCAGCCTTTGGCCCGCCGTTCAAGATGACGGAAGGGCCTGTCAGCGCTCAATCCCAATCGGGACGCGTGAACACGGCGTCGGCCCCCAGCAAACTGAGGATCACCGACCTTCGGGGCCTCACCATCGACCCAGGATGGACAATGCACGACTTCCCCCTGATCCGTATCGATACCAATCAAGGCGTCTACGGCTTGGGAGAGGTCTTCTGCGGCAACGTGTGGACTCAGGCCGGGATTCTTAAGCCATTTCTGGTGGGACGGGACCCGCTGCAACTCGTGAACGAAACCATCATGGCGAGCATGCGCCACTACGGCGGGGACTATCCCATGGGCGGCGGCATTAGCGGGATCGACGTTGCGCTGTACGATCTCGCCGGCAAGGTGTACGGCGTGCCCGCTTGGCGCTTGCTCGGTAACAAGCGCACGGACCGGGTGCTCCTCTACTGCGACACCGACACTCAGGGCGAGCCCGACACAAAGGCTTACGCCGCGCACATGATGACCCGGAAGAAAGCGGGATTCAGGTTCTTCAAGACGGACCTGGGCGGCGGTCTGGTTAGGAACAGACCCGGGGCCCACGACTCGCGTGGCGTCTGCACGGAGAAGGGTCTGCAATACCTGTGTGAATACCTGGCCGCTATTAGGGACGTCATTGGGGAAGCACCGCTGGCTTGTGACCACTTTGGAAGGTGCAATGTCGACGATGCGATCCGTTACGCCAAGGCCTTTGAACCGTACAATCTCGCCTGGGCCGAGGACTTTATCGACGCGACCGGTCGCGACTGGCGGGGTTACAAGAAGATTACCGAATCGACGAGGACCCCTATCCTGACCGGGGAGAATGCGTTTGGCCTGGAGGAAAGGTTTAAAGATCTCCTGGACAACCGTGCTGTGGACGCGATCCATCCCGACGTGTGTAATTCGGGCGGCATGTTGGAAGTCAAGAGGATCGCCGATTATGCGGCGGTGTGCGGGATCAATACAGCCTTTCACCAGCCGGGGGGTCCCATCGCGGCGTTTGCCAGCGCGCATGTCGCCGCAACCCTGGCTCCGACGAGCTTCCTGGCGTTGGAGTTTCACTGTGCCGAGGTCCCGTTTTGGGACGACTTGGTGACAGGGGTCCCCAAGCCCATTGTTAATGACGGCTACCACGTGGTACCCGACACGCCTGGGTTGGGCATTGAGCTGAACGAGCCTGTGGTCAAAGAGCACCTGAGACGGCCGGGCTACGCGGCTGTGAACGGCTACTTTGAGCCCTCTACCATGTTCGACATTGCGCTCATCGGCTCGTACCGGCAGAATCCACCGAGACTGCCGGCGTGATCCGGAAAAGGACACGAGGGAGCCGTTCGAGCTGCGGCGCAAGTACGCGCCGGAGAAATTCCGATTCCGCTTTCGGCATTGTCCGAGCGCAACAGCCGGCATTTAGGCAACCGCAAACGCACGACTCGCCGTATTTGCCCAAGGGTGCACTGCGGCACAGTAGCGTGAGAAGTCAGTTCCCAAAATCGGGATGAGCGCCTCAATCTCGATTGCAACTCCTCTCTCCGTGTACCAACACTCATCCACCCTATGCAACTCGACCGTGTCACGTTGGGTGGCGATCGCCACCCGCATCCATTCACTATCGGCAGCCAGCAAGACCGCTTCGGCCCTGCGCCCATTCTGGTATCGAATCATCATCCACATTGCAGTTCCACCTCCCTCTGTTTGAGCTGGCGATGCAGCAGAGCGGCACACAAATACGTTGATCTCTTTGGTTATGGACCAGAAGTACTGCGGGACGACGATCCGAAGGAGGCGGCCACGTTGCGCTGGAAGTTTTCGCCCTTGAAGCGCGCCGTTGCGGTCGGCGTCAAAGGTCAGATGAACACCGAAGCAGAGATGCTGACATTACGGCGTGAACTTCATTCGCTCGCGGCTGGTGACCGTGCCGGGCTGCGCTATCCCGTAACCTTACGGCGGACCAGTGCGGCGAAATCCAGGGATAGCGAACTGAGGCTCTCATCTGCGATCTCTTCGGGCCGCTCGGGGTCGCCAAGCGAGAGGGCCTTGGCATCCATCCGGTTATGGCGGGTCGGTCACTTGACACGTTCGGCGGTGAGCTCGCCTTCGCCCATGTCGCCGATGGTCACGTTGAACTTCAGTTCCTCGCCCACAACCTTGCCTTTGTAGGTGATTTTGAACTGGCCACCACCGGCCATGACGATGAACGAGATGGAATCCCCCTTCACCGAACCGTCGGTGATCTGTTCTTCGCCATAGGTATTGGCGACGGTGCCGGTCAGCTTCTCGCCGTTCACCTGGAAATTGAAGTTGATTTCCAGGTTCCCGCCATCGGGCGTTTTCATCTCCCCTTTCCACTTGCCGTTCAGGTCAGCGGCGCTGGCGGCGGTCAGAAGCGCAAGAAGCGCGATGGCGCTGAGAACGAACATACGGTTTCGCATGGTAGCAATGCCCTTTCAGCGGGCGGCGTGGTGATTGGGAATCGCGGTGAGCCGCCCGGCTTGGATTGAGTATACAGCACGCCGGCGACCGTTGGTTGCCAGCGATTCGGGCGATTACGGGGGAGGCGTGCGGAAGGCAAGTGGACGGCCGGTATAACAAGGAATCCGCTATTTCCAGCAACCCTTCGCATCGGCGGGGAGCAGCGGCTTCTGTCCGGCCCACAGTTGCTGGTCGAACACCACCAGTGCATCCGCGGTGGCGGCATAAAGCGCCATCAGTTCCGTCAAATCGACGGTGCTACGGGGCCCGAACAATCGCAGAACCTCCGCGAAGGTTTGAGACGACACCTTCCTCGCGCCAAACAGCTCGCGACCCAGGGTGATAATCGCGGCGTCCTTCGCGTCCAGGCCCGTCACGGGCCTGCAGTACTTGATGGCGTCGATGACATTGGGCTCCACATACTGGGCATCTTTCGGATCGCGGGCGTGCCCCTCCCATTGCGTCCACTCAAACTGGTTGGTCAGCTCGCGGGCCGTGGTCAGGACAGCGACGGCCGTCAGCCGATTCCCGAGCTCCGTTTCGTATTTCAGGTAGTGATGAGCATCCGCCAAGCCCTTCGACACCCCCGGACTGTACAACTGCGGCTGGGGACGATCTTTCCCCCGGTCCGGAAGCCCGCCTCGTTGCCTCGCCATGATATCGTCGAAAATCTTCTTGTCGGCGTCGTTCATGTCCTCGCGTTTGGGCACGGGCAGCCGGTTTCCGGACTCAGGGTCGATATCCGCAGGGAGCGCTGCCGTTTTCGGAACTGCACCCGGATCCGCTGTTTGCGCGTGCGCGCAGACCGACATTCCCATCGCGCCGGCGAACAGAATAGTTCTCACACTCTTCCATGCTTTCACGCTGCCCTCCTGTTTGGTTATAATCCCCTGCCATCATCCGACAATTTGTCGGAGCCGTCAAGGCGTCTTAGTGGCCGGAACCAGCCGCAGAAGCTGCCCGCCATCAGTGAGCACATAGACGTAGCCTTCCGGACTGACCCGTACATCGCGAAGGCGGTTCACGCCATGCAGGATGGTTTCCTGCACCACGGGCCGATCGCCATCCAGAACGATGCGGAAAAGGTCCATCTGCATCAAGGAACCCATCAGGATGTTGCCTCTCCAGCGGGGGAAGGCCTTGCCCTCATAGACGGCGATGGCCGAAACCGCCGGCGAAGGCGACCAGCCAACGACGGGCTTATCCATGCCCTCCTGCTCGGGGTTGGCCGGCACGGGAATGGCGTCGTAGCGATGGCCCCAGGTGACCACCGGCCAGCCGTAGTTGTGTCCCGCCCTGATATGGTTCAGCTCATCGCCCCCGCGGGGTCCGTCCTCCGATTCCCAAAGCTCGCCCTGGCCATCAAAGGCCAAGCCCAGGGGCGCGCGTATGCCCAGGGCGTAGATATAGGGGAAGGCTCCCGGCGTGTTGACGAACGGATTGTCGGGGGGCACCTTGCCGTCGGCGGTCATGCGCAGAATCTTGCCCCAGGGGCTGGACAGGAGTTGGGGCGGCATCTTGCCCAGGTCGGCGGGCGCCACATAGCCGAAATCGGGAAAGGATGTGCCGATATAGAGGAAGCGTTTGGAATCGAACGCCATGCGAAGCCCGGTGGTCACATTGATCGAGAATTCGATGAGGATCTGATTATCGACCCAGCGGCCGTCGCGTATCCGCCCTCGGTTGATCCTGGCGAGGCCGGCAAGTTTGCCTTGGGCGTCCTTCACGGCGTGGCACGTCACCAGATAGATCCAGCCGTTGGACTTGTAATCGGGGTCGACGATCACATCGAGCAGACTGCGTCCGCCGGCTCCGCGCAGCCCCAGCCCATTACCGCCCGGCGCATCGGGCACAGGCTCCAGCAGCAGGCGCCCCTGGTCAACCAGGCGCAGATTTCCGGCCATCTCGGTGATGAGGATGCGGCCGTCCGGCAGGAAGGCGAAGGCATAGGGCTCGCCCACCTGGGCGACGGTCTCGACGCGGAAGTCATGAAGTTCGGTTTTCACGACGCCCT
>Ga0181530_10003236_pt1 | contig 18455 bp, 11 predicted proteins | sample PEATcosm2014_Bin_42_FD_119769 | JGI IMG/M metagenome (GOLD analysis project Ga0181530, IMG submission 119769) | Peatland microbial communities from MTU Mesocosm Facility, Houghton, MI, USA - PEATcosm2014_Bin10_60_metaG | ecosystem: Environmental > Terrestrial > Soil > Wetlands > Peat | place... | reverse complement strand
GCCAGTCGGAGTGTGATCTCGGGCCGGAGCTGATGCGGTCCTACTACTACCAGCAACTGGACTGGCAGGCCGGAGTGGTCAACCTCATGAACCACGCGGCCTTCCGGGCCAAGAGCGACCGTGGCGGGACGACCTCTCGCACCGGCCAGGAGATCGAGAATCTCCTGGGGATGGACGGTCTGGCCTTGCACCAAATGCACCGGTTGCTGCGGTTCGATTCGCATCTGTTTCCCAAACCGACCAGGCGCGCGTCGTTCTGGCCAGCCCATCATCCCGCGTTTGCCGAACTCGACCAGAAGTTCCAAACGGAAGGGTTGCCCAGGCTCTGACCGCTCGGTTCTTGGCCGACTGTCCGATGTGCTCGCCACCCCCCTCGGCGCGAGGCTTGTCAACGCTGCTGGCCCTTGTCTGGGCGTGGGGCCGCATTTTTCCGATTTTTGTGTCAAAACTTTTTAGAAATGTCCCCTTCTTAACTCACGAGAGAATGTCCCTTTGTTGACTGTCTCTGTTCCTGTTCCTTCTTGGGGCGCAGGGCGGTGGATGGAGGGAGGCCGGAGCGTAGCGGAGGCCGACCGGAGTCCACCGCCCTGCGCTGGGCGCGCGCCAGGCGGCCCTGTCTTTTGACTGCCTTCCAAAACTCTTTTCCGACCGCTCCTCCCATCCCCCGCCACGCATGTCCTGCCGCAGGCGTGGGATCCCCTTTGACCGCAGGGGCCAGGCGCGGCACCGGTGGGCGCTTCGGTCGCACGGGCAGTTTTCGCCACGCCAGCTTTTGCCCGCGGTAAACCAGTTGCTCGGTTCCATCCAGCAACCGCCGCACCAACACGCTTTTGCCCGCCAAACTCATCCCTGCATGCCGCCGGTCAAATTTGATACCAAGCATTCTCCCAGGCCACCGTCCAGTCCCGTTGCACCACGCGTTCCTCTTCCCAGCTCAACACCTCGTGCAGATTCCCAGGGGCCTTGCGATGCACGTCTGCCGGACTGGCCGGTGCCACCGTAAATTGCCCGTTTAACTCCCTCAAAAACTCCTGCTCCAGGTAAGCGTTGGCCCCGTCCAGATCGCTGATGCCACGCAACCGCAGCGCTTTGACCAACCGGTCTTGCAACAGCCCGTTGCGCCGCTCCACCCGGCCCTTGGCCTGCGGACTGTTGGCCAGGATCAACTCCACTCCCAACGAGCTCATGGCCCGGCCAAACTGCGTTTGCGCCTGCTGGCCAGCCACTTGTTCGGCCACCGTCGCCGCCCGCTCGCACCGATAGATGCTGTCCCGATCCACATACACGCTGCACGGCACCCCATGCTCTGCCACCCAGCCGTCAAAGGTTTCAAAGCTGGCCCGGGTGGTTTCCTCCTCGAAAAAGCGCGCGCCGGTCTGATTGGTCGCGTCGTCCACCATCACCATCAACACCGCCTTGTCCCGGCGTCCCTCAAACCAGTCGTGATGCGAGCCGTCCAGTTGCACCATCTGCCCCAGGCAAGCCTTGCGCTCCCGCCACTGCCGATGCTGTTGCCGCCGCCGCCGCGCCTGCCAGAGACCTTCCTCCACCAGCCAGCGCCGCAAGGTATCGTGATCCACCTTCAGCCCGTCCTCCCGCTCCAGATACTCCGCCGCCAGCGTCGGGCTAAAATCCGCATACCGGCTCCGGTAAAGGGCCAGCATCCGGGCCCGCAACCCGGGGTCCGTGCGCCGCCCGCTGGGGCGGTCACGCAGACCATGCACCAGTCCGGCATCGCCTTTCCTTTGGTAACGCCGCCAGACCCTCTTGGCTTGGCGATAACTCAGGACCATCAACTCGGCGGCCTCCCGCAACGACAACTTCCTATGCTTGACTTGCTCCACGACAGCTAAACGGTTTCGTTCTTTTCGGCTCATATTCAATGTCTCCATTAACGCCCATGTTGCCACGGCAACACCGGCCCAAAGGGGACATTCTTATTAAGTCCAAAAGGGGACATTTCCATAAAGTCGCGACAATTTTTCCGATTTTTGGTGACTGGGTGAGGCGGGGGGCCGTAGCCTTGTGGTTGGCGGGCAGGCGTAAGGCCAGCGGCTTGCCCGGAGTGGCAGGGAGCGGACTGATACCGGGAGGGTGGTGAGGGCGAAAGCTTTTGCGCTTACGGTGCCGGGGTTGCCTGCCTTTGACGATTTGAGACGATGGATTGGAGTGCAAAGGAAGCGCGGGCCGATGGCGCGGTTCGCACCCGGCTCCGAAGGTCGGAGGCCCGTTACACAAGAAACGGCTTCGGGAAAGTCTCGCTGCCGCCGCCGATTGGCGCTGGCAGAAGGCTGGACTTCTTAGTGCCAATTAGTGCCAAAAAACTTGCAACAAGGTGCAATTTCGTGCGACAACGCGAAAAAAAGGACTTGCGTAAGTTGCACGGGGTTGCAAGGTTACGCAAGGCGCGGAAGAAAAGTGGTGGGTTCGATTCCCTTCACCCCCTAAATCCTGACCGGCAACAGTGAAATAAAGTGAGAATATGCTGTCTGCCGCCTTTCTCCCGGCGCAGTTATTCGACTTGTCGCTTCTCCTCGTTATTCCACCAACGCCTTGAGGAGCGCATCCTTGGGGTCCGCGCAAAACTCGGTGCTGATGTTGGTCGCCAATGAGTCCGGCAAATCACACAATTGCCGCCGCGCCGAAATCGGCATCTGCAACGTCGTCGCGCCTTTCTCCACCGCCAGTTCCGCGACAGTTCCCGGGTTCGGAATCATTTCCACCGACCCGCCCAGGTTAAGTGTTCCCACCACAATCAGGCCGCCCTTCACACTTCGTTCGATCAGCCCGCTGCACAGCGTCATCAGCACGGCCAATCCCACGCCGCGCCCCGAGATGTCGGAATCCAGCGCCCGCAACGATCACTTTGGGTTCTGCCGAAACGAAAAACGGCCTGGGTCTGCCACAAAGGACGGAATCGCCGCGGAGTCCTTCTGCACGGATTCGACAAAGCTGGCGAGCATCTGGCGATGGGGCGAGAGGGCGCAAGCCGGATCGGTGGCACTGGCATCGCCGGTAATGAGCGCCGCCTGGCAGCGGCAGCCGCCAAAGTCTATTTCGCGCCAGGGGCATTGGCAACAGGGCGCCGGCATCCATTCGGTGCCGCGAAAACGATTGAACGAGTCGGACTGGCTCCAGATCCAGGCCAGCGGGTGCGCCCGAACGTTGTCGAAGCGCAGGCCCTTGATGGCCGAAGCGGTCGGGCAAGGCAGGACATCGCCCACGGGATTGACTGTCAAGAACCGCGTGGCCCAACCATTCATGCAAGGTTTTGGGCGTTCGCTGTAGTAATCGGGCGTGACAAACAAAATGTCCATTTGTCCCAGCAACTGCTTTTTCCGCGCAGCGACAACTTCCGTGGCGCGCGCGATCTGGCTGCGGGTTGGCAACAAGGCGGCGCGATTCCTGAAGGCCCAGCCATAGTATTGAGCATTGGCCAATTCGAGACGTTCGGCCTCCAGGCTTCCAGCCAGGGAGATGATTTGCTCAAGCCGGTCAATGTTGCCCCGATGCAGCACCACGTTCACCGTCAGCGGGAACCCCAGTTCCCGAACCGCTCTTGCGGCTTGCAGTTTCAGCGCGTGCGCGGAAGTGCCGGCAATTTGGTCAGCGACGGTTTCGAGGTCGGATTGGAAGCTGATTTGGATGCTGTCCAGCCCGGCTTCGCGCAATTGCGCGGCGCGCGGGCGCTGGAGGCCAACGGCGCTGGTAATCAGGTTTGTGTAAAGGCCGGCGGCGTTAGCGGCAGCAACCAAGGCGGCGAGGTCTGCCCGCCGGAGCGGTTCGCCGCCGGAGAAGCCGACATGCAAGACCCCCAGTTGGGAGGCCTCCTCAAAGACGCGGCGCCATTCCGTCGTGGAAAGTTCCCGCCCGTCCGGATATTCGACAGGGTTGGAACAGTAAGGACAATGCAATGGACAACTGTGGGTCAATTCAGCCAGCAGAAGGTAAGGCCGGTAATTCATTTTGAGATGGCGATCAGCATCCGCTGGCGCAGTTCTGCCAGGCATTCGCATACGTCCAGGCGCAAATTGTCGGGATCCGCATCATATTCCCGCGCCAGGGAAACGACGATGGATTCAATGGTCGCTTGACCGGAGCAGCGAGTGATGATGTCGCGGGTGGCGGCGTCCAGAGGCAGCACTCCTTCCGGGAACAGCAGGACCGGTTCGCAGGTTATTGGGTCAAGCCTGAGCCGAACGCCCCGCGCAAGCGCCGGACGGCTTTGCGGATCCATGGACATCATGTTTGGCTGTCTCCTTTCGAGGCGGGAACCGGGTTGGAATTGCTGTTCTTGTCAGCCTGGCCCGCCGATTGACCCCGGCGCCGCGGGTTGGGAAGCGCCAAACACCGGCCATGAATGGCGTCCAGCATCCCCCACAGCAAGTCGCATTTGAACTGAAGGGCGCGCTGGGCGGCGAGTTGCTTTTCGCGGGTGTCGCAGTGGTCCAACGTGAGCTTCAAGGCTTCGCCGGAGTCGCGGGGCGCTTGGACCAGGCGGCTGGCAAAGTAATCAAGGCCAGAAGCATCAACCCAGGGGTAGAACCGCTTAAAAGCCTCCAGCCTTTTCGCCATGAGATTGGGAGCGAACAACTCAGTCAGCGAAGAGGCCACCGCCTCCGGCCAGGGCCGGGTTCGGGCGAAATTCACGTAAGCATCAACAGCGAATCGAACCCCCGGAACGACGTGACGGTGATTGAGCAACTCCCTGCGCGACAAGCCGCACGCCTCTCCCAACCGCAGCCAGGCGCCGATGCCGCCTTCATCCTCCCGGGCGCCGTCGTGGTCTATGATCCGGTGCAGCCAAAGGCGGCGGACTTCGCGCAACGGACAATTAGCCATGATGGCGGCATCCTTGATGGGAATGTTGGCCTGGTAATAGAAGCGGTTGGCGGCCCAAATCTGGATCTCCCGGCGGCCGAGTTGGCCGGAATTCATCAACAGATGAAACGGATGCTGATGGTGATAGGACATCGCGCCATTCTTGCGCAGGCTGGCGAGGAACCTTCTTCGATGCCACGGCTTTTGGTTCATATCTCTAACTCCAATCCATCGCAGCCCACCGCGACGCCCGCCGCAAGAACCGCGGTCCGTTCCGGCGAACCTGGGGAGAGAACCGGGTTCGTGTTATTGACATGGATGTAGATCTTGTGCCGGGCCGAAAGTCCGCCCAGGCGGGCAAGGCTGTGATCCCTGATGGTGACATGGCCCATCTCCGCCGCCGTTGGAGCCGCGGGTTTGAAGCGCTGCAATTCGTCTTCGGACCAGAACGTGCCATCGAAAAGCACGGCGTCGGATGCAGCCATCGCGCCGGTCAAAGCGTCATTCCATCCAGCCACATCGGGCGCGAGGAGCAGGCGGCCGCCAGTCTTCGTGTCCCTAATGCAATAGGCCGCGTTGTGAACGCCGTCCGGGAACCGCTCCCTTGCAAAAATGGGCGGATGCCCCGGCAGCCCAATAGCGCGGTAGACCAGCGAGCCTTGCCCTTCCGCGCCTCCGGGCAAGGGCGCAAAATCAGCCGTCGGCGGTTCAATCCAGTCAATGCCGCAAAAAGATTCAATGAGGGCGGTCAAACCGAGATGTCCGTCCAAAGTGTCCCGCACGGCTTTGGTGGCATGAACGCGCAGCCTGCCGCCTTCGCGCAAGGACAGGAGGCCCGCGACATGATCGAGATCGGCATTTGTCAACAATACTCCAGAAATGGGTGTGCCGCGCGGTGCGGCGGGGCCGGGATTCAGATCGGGGCAGGCCCGAATTTGGGCGGTCAAATCCGGGGAGGCATTGACCAGGAACCAGCGGCCCGCATCGTCACGAATCGCCACGGACGCTTGGGTCAGCGGGGGGATTCGCCCCAGCCTGGCGTCGCGACAATTTGGGCAGGCGCAGTTCCACTGGGGCAGTCCTCCGCCGGCGGCCGCTCCAAGTACTCGGACGCGAATAAGGGCCTCCGGTCACGAGGCATCCACGTATGCCGTGCATTCACAGCAAACCTGAACGACCCGGATTTGGGGTTTCTTCCATTGCTTCTTTAGTTTAGGAATATTCATAATCTGCATAACAGTAACACATCTTCACTTTCTGTCCATTTGTTTTCATTTGCAGTCCATCGGAAATTCCCGCCCCGTTTCACCGGCGCGCGGCCGGCACGATGACCACGCCCCAGGGGCTTCCCGGTGACTTGACGCGGGCGATTTCCTTTTCCGCGACGAGGTCCACCACGGAAACATCGTCGGAAGGGCCGTTGGCCGCGAAAAGACGGCGGCCGTCGGGCGAGATGGCGATTCCCCACGGGCGGTCGCCGACTTTGATGGTGTTGAGGACCGCGGCGGTGGCAGCATCAAGGACACAGATGGTGCCGGCGCGACCGGTGCCGACATAGACCTTGCGGCCATCCGGGGAGACCTTGACGCACATGGGTCGGGAGCCTGTGGGAAGGGCGACCGTGCGCAACAATTTGTGCTGGATCGAATCCACGACGTTCATTTCGCCGGCGGACTCGGAAGGGATGAACGCCCGCGAGCCGTCTGGCAGAAAGTCCACGCTGCGGGGCCGGGGATGGACGGCGAAGCGGGCGATTTCCTTGGCCGTTGCCGCATCGAATACAAAGATGTCGCCTGCGGTCTCGCAGGTGACGTAAAAGGCGTTGCCGCCGGGGGTGACGCCCACACCTTCCGGCTCGCGAGTGACGAGGAGGAGGTGCTCGACTTTTTCGGTGGAGATGTTGAGGATGCTGGCCGCGCCGGCGTCCTCGTTGGAAATGTAGATTCGCTTGCCATCGGCGCTCAGGGCGAAATTCTCGGGGTCGGAACCGGCGGGGATCTTGCGGAGCATTTTTCTTTGGGCGACATCCACGACGCCGATGCCGTCGGCGGCCTTGTCGGCCTTGGCGTCGTTGTCATCGTCGTCATCGCCGCCCTTTTGGAAGATGGGATTGCCCTGCGCGTCCAGCTTGGGCGGGGCGGAGATGGGGGTGCCGCTAAGGGCAACATAGACGGTGCTGCCGTCGGGACTGGCATGAATGCCGCGCGGGCGTTTGCCGACCGGGATGGTGGCGGTGACTGTGAGGTCGGTGCCGTTGATGACAGTCAGGTCGCCTGATTTCTCATTTGAAACAAACACCTGGTAATCCGGGGCGGGCTGCGCCGGGGCCGGAACGGGATCGAGCAAGAAGAGGGCGCACAGAGGCGCAGCGCGGCAAGCCGCAACCAAAGCGCCGACTCTGAATTGAGAATTGGTCATTGAGAATTTGTCATTTGTCATTTGGGAAAGACGGTTTGGAGAATTTTGCCAAGAATGCGCGATTTCCGGGAATGGCACCGCGAAGCGGAAGAAAAGTCGGAATACTGTTTTCATGCGGGTTAATGTTACACCATTTCAGCAAGCCGGCAACCAAAGTGGCGAGTTTGAATTGAGAATTCTTCATTGGAGATTTGTCATTTGTCATTTGGGGGAACGATTATTAGATTGAGGTTATGATGAAGACCCAAGCGTTCCGCGCGGCAATTTGGCTCTGGTGTGCCGGCCTGGCATTCTGCAGCCGCGCGGGCGCAGAAGGTTCCAAACCTTACGGTCTGGAGACCAGGCCGCAAGCCCCGGCTGGCTTGCACATGCCGGAGCGGGAAAATGGGGCGCTGCCCGCGCTGCTCTCCCAGACCGGCGCATTCAAGGACATGGCGCGTCTGACGCCATTTGACGGCTTGGTTCCTTACGACATCAATGTTCCGTTTTGGTCGGATGGAGCGGCGAAAGCGCGCTGGATGGCTTTGCCCAACGAGGACGGCAAGCCGGCGGGGAAGATCGGTTTCCGGCCTGACGGGGAATGGAGTTTTCCCAAGGGGACGGTATTTGTGAAGGACTTCCAACTGGCCGTTGACGAAACGCGCCCAGAGGTGAAACGCCGCTTGGAAACGAGGCTGCTGGTTTGCGATGCGAACGGCGGAGTCTATGGCGTGACTTACAAGTGGCGGGCGGATGACAGCGACGCGGACTTGCTGGACACCAACTTGAGCGAGACGATTGTGATTAAGACGGCGACGGGGACGCGAACCCAGACTTGGTATTATCCGAGCCGCCAGGATTGCCTGGTGTGCCACACTGCGAGGGCGGGGTTGGTGCTGGGGGTCAAGACGCGCCAGATGAACCGCGATTTTGAGTATCCATCGGGGCGGGCCGACAATCAGTTGCGGGCGTGGAACCACATTGGGCTGTTTGAGCCGAAGTTGGACGAGGGCGAAATCCCGAAATACGCCAGTTTGGCGCGCGGGGACGACACGGGGCGCAGTTTGGAGGACCGCGCGAGGTCGTACCTGGATGCCAACTGCGCCTACTGCCACCGGCCCGGCGGCACCGTGGCGTATTTTGACGCGCGCTATGACACGCCGCTCAAGCAGCAGAACCTGATCGCCGGACAAATTCTGCTTGACGAAGGGATTGACGGCGCCCGGGCTATCGCGCCGAATGATATTTGGCGGTCGCTGATTTACATGCGGGCCGGTTCGCTCGATGCCATCAAAATGCCCCAACTGGCCCACAACGCGATGGATGAGCAAGGCATGCGGCTGTTGCGGCAATGGATTGAAAGCATGCCCGGCCCGCCCGTGTTGCCGCCGCCGGAGATTTCGCCGCCGCAGGGCCGTTACGGGCAGCCGGTGGAAGTGATCTTGAAAGAGGCCGAACCGGGCGCGAGCATTCGATACACTGTGGACGGAAGCCTGCCTGCCGGCTCCGACCCGGTTTACGAGAAGCCGATCCGGTTGAGCGCTTCCACCATCTTGCGAGCCAAGGCCTTCAAGGCCGGCTTCACCAAGAGCATCACCGTGCAACAAGTGTTTATTATCGGGGAGTAATAAGGCCGGATAATATATGCGGTGGAATTTGATTATTGTGCCGGGCATGATATATTAGGGGCGGTCGTATGTATTTTCCTGTTTTTTTTGCGCCAGCCCGGCGGCTGAGGCGGGTTGGCGCTTGCGCAATTGGTGTCTTGCAATCTGCACGATGCCGCCGGCAACGCGGGCGCGGCGATTTGAAGAAGGCAACCGGGTTGGCAGCCGCCGGATGGATTTTGGCGGCGGCGGTTGTTTTAGGTTTGACAGGCGCGGCCCGGGGAGCGGCGGCGACGCTGACGGACATTGGAGCCGCAAGCCCCACTCCGGGAACCTACGACATCTGCCAATTGAATGGCACCAGCTCGAATGATCCGGCGGGTCTAAATTACTTCGACAACAATGGCTCGCCGCCGGGCCAGACCTTCACCACCGGAAGCAGCCCCGGCGGTTACATTCTTAACAGCGTCGCCCTCAAAACGTCAGGCAACGGCAGCACTTCCACTTCGCCGGGCAGTTCCACTACTTACGCCCTTTACATTTACACAGTCACGAACGTCAGCGCCGGCAATGCCACCCTGATTACGACCTACACCGCCACCGCCACTTTTACACAGAACGACTGGCTGCAATGGACCAACTTGGGGCTTGCCCTGAACGCGAACGCTCTCTACGCCTTCGCCCACGCCAGAACCGGCGATCCCGGCTCCGCATGGGAGAGGATCAGCGTCACCAACGGCAATCCCTACGCGGGCGGCCAGATCGCTCTCATTCCCGCCGCCGGGGGCGCCATGAATTTCGGCAACAGCAGCGCCTTTGACATGACATTCGATCTGGGGTTGACGCTGGCGCCTCCGGCCGCCGTCTGGTCCGGCGCCGCCAGCGGCAACTGGGATAAGGCCACCGCCAACTGGATTCTCACTCCGCCTGGAACGGCGGGCGATTACGCCGACGGCGATTCGGTGGGGTTTGGCGACACGGGAGTTTCGCAGTTTAGCGTGAATCTGGCTTCCACTGTCGCGCCTTCCAGCGTGACGTTCAGCAACTCGGCGCATAATTACACCGTGGGCGGCACCGGGGAAATTGGCGGCAGCGGTTCGCTTGCTTTAACCGGCGCCGGCGCCGTGACATTGAACATTTCCAATGCCTTCGCCGGGGCGGTGACGGTGGGCGCGGGGGCGACGCTGAACTTGAACGGAACGAACACCTACGCCGGAACGACCACGATTGGCACGGGCGCCACGCTGGCGATTGGCGGCGCGGGAGATTTGGGCAACGGCACTTATGCGGGCGCCATTTCCGACAATGGCACACTGAACTTCAACAGCACAACCGCGCAGACTTTGACCGGAGCCATTTCCGGGACCGGCGGCGTGACGGTCAGCGGCGGGACATTGACGCTGGGCAACGATTCGCTGGCTGACGAGGCGTACACCGGAGCGACAGTGGTTGGCAACGGCACTCTGATTCTAAACTTCCCCAATGCCGGAACCAGCGGCATCTACAAGAGCAGCGGTTTGACTATAAATAATGGCGGCACGGTTTCACTTATGGGATCCAGCGCCCTGGAGGGTTACACGGCAGCCACCCCCTATTTGCCGGTGACCATCAACGCCGGTGGCACACTAACAACCCCGGCAACTGGTTTCGGATGTCACCTATACGGGGTATTGAATCTGAATGGAGGCGCTCTTGCCATGTCAGGAAGTCCCAACACCACTTATGCCGGTTGGGAAATAGGCAATCAAGTCAATGTCAACGGAGGCGCCGCCACTTCCACCATGAGCGCCCAGCAGATGGGTCCCCAGCAGACCGGCGGAACCGTCTTCAATATCACAAGCGGCGGTACGTCACAGACTATTCCCGGCGTGGATGTGAATGTTACCGGCACGTTCACCAATAGCAGCGGCGCGGCGGATACAGGCATCATTCTGACAGGTACCGGCGTCATGGCGCTGGCAGGCGGGTCCAACGACATTGCCCACGGCATCACCATCGGCGGCGGCGCCACGCTCCTTCTTACGAACGCGGCCACGGTGTACGGCCCTGTTCTTATTACAAACAACGGCGCCTTCATTGATGGCAGTACGGCCGCGCAGACCCTGAGCGGCGTTATTTCCGGGACGGGCGTTGTTGAAGTTACCGCCTCCGGCACCGCGCTGACTCTAAACGCTGCGGACACCTACAGCGGCAACACCATCATCAACGCAGGAACATTGTTCCTGGGAGTCGCCGGTTCCATCAGCAACACACCCAGCATCAGTGTGGCTGGCGGCGCGACCCTGGATGTCTCGGCGTTGGCGGCATTTGCGTTGGGCGGGAGCCAAAGCCTGTTGGGCAGCGGCACGAACAACGGATCGTTTATCACAACGGCAGGTTCAAGGGTCTATGCCGGAACCGCCGGCGGATATGGCACCAACATTTTTACCGGCAATCTGACGTTTGTTTCCGGAGCGGCCTGTTACCTGGGACTTGGCCCCACCTATAATAGTGCGAACGGTGAAATTATCTTGAATGGCGCGAGCAGTGTGTTGACCTGCGGCGGCGCTACTATTTTCATCAATTGTGGCGCGACGCTCGACCAGACGCATGACTATACGCTCCTCAATGTAACCGGCGCTTCGGGCGTCACGTCCGGCGCTTTCAATGCCGTGCCGGTCTGGCAGGGGACGACGCCGGCAAATTCGGGCTACTATACCATAGTGACACTGCCGAACAAGGTCGTGCTTCACTATAACGCCACCGCCGTCTTGCCAGCAGTGACGAATCTGGCGGCTGCGAGCCTGGGTTATGATTACGCGACGTTAAACGGCCAATTGATATCCGAGGGAAACCCCATTCCGTCGGTGCAAATCTACTATGGAACAAGCGATGGGGCGGCCAAACCGGCGGCATGGGCCACAAACGTTTCGCTGGGCCTGCAAACCGGATACTTCAGCGCGGCCGTATCCAATCTATTGCCGTCAACAGTCTATTACTATGCCGTCTCAGCCACGAACGCGGCGGGGACGGCGTGGGGGCAACCCTCAGAATCATTCACCACGCTGGCCCTGACTGCGGCAGTGGTGACGAACCTGCCCGCTTCAAGTGTTGCGCCCGGCTCGGCCGTCCTGAACGGCGAGGTTATTCAGACCGGGACGCAGACGCCGGAAATTACATTGTTTTATGGGACAAACGATGGCGGCACGGACGCCGGGGCCTGGAGCAATGTGGTGGTTCTGGGATTGCAAAGCGGCAGTTTCAGTTACTCTGCCGGCGGACTGTCGAATAACACAACCTACTATTACGCGTTTTCCGCCACAAACTCCGCCGGGGTTGCATGGGCGACGCCTTCGGAAACCTTCATGACGCCGACGCCGCAGCCAGTGCTTACATATCACTTTGATAACACCCGGCAGGGAGCGAACACCAATGAAACGATACTCACGCCCGCAAATGTCAACACCAACAGCTTCGGAAAATTATTCACCTACACTGTGGACGGCTATGTGTATGCCCAGCCGCTGATTGCGATCAATGTCACCCTGCCCGGCAATGGCACTCACAACTTGCTCTTCGTCGCGACAGAGAATGACACGATCTATGCCTTCGACGCCGACAATTACGTTCCCACACCTTATTGGACGAACAATTTCCTCAATTCAGCGGACGGCGTTGTGACTGTTCCGAGCGGTGTCACACAAGGCAATGTCGTGCCTCAAGTTGGGATTACGGCAACGCCGGTGATTGACCCGGCCACGGGAACGATCTACGCCGAGGTGATGACGCAGGAAACCGTCGGGACCACGACCAACTATGTCCACCGGCTGCACGCGCTGGACATCGCGAGCGGGCTGGAACGGACCAGTTACAACAGCCCTGTTGTGATCGCCGCGAACAATTATCCCGGGACGGGATATGAAGGCACAAACAATAACAATGGATACGTTATTTGGAATCCGGTAAAAGAACTCTCGCGCCCCGCCTTGTTGCTGGCCAACGGCATGGTGTATCTTTGTTACTCCTCGTTTGGCGACCACCCTCCCTACTACGGATGGGTGTTCAGCTACGACGCGCACACGCTGGCTCAGACGGCCGTTTTCAACACCTCCCCCAACTCCGGCTGGGGCGGCATCTGGATGACCGGCAACGGCCCCGCCGCCGACAGCAACGGGAATATCTATCTCAACACGGGCAATGGTCCTTTTGACGCTAATACAGGCGGAGCGGACTATGGCGACAGCATCATCAAGTTGAACGGAACCAACGGACTGGCGCTGGAGGATTATTTCACGCCCTATTACCAGGCGATGCTTGACAGCCAGGATTTGGACATCAGCTCCGCCGGAGTGCTCCTGCTCCCGCCCGCCGGCGGGACCAACCTGTTGTTGAGCGGCAGCAAATACGGCCCCATCTACCTGCTCAACGCCACCAACATGGGGAAATACAACACCGCCAGCGACAGCCAGATCACCCAGGAAATGACCAATGCCGTCAAAGGTCAATGGAGTTCGGCGGCCTGCTTCAACGGGAATCTCTACTTTGTTGGATGCAATGTCTATGGCGGCGGCAGTGATGTCATCAAGCAGTTTGCCATTACAAACGGGATGATCAACACAAACCCGGTCGCCCAAGGCTCGTATGCCTACAATTATCCCGGCGCAACACCGGCCGTTTCGGCCAGCGGCACGAACAACGGCATCGTGTGGACCGTTGAATCCGCGGCCTGGTCCAGCAGCGGCCCGGCGGTGCTCCACGCGTATAACGCCACCAACGTGGCCCAGGAGCTTTACAACAGCAGCCAGCTCCTTTCGCGCGACAACCCCGGCGTGGCCGTGTTGTTCACCCTGCCGGCAGTGGCCAATGGCAAAGTCTATGTCGGCGCGCGGTTCGCCGTGTCCGTCTTCGGGCTGAACACTTTCGTGTCACCGCCCGTCATCTCCCCCGGCGGCGGCGCCTATGCCAACGCCATAACCGTGACCTTGTCGGATGTCACCCCCGGCGTTGCGGCCATTTACTACACGCTGGACGGCACCGTTCCCGGAACCAACTCGCTGCTCTACACCGGGCCGTTTGTGATCACTAACACGTTGATCGTCCAGTCCGTCGCCGTCAAACCGGGGGCCGTCAACAGCGGTGTCTCTTACGCCTCCTTTGTCAACACGGCGGCGCCCGGCCAGGGCCTCGGCTTGCTGGGTCAATACTGGACGAATACAACCGCGTCGGCGTTCACCAATCTGTCCTTCGACACTTTGGCGACGCTCACGCGGACCGACGCCGTAGTGAACTTTGACTGGGGAACCGGCGGGCCGGCCCCAAGCATCGGGTCCACCAATTTCACCGCGCGCTGGACGGGCGCGGTGCAGGCGCAATACAACGAAAGCTACACTTTCACCACCATCGCCAACGACGGTGTGAGACTCTGGGTCAACGGACAATTGCTGGTGAACGATTGGACGGTCCATGCCTCCCCGGCCACCAACAGCGGAGTCATCGCGCTCAACTCGCAGCAGCTTTACAACATCCGCATGGATTATTTCCAAAACACCGGCAGCGCCGCCGCCCAACTCCTTTGGAGCAGCCCTTCCACCATGCAGGCCGTCGTCCCGCAAACTCAACTTTATCCCTATTCCAACCCTCCCCCGTCCGTCATCCTCACCGCTCCCGCCGGCGGCTCGGCTTTCACCGCCGCCGCCTCGGTTTCCCTCGCCGCCGACGCCGATGCGCTTTACAATGCGTTGAGCTTCGTCAGCTTCTACACCAACGGCGCATTCATCGGGACCGTGAGCAACGCCCCCTACTCCTTGACGGCAACCGGTTTGCCCGCCGGCAGTTATACTCTCACCGCCACCGCCACCGACGGCAGCGGGCTGGCCGCCACTTCGGCGCCGGTCGCCATCACCATCACCGCCGCCAGCGGCCTTCCCTACGGTCTGACCACCAATGCGACGCTGACGCCATTCCTGAACCAGAACATGCCCGGCTCTTACGCCGGTTCCATCCCCTGGATGCTTTCTCAGACCGGCGCGTTTGCCAATACCCCCAATCGCATCCCCGCCGCCGGCTTGATCCCTTACACGCCCAACACCCCGTTGTGGTCCGACAACGCGCTCAAAAGCCGCTATCTGGCTGTTCCCAACAGTGGCCTTCCCATTACGCCGGAGCAACAGATGGGTTTCGCTCCCACCGGCCGGTGGACCTTCCCGTCCGGCACCGTCTTTGTGAAAAACTTTGACCTTGTGGTGGATGAAACCAATCCGAACACGCCCGTCCGCCGCCTGGAAACCCGGCTCCTGGTGCGCGACACCAACGGCGCGGTCTATGGCGTGACCTATAAATGGCTCCCCGACAACAGCGACGCCCAACTCCTGACGGGCAGCCTGACCGAAGCCATCCTCGTTACCAACGCCACCGGCGTGGTTACGCAGAATTGGTACTATCCCAGTCCGGCGGATTGCCTGACCTGCCATACCGCCGTGGCTGGTTACGTTTTGGGCGTCAACACGCGCCAACTCAACGGAACCAACACTTATCCCGCCACCGGCGTCGCCGACAACCAGCTTCGCACCCTCAACCGCCTGGGCATGTTTTATCCCGCCTTTGACGAAGCGGCCATCTCCGGCTTCGAGCAACTCTCCAGCGTGACCAACCCGAATGCGCCGCTGGTTCAGCGCGCCCGCTCCTATCTGGACGCCAATTGCTCGCAGTGTCATCAGCCGGGCGGCACGGGCATCACCTTCGACGCCCGATACGACACGCCCCTGGCGAGCCAGAACATCAGCAACTACCCGGCCGTGTTCGCGCTCGGTGTTGATAACGCGAGGATCATTTCGCCCAACGACGTGTGGCGGTCCATGATTTACGCCCGGATGAATACCGAGAACCCGGCGGTCAAGATGCCCAATCTGGCCAGGAATTTAATTGATAGCAACGCCGTGCAGCCTTTTGTCGCGTGGATCAACAGCATGGGCGCCACGCCGGCGCTGGCCCCGCCGCTGCTTGCGCCCGCCTCGGGCATCTTCACCAACTTTGTGACACTCGCCATGCAGCCGCCCGACGCCAACGCCGTGCTTTACTACACCCTGGATGGCTCGCTGCCAACCACCGCCTCGCCGCTCTACACCGGGCCTTTCACTGTCACATCGAGCGCGACAGTCACGGCCAATGCGTTTGAAGCGGGCTATGTCAACAGCGTGGCGGCGGCCGGGTTGTTCACGATTGTGCCGCCGCTGAACAATTTCTTTGCGCCCGGTTTCCTGCCCAACGGCACGTTCGAGATGCAGTTTTGGGCGGCGGCGGGGCAGACGTTCGTTCTGCAAAGCAGCAGCAACCTGATCAATTGGACGTCGTTCAACACCAATACACCCGCGTCGGTTCCCTTCACTTTGGTTGATCCCGGGGCCGCCGGCGCACCCATGCGGTTCTATCGGATCGTCCCCCAAAGCAGCCCATGAAGACGCGCCCCATTCCCAATCTGTCGCGCGGAACTTGCGCGCAACTTGATCTCCTGGCGGTCATCGCTGTCATGGTGATCTGCGCCGCGCCGCTTCCGACCGCGCGGGCGCAAACCAATGCCGGGGCGGTTCCCAATGTTCAGGACGTCAAAGCAAGTCCGCCGCCGGAAGATCCCGAAAGCCTGCCGTCCCGGGTGCGGGCGATTGAGGAAACCAGGGAAAAAATCCGGGAGCAATGCATCCAGGGGCGGCGGACCATTTGCGGCAGGATACTAAAGGTGCTCCCCGATGGGCTGATTGTGGAAAGTGGTTACACCAATCTGCTGCGTCCGCCTCTGGACCAATCCTGGCTGGCGCCTGGCACGGTCCAGGCAACGCGGGAGCCGAATCTGGTGGAAGCCAATGAGCCGGGATGCGTCTGTGTGGGGCTGGTGTTTCTTACTGACATTCCCAAATCGCGCTCGGCCAAACCCAAGCTCTATGATTACGTTGTGATACAGGGTTATCCGGCGGGACAATACACCTACACCTCGGTCGGAACCACTCGACGAACTGTCCGCCGCTTCTCCGCCATCCTTCAAACCGCCATCCTCCTCAATCGCGGCGCCTCCGGTGCCGTGCCATGAAACGCATTTTCCCATTTTGAAAACCGCGCAAGCCCCTGATTTTGAAAGGGCTTTCGTTCATTTTTTATTTCGGTTTCATGGCTGCGGTTTTCTTCCAGCAAGCAAATAACCACATGGCTGCGAATGCGCTCATCCTTCTTGCGATAGATCGGGCGCATCGGCACGCTCGCCGCCGGAATCCGCGAGATACTGGAATGCTGGTTTGAAAGGCGCCCGATCCGTTCCAAATACCTGATCGTGGGCGGCGGCAAACTCGCCGGGGCGGGCACCCATTCTTACAGCGCTGGCAATGCGACCGGCGGTTCAGACGAAGCTGCGAAGTTCAAAAAAGGGAAATAATGTCGCTGTCAGCCCGGGAGAGACGCGGCGGGAGGCGATTCGGCAAATGGTTTTGTTGCTGCGAGATTACCGATTGAATCAAGCAAGTAATTGTTCGCCAAAATTACGAGAAGTTTGTGCCGTGCCTATTTATAAATCATTGATGAGCAACGATGCAGAATTCTCTGTGACGAGGGTTCGATTCCTCTCGGGTGGAATCTCCTCCCACAGCAGTGAAGCCTTTCAGTGAAATCTTCAGTGAAGGAGTTAAAGCGGGTTAAGCCGGGTAATGGGAATTTACTTGAAATTCCCTCGTAAATCGCGTAGTTTTAACAGCAAATAACGGGCAGGAGTCGTTCAATTCCGACCCTCGCCTCCATCTCCAACATGCTCTACTGCAAGCAGTTGGGACTTTCAAGAATCCAAGTGCCAGCAGAAATGCCAGCAAAATGACCCACGCCACTCAAACTGGCTTGAACTATGCTCGTACTACCGTAGAACTAGCCTTGAACTTCCTAACGGTGCTGTTTCCGTCTGCTCTAAACTTCTTCCCGACTGGAGCCGGTCATGAAGCAGAGCTTTCGACTTTATCGGCGAAACGGGGTTTACTATTGTCAAGACAATGCCACGGGCAAGCAGGAGAGCCTGCACACCGATGACAAAGTCGACGCCGGGCGCATCCTGCACGCGAAAAATGAAGCCGGGCAGATGGGAACTCTCAATCTGCAAATCGCCCGAGCTTACATGGTGGCATCCGATCCCCTCATGCCGGAACGAACCTGGCGCGACGTCATCCGCTCCATCATCGATGAGAAAACCGGTCCCACCCGGACACGCTGGGAGAACACGGAAAAGGACAAGGCCCTGGCCGCTCTTTGGAATCTCCCGGTAGTGCAAACACGGGCCGATCAACTGTTAAAGATGCTCAGGCATCTGCATGGCGGCCTGGCTCGCGATCACCATGACGTATTGCTGCGGTTTGCCAATGGTTTCGGCGACGATTTTGGACAGAGAGGCCAGCAGGGCTTGCTGCTTATCCTCAGTCAGCGCAACGGTAGTTTCGAGTCTTAGGAGTGGCATATATAATATCTGCTACCAACGATTGACGGCCTGCATGCCGGCTTCAGGATGAATGGCACGTAGTTAAGGCATAAGATACGTCAAATCAACCACTTGCGTCTGCTCACTCCTGGCACCTTCTTGAGAATGGTTTTCAGTGAAAATGCCTGCATGCTCTCGACGGTTCTTTGAAG
>Ga0181530_10003233_pt1 | contig 18462 bp, 19 predicted proteins | sample PEATcosm2014_Bin_42_FD_119769 | JGI IMG/M metagenome (GOLD analysis project Ga0181530, IMG submission 119769) | Peatland microbial communities from MTU Mesocosm Facility, Houghton, MI, USA - PEATcosm2014_Bin10_60_metaG | ecosystem: Environmental > Terrestrial > Soil > Wetlands > Peat | place... | reverse complement strand
TCGCCGATGCCGTCTTTCAGGGACAAGCTCACCGCGCCGGAACTGGCCGACGTGGTCGCGTATCTCAGTACCTTCAAACCTCCGCCCGGCCCACCAGGCCGGGGTGGAACAGGAGCACCCGCCGCAGCGCCTGCCGGTGCCCCGCCCGCGCCCGCCGCTCGCTGACCCCTGATTTTTCGGCAACGGCGTTCGATTGAGAACTGCATCGCGGGACCACGTATCATAAAGATCTCTCCACTGTTTGCCGGGGTCCTGAAAACGAAGAGAGTCGAATCGCATGCCCAAGATGAAAGAGTTTACCGTAACGATTGAAGACAAACCGGGCGCGCTGGGGAAGTGCTTCCTCGCTCTGGCGGAGCGTGGAGTGAATATCCTGGCTTTTCAATCGTATGTCGAGGAGGGCGAGAGCCTGGCCCGATTGCTGGTGGACGATCCGGCCAGCGCCATGGACGTGCTGGGCGGCCTGCGCATGAACTTCGAGGAGACCGAAGTCGCCGTAGTCAGGCTGGCGCACAAGCCCGGTCAATTGGGTCGCGCGGCTTTTGCATTGGGCGAAAAACAGATCAACATCGACTACTCCTACTGCGGACTGGAGCCCGGATCGGCGCGGGCGCTGGTGGTCTTTGGGGTAGACAACCTTACCAAAGCCGCGAACCTGCTGGATGAGCTGCCCACCGAGGTTGCGTAACTGCGGGAACACGTTATATGACTGAAAGCACGCGCCTCGAATTCAACGACGCGCAGGGCCGCCGCGTCGTCCGGATCGATAAGGATGTTTTCACCATCGGACGCCGCGCCGGCAACGATCTGCAACTCGCCGGTCCGGAGATTTCGCGCGACCACGCGCAGATCCTTCAGCGCAATGGCCGCCACGTAATCCGCGACCTCGAATCGCGCTATGGCAGCTTTGTCAACGGCGAGCGGATCACGGAGCGGCAACTGGTCAATCTCGACCGCCTTCACTTTGGCGGAAACAGTCCTGAGTTACTGTTCGTCGCGCAGGGGGCGGGCGGTGTCGAACAGGTCGCGGACCTGGCGGTCGGCGATTTGCGCCAAGTCTCTTCTCTGCTCGAAGGCCTTCGAGCCATGGGGTCGAGCCGCGTTCTCGACGATATCCTCGCGCTGGTTCTCGACTCCGCTATCGATGTTGGCGGCGCCGAACGCGGCTTCATCATGCTGGCCAACGCGCAGGGCAAGCTGGAATTCAAGCTGGGGCGCGGGCGCGGCCGTCAGCTTCTGGCCGGGACCGTCTTTCAGACCAGCAACAGGATTCCGGAACAGGTCTTTCTTACCGGCCACCCTCAGATCGTGACCGACATGCTGGAAGGGGACTGGGCCGGGTCGCACGGCGCGACCATCGCCATGGGGATCCGCCACGTGTTGTGCGTACCGCTGCGCCTGGTACAGTTCGCCGAGCGGCACGATGCGGCGCCTCACGAGGAACGCCGCATCGGCGTCCTCTATCTGGACAGCCGGGACAAAGGCTCGCTGGCGTCGCCCGTCACCGGCACGGCGCTCGAAACGCTGGCCAACGAAGCTGCCGTGGCGATCGAAAACACGCGGCTCTATCGCGAGGCTCTGGACAAGGCCCGCATCCAGCAGGAGCTGAACATTGCCGCCGACATGCAGCAGGCTTTGCTCCCGCCCCGCCTGCGCCGCGGCGCGGGCTTTGAGGCGGTGGGCGCCATGATTCCCTGCCGTGCCATCGGTGGAGACTTCTTCGATTACCTCGAACTGCCCGACGGACGCATTGGCTTCGTGCTGTGCGACGTGTCCGGCAAGGGACCATCCGCGGCTCTGATGACCGCCATGATCCAGGGCATCTTTCGCGCGCAGGCCGAAGACGCGCACAGCCCCGCCACCACCATGACGCTGGTAAATCGAGTGCTGGCCCGCCGCGCAATCGCTTCCAAATACGCCACCGGCTTTTATGGCGTGCTCGCGCCGGATGGCCGCTTCGTCTCGTCGAACGCGGGACACAATCCTCCCATTGTGGTGAGGCGCGACGGCACGGTTAGCCGGCTCGAAAAGGGAGGCACGCCACTGGGATTATTTGCAGCGTCGGCCTTTGAGGAAGAGGAACTGACACTGGCGCCGGGCGACACGCTGCTCTTGTTCAGCGACGGTCTCAGCGAAGCCGAAAATTCCGATCTGCAGGAGTTCGGCGAAGATCGCCTGATCGAAACGATGGCTGCCGAACGCCACCGCGAACCGGAAGCTCTGCTGGAATTTCTGCTCGCCCGGGCGCGCGATTTCGCGGGCAGCCAGCCGCAGTCCGACGACATCACCGCGCTGATCGTTCGCTGCCCGGCGGACTAATGTCCTGAAGTTGGAAATCCGTGCACTAATTCTGACGGTAGGGCGGTCCCCCCGGACCGCGGCCGACGTCCCCGTCGGCTTCTTCGGAGAGAGGAAAGCGTCCTTGCCACAAAACAAATGTCGCGGCTCGTGGAGGCCAGACCGGGGGGCCGGCGCGGACTAGGGCGTCCGCCCCACTCACGACTGGCAAGACTTATTAAACGGATTTCCAACTCAGGACACTAAGTTGATCATTTCAGAAGTTCGCCAACGTATTCGAGAACTTTTTCAAAGCCGCACCCCGCGCGCTCAGAGCGGTTTTCGAGGCCCGCAGGGATCGCGACGCAGGCAATCATCCCGCCCGAGAGCCACGTCCAGGAGCGCTGAGTTTTGCCCGATGGTGTCTTGGATCTGTTGGATACAGCGATGGTGGTCTGAAGAATCGAGAGGGCCGATTTTGAAGCTATAGTGTTTTAACCCGTCCTTAACAGCAATACAGAGTTCCGCCAGCCCCGCGCCACGATACTTTTCACACGTGCGGTATCAGACAAAGGCGGAACCTAAATCTCCCCCGCCTCTTCAACGGGCCCGATCCACTGCACGGGGCTGGTAGTGAAGATCTGCAGTCCGCCGAGACTGAACTCCATGCGGAAGCCCACGTACACGCCCTTCGCCTTCAGAAAACTGCCGCCCAGCGTGCTGCCGGCGAGGCGTACCGGCGTCAGCTCCGGGAAAAATTGTCCGCCGCGCACCAAAACCTGCGCCTGTTCGGCCGACACGATCGTCAACTCATACAGGCTGTTTTGCGTCCGGACCTTCAGCGATTGCAGATCTTTCAGGAGGTCAATCTGCACCCCGTTCTGCCAGGCCGATTCGGACCATTTGCTGAGCAGCGAACCGGCGGGATAGTAACCGCTCTCCGATCCCGGATCACCGGCAGTGTTGTGCATGGCTTTCGGCCGCCTCAATCGACATTTTATTGCACCGCCGGAGAGCTTATAGTGAAATGTGTGATAGCATCCTCCGGCAGAACATGTATCGCGCTGACGCCAGGCTGACCGCCGGTTTCCTCGTGGTATCGGCGGCGTTGTGCTCCGCTCAGACCAATGTAAACCCCCGCGCGCTGCTTGAGGACGTTGCGTCCTCGAAGCTCGGTGCGCGCGCCTGGCGCGCCGAAGGCTTCGAAACCGATGAACTCACCGGCGAAGGCATGAACCTGCGCACGGAGACGGCGTTTAAGGCAGTTTTCCGCGACCCGTCGCACATGCGATGGGAAACCACCGGGGACAATCGAACTCTCGCGGTCTGCGACGGCGCCGACCACTGGGCCTATTCCGAGCCGGGCACCGGGTTTTACCGGACCCCGGTCGAAGTGAGCCCGTGCACGTCGCAGCTTCCGGCCCTTGAAGGCCTGCTGGGCAGCCTGGTGTCCGCCACGGTTGTGAGCGTCGACCACGTTCCATTTGAGGGCGTCCCGCGGGACTGCGAAATCGTCCGCGCCGAATACCGGATTCCGGCGCCGAAGAGCAACAGCACCACGGCCGGGACAACAATCATACGCACCGCATGCGTCGAACCTGCACGGAAGCTGATACTGCGCGATCGCACGGAGAGCTGGGCCACCGGCTCCAATACGCGCTTCACCAGAACGATCGCGTTCACTTCTTATGAGAGGGACGTGGAGATCCCCGAAACGGCCTTCCGGTTTGAGGTTCCGACCGGCACCTTCCTCGATCCCGGTCCTCAAATCGGAGACGGAGAATCCGGCGTCGCGGATGGAACGTATCGCATTGGCGGCGGCGTCTCCAGGCCCGAACTGATTCAAAAGGTCGAACCATCCTGGACGGAGGAAGCGCGGCATGCCGGAATTTCGGGGCTCGTGTTGGTATCGCTCACCGTGGACTCCGAGGGTAGTCCCCGAAACCTCGCCGTAGCGCGGGGATTGGGTTACGGCCTCGACGAAGAAGCCCTCAAAGCGGTTCGTCAGTGGCAGTTCCATCCCGGCTTGAAGGACGGCGTTCCCGTGGCTGTGGGAAATCTCACGGTCGCGGTAAGCTTTCCCGGAACTTGAAAACGACGCTCCGCCCACGCTGGCGGAGACGCTGCCAGTCGACGCATTTCCATTTACTGCTATTCTGGACTTGCAAAGCGTGGACCTGAATCTCGAAACACTCAAAAGCGAAATCCTCGGGTACCTCGAAAGGTCGGATTTCGCGATCTTCCAGAGTCATGCCGGAGGGCTCGAAGGGCTCCCCGTCATTGCGTGGGATACGGAACGGTGCCCGGACTACCGTTTGTTTCTCGATACCGCGCGCAAAGCGGGCGAGAAGATGATCCTGTTCGCGTCGAGGGAACTGGCCGAGGACGAACTCGACGAAGCTCGGGAGGAACTGATGGAAACGGAGTTCACCCGGGAAGAACGCCGGGACCTGGAAGGCCGGCTGGCCAAGGCTCAGAGGCACATCGGCGCCACGTGCTCGCTCGAACTTGCGTTCGGTCACAACTCCCACCTCTATGTCTATGAGGCGAGGCCGGACTGGTATGAGGATTTCCTCGACGCCTGCGACGAAATCAGCTCCGTGTTGCCGCTGGACGACAGTGAGGGCGCCGGCGGCGACGGGCTCGGCGGCGGTTACTATTCCAACAACTAGCCGCTGGGTTTTCCCAACCCAAGCCGGCGACAGCCGCGCACTCGCCGAGTTAACCGAAGCCCTGCAATTGCCACCGGCGGCGGCGCGGATTTTGTTGCAGCGGGGATTCCGCGAGGCCGGCAGCGCCGCGCAGTTTCTCAATCCGAGGATTGAAGACCTGCACGATCCTTTTCTGCTGCGGGATATGGATCGCGCGGTGGAACGCATTCGCCTCGCAATCGGCCGGCGCGAGCCCATCGAGATCCACGGAGATTACGACGTTGACGGCGTCACATCGACGGTGGTGCTGAAAAAGGCGCTCGAACTCGCAGGCGCCGAATCGGGCTGGCACATTCCACATCGCCTCCACGATGGATACGGGATGCAACCGGCGGCCGTTGAGGAAGCCGCCGCGCGGGGTATCCGCCTGATCGTCAGCGTCGATAACGGCATTCGTGCCGGCGCCGCCATCGCGCGCGCTAACGAACTCGGGGTGGATGTGATCGTAACCGATCATCATCTGCCGGAAACCGCGCAACCACTGGCGCACAACGGACCTTCGGCCTGTGCGCTTCCTCCCGCGCTGGCCGTGATCAATCCGAACCGCACCGATTGCAGCTACCCGAATCCGAACCTTTGCGGAGCTGGAGTGGCGTTCAAGCTGGCGCACGCGATCCTGGCAGGAGCGGGATGGCCGGCCGCGCGGCTCCATCGCGTACTGGAATCCTTCCTTAAGTTGGTGGCGATTGCGACCGTGGCGGACATCGTGCCGCTGACGGGCGAGAACCGCGTGATTGTAAAGCACGGGCTCAACGGGCTCGGCGATGTCCGCAATCCCGGACTTCGCGCTCTGCTTGACGCAGCGGGATTTGCAGACCGGGTACCGGATGCCGGCGAAGTCGGGTTTCGCATTGCACCCGCCATCAACGCTTCGGGCCGTATGGACAGCGCGGGACAAGCCGTCAGGATGTTCCTTACCGGCGACCCGGAGGAAGCCAACCGGATCGCGCGCGAACTATTTGCGTTGAACGTGGAACGCCAGACCGCCGAGCGCTCCATTGTAAAGGAGATCTTCGAGCGGTGCGTGGAAACGCCGGTGACGGACGGCGACGCGGCGCTGGTGCTTTGGGGCGAAGGCTGGCATCGGGGCGTGGTGGGGATTGTGGCCAGCAGGATTGTGGAGCGCTTTCACCGCCCGGCCATCGTGCTGGGAGTGGAGAATGGCGTGGCGCAGGGCTCCGGCCGCAGTATCGAAGCGTTTCATCTGCTGGAGGCACTGGAAGGCATGCGCGAACTGTTCACGAAGTTCGGCGGACATGCGCACGCGGCGGGTCTCACCCTGCCCGAATCTTCGCTGGCGGCCTTTCGAGAGCGCTTGCGGGCATGCGCCGCGGAGCGGCTCACTGCGGAGGATATGCGGCCCACGGTGGAGATAGACGCAGTGGTTGACTTTGGAGAAGTGAACGATGCTCTCTGGCGCGCTCTCGAACGAATCGCGCCGTTCGGAATGGGCAACCGCCAGCCGTTGTTTGCGGCGTGCGGCGTGCAATTGTCCGGACCGCCGCAGATCTGGAAAGAGAAACACATCAAGCTCGCTGCCCGGCAGGGCGCACGAACGCTGATGATGAAGGGTTGGGGGCTTTCGGACCTCGCGGAAGAACTGCGCGACGTGAAGACGGTGGATATCGCGTTTGAGATCGAGCGCGACTGGTTTGGCGGCTGGGGTTTGGTTGTAAGGGCCTGCCGGGCGTGCGAAGCTGCCACGGCGATTAGCCTGGGTGGTTGATCATGAAGGTGGCCGTGCCGTCGAAGAATTCCCGCAATTGCGCTTCCACTTCGGCGGGCAGCGCCGCCTCGGCCAGAGCGTTGTTCATCAGCTGCATCCAGCGGTCGCGCGCCGCTTGCCCTATCGCAAACGGCGCGTGGCGCATACGCAGGCGCGGATGGCCCCGCTGCTCGATATACCGGGGTGGTCCACCGAAACGGTATATCAGGAAATCCCGCAAACGGCCTTCCGCGGCCAGGAGATCGCTTGCCGCGTACATTGGTCCCAGCAGGGGGTCCTGTGGAACCTGGCGGTAGAACGCCGCGACCAGACGGCGAAATCCGTCCTCTCCTATCAGCGTGAAAATTTCCCGATCGTCCACCGGCAGCCGCGACCAGTATCGCATTCGCCACCGGGTCCCCGGTAGAATGAAAATATGAAATCGGGCCTTATATTTTTTGCCTTTGTTTTTGCCGCGCTCGCGGCCACACCGGATAAGCAGGAGGCTCAGGGGCAGTTGCTCGATCAGAACCAATATCTCTGCTCAAACTGCTTTTTCGGCGCCAGCACTTACTACTATTGCTTCGAAGCCGGCAATAAGATCCTAATCGGTTATCGGAAAATTCCTACGATCAACTGGAAAGATCAGGCTTCGAACGATCTGACCAAAGCTCATAAATCGTGGACGCCCTGGACGGCCGAGGGCCAGACCGTTCCCCTGCATTACGACGATAAATACATTTGGGTAACCCGGCCCAACGGCAAGACGGTCAAGCTGAAGCAGGATTACTCGACCGATATTTTCGTCAATAACAGCCAGTGCCGGAGCGCAGTCAAGAGAAAACCCGAGTAGAATCAAGGCGATGAGTCTGGCAGCCGGACCTGCGTCTGCTATGGAATTCCGATTGCAACGCTACCCTTCGCCGGATGCAGACAATCGGACGAAAAGTCACAATCCGCGAGCTTCTGAGGCCGCACACAAAGACGCTGATTCTCGGAACCCTGGCGGCTGTCGGAGACGCAGTCGCCAACCTGCTGGACCCGGTCCCTCTGAAGATTGTTCTCGATAACGTTCTTCGATCGAAGGCGCCCACCGGCTGGCTCAACACATTGATGGTCTCGCTGGCCGGCGCCGACAAGCTGGCCATCATCAAGTTTGCGGCGATCGCCGTTCTGGCCATTGCTCTCTTTGGGGCGCTGTGCACCTACGCGGAAAAACTGCTCACTACCAGCGTCGGCCAATGGGTGATGCACGATCTGCGGCAGACCCTCTATTTCCACATCCAGCGGCTGTCACTCGCCTACCACGATCAAAAAAGCACAGGCGATCTGCTCAGCACCGTAACCAGCGACATCGATTCCATCCAGACTTTTATCAGCTCGAACCTTCTCGACGCGCTGATCAATGTCCTGACCCTCGTGGGAATGGTCGTTGTGATGTTCTGCATCAACTGGCAGTTCACGCTGATTGCGCTCTCGGTTGCGCCTTTGCTCGCGCTGGTTGTTTTCAAGTACACGCGCAGCATCAGGAAAGCTTCGCGCGAAGTGCGCAAGAAACAAGGCGAGATGGTTTCCGTAATTCAGGAAGTGCTTTCCTCCATGCGCGTGGTAAAAGCGTTTGCGCGCGAGGATTACGAAGTGCATCGCCTGGAGGAAGAGAGTCTCGAAAACGTCGAGATCGCTCTGCGCGCGCGTGCCGTCAAGGCCCGGCTCTCCCCCCTCGTCGAAGTGATCGTCGCGATCGGGACGGGGCTGGTGCTCTGGTTTGGCGGGCGTCTGGTGCTGGCCGGCAGCCTCTCGGCGGGTTCCCTCGTCATGTTTATCTGGTACCTCGGAAAGATGTACAAGCCGATGCAGGAATTGTCGAAGATGACGGACGCTTACTCGAAAGCGTCCATCGGATACGAACGGATCCGCGAGATTCTGGACATGGAGGGCGAGGTTAAAGATCAGCCGGGAGCGCGAAAAATCGCGCGGCTCCGGGGGGAAATCGAATTCGATCATGTAACTTTCGGATATGACCCGAAATGCCCGACGCTCGAAGACATAAGCTTTCGGATCGAAGCCGGCCAGATGGCCGCGTTCGTCGGCCCGACCGGCGCGGGCAAGACCACGATCATCAGCCTGATTTCGCGCTTTTACGATCCCGTCTCGGGCGCGGTGAAGATCGATGGCATCGACGTCCGGCGGTACCAGCAGCGATCCCTGCGGGAACACATCAGCGTGGTCCTGCAGGAAACCGTGCTGTTCCAGGGCTCCGTCTGGCACAACATCGCGTACGGCAAGCCCAACGCCAGCCGCGCGGAGATTCTGAAAGCGGCCGAACTGGCGAATGCGAGCGAGTTCATCGAGAAGATGCCGAACGGTTACGACACGCTGGTGGGCGAGCGCGGCGTCAGCCTCTCCGGCGGCCAGCGGCAGCGCATTGCCATTGCGCGCGCGGTGATTCGCAATACCCCGATCCTCATTCTGGACGAGCCGAGCTCGGGGCTCGACGCCGAGTCGGAAAGGCTTGTCTTCGAGGCTCTCGACCGTCTGATGAAAGGCAAGACCTCAATCGTAATTGCGCACCGGCTTTCCACCATTCGCTCGGCCGACATCATCTTCGTGGTGCAGGACGGCAAGCTGGTCGAATCCGGCAAGCACGAGGAGCTTTCCGCAGCCGGGGGCCTCTACGCCGAACTCTACGAGATTCAGTTCGGCGCTCTGAAGTAGCAGCCCGGTTCAATCTGACAGCTTGTTCAACTCGGCAATTCTTGCTTCCACGATCGCCGAGAAGCCCACTACTTCCTTCGGCGAGTAACCGGCGGCGCCGAAAGCGGCCTGGATCTGCTCGGCCGAGAGTTTGGCCAGTATGGATCCGATCCAGCGCGCATCCGCGATGGGGATGTCCTTGCGGATCCATTCCATGTTGATGCGTGATTTGAAATCCTGAACTTCGAGCGCATGAATCAGCGCGGGGCGGCTCGGGGTCCCAAAATCCACTACCGGGGGGTTGACCTGTGTAATGAATTTCGATTCCGTGTAGCCGGCCAGATTCCCCTTCGATTCCGCGCGGGTGACTCTGCGGCTCGCGGTGCCGAAGCTGGCGCCCAGATCCGTCACGAGGTAAATCCGCTTGCCTTCAAATTCGTATACCGAATTATTGGCGTCCTTCAAATCCCAGTTATTGATGAGCGCCATCATGACCCTCAGGCCATTTAACTCGCGCGTGCCGCTGAACGGATTGTCCTTCCATTGCCAGGTACCGTTTTTCTCTTCGCCCTTGAGATATCTCTTGAGCCGGGCGTTATGCATAAGACCATCCGGTTCCACCTGGTTCTCACCGCGCCGCAGGTTCGACGGCATATTGTCGACCTTCAAGTCCGGCAGGAAGTACTCTTCATCGGCGAAGTAACCTACCGCCCATACAAGGCGCGAAGCTGCTGTTTCCGGATGCGCCTCTTCACCAAGCTTGATCTTCCACTTGACGCCGTCGGCGTCGGTGATGACGAATTTGGGATTAGTGCCGTTGAGGTCCTCTTTGACGAATTTGAAAGGATCGCGCGGCTGATGCTGCGGGCCTCCCGGGCCATAAAGCATGTCGCGGGTAGCGATATCTAGCGGGTCTTCCCACAGGACGGCGGGTGCATTTGCCGCCTCTTTCGAAACCTTCTTGGGCGCGGCAAACGCTGTGACGCTTAAGGTTAGTACCAGCAAAGGCGCAAAGGCGCGCGCGGCAATTTGTGTCATTCGGCTCACTTCCCCATCTTTCGCTGCAATACGGATGCCAAATTGCAGGGAAAGTTAAACAGGCTGCGGTTTTTCGAAATGAGGAACGAGACTTGGGGAGACCCAACGTGAAGTGTTTGGTCCAGCCGGGCGACGGCGCGATGCCATTGATTAAAGGCATCAATGACGCCAAAAAGAGCGTCGAGATCGTGATATTCCGTTTCAACCGGAGCGAGATCGAAAAAGCGCTCGCCGGCGCTGTCACCAGGGGAATCCATGTGCATGCGCTGATTGCCTCGACCAATCGGGGTGGCGTGCAGAATCTGCGGGACCTGGAGATGCGCCTGCTGGCCGCTGGAATTACGGTTTCACGCACCGATGACGACCTGGTTCGCTATCACGGCAAGTTGATGATCATCGACCGCAGAGTGCTTTTCCTGCTGGCCTTCAATTTCACTTATCTGGACATGGAACGCAGCCGCAGTTTCGGCGTCGTCACAACCAACAAGAAACATGTGGAGGAGGCGGCCAGGCTTTTCGACGCGGATACCAAACGCCAGCCGTACGCGGCGGGCAGCGCCACGTTTGTCGTCAGCCCCGTGAACGCGCGCAAACATATCACCGCATTCATCAAGGGCGCGAAGAAGGAGCTTCTGATTTACGATCCGGAGGTCAGCGACCCGGCGATCATTCGGGTTCTCGAAGCGCGGGCCAGGGCGGGTGTGGCCGTCAAGATGATCGGCAAACTGAAGGCGAAGAGCGCCGTGCTGGCGGCGGCGAAGACGCTGCACATTCGATTACATACGCGCTCCATCGTCCGCGATGGCTCGTGGGCCTTCGTGGGAAGCCAGAGTCTCCGTTCGCTCGAGTTGGATGCCCGGCGCGAAGTCGGCATCATCTTCCGCGATCCCAAAGTCGTAGCCCGCCTGGCCAAAACCTTTGAGGAAGACTGGGAAGCGAAGGAGCAGAGGGAGGCGCAGCCTGTCTCAGCCGCGGAATCGGAACAACAGGGGCAGGCTTCAGCCGCAAAGGTGGCAAAACAGGTCGCGAAGGCCGTAGTGGACGATATGGCTCCGGTCAAACCTGTCTTTGAGCTGACCCTCCGCGAGATGTCCGGGTCGGTGCCCGACACCAACTTGAATCATCCGGAGATGGAGGCGACGGTAAAACAGGCCGTCAAGGACGCCGTAAGGCAAGTGGTTCGCGACTTCGTCGAGCAGGCCAACGAGACAGAGGGCGCGGGGACGAAAGCATGAAGCTCGTGGTGGCCATGGTTCTCCTGACGGACGTGCTTTGCGCACAGATCGGCCATGCTCCGGTAAATGCCGATTCCGCAATCATTCGGGATTTCGAAAAACGCGTCGCCGCGTATCTGCAATTGCGCAAGAGCATCGAGTCGAATCTGCCCAAGCTCAAGGCTACGCCGTCGGAAGAGAAGATCTCGCATCATGAGATCCAACTCAGGCATGCGGTTCGCGAAGCCAGAAAATACGCCCGGCCGGGAGACATCTTCACGCCTGAGATATCGGCGGAGATTCGCCGGCTCATAGCCATGGCGATGCACCCTGACGGACCGGAGATCCGCCAGAGTCTGCGCAGCGCGGAACCGGTTCAACTGCATCTCGCAATCAATGAGAAGTATCCGGACGGCGTGCCGCTGCAGACAACCCCTCCCTCGCTGCTGGAGAACCTGCCGGCTCTGCCGCCGGAGATTGAGTATCGGATCACCGGCCGCGACGTGGTTCTTCTCGACGCGAAAGCCAATCTGATCGTCGATATCATCAGGGGCGTTTTTTCATGATCGCTATCGGAAGCCGCTGCGCGATCCTTTTTCTCGGTATTCTCACCCTCGACGCGGTCGAGGACCTGCCGCTCAAACAGGGCTCGGTGCGTTTTGCGGTCATCGGGGACATGGGAACCGGCGACAAAGCGCAGTATGAGGTTGCCCAGCAGATGGAGCGATACCGCGAAAAGACCGGGTTCGATTTCGTGCTCATGCTGGGGGACAACATCTACGGCGGCAAGAGCCCCGCGGACATGAAGAGGAAGTTTGAATACCCGTATGGCCCGCTGCTCGACGCAGGCGTCAAATTCTACGCATCGCTTGGCAATCACGATAATCCCAACGAGCGTTTCTACAAGCCCTTCAACATGGGCGAGAAGCGGTTCTACAGCTTCAGGAAGGGAAACGCGGAGTTTTTCGCGCTCGACAGCAACTACATGGACCCGCAGCAGGTGGAATGGTTGACCAATGCGCTTCGCGATTCGAACTCGACGTGGAAGATCTGCTATTTCCATCATCCCCTGTATTCCGACGGTAAATTCCACGGACCGGACACCGACTTGCGGGCGCGTCTCGAACCCATTTTCCAGGCCTCCGGCGTCAGAGTGGTGTTATCGGGGCACGAGCACCTTTACGAAAGAATCAAGCCGCACGGCGGGATCTATTACTTCGTGCTGGGCAACTCCGGCGAGTTGCGGCCGCACAACCTCAAACCATCGCCGGACACCGCCAAAGGTTTCGACACCGATCGCGACTTCATGATGGTGGAAATCGCCGGGGATGAACTCTATTTTCAAACCATTTCGCGCACCGGCGAAACCATCGATTCAGGCGTGATCGATCGCAAGTGAGACAGAGCCACCCGCTACCGGGCGGCGCAGGGAGTAGGACGCCATTTGGCGCCGTCCGGCTCCTTCTTGAAATGCGTGCTGGTGATGAACTGACCAGCCAGATATTGTGGATCGTCCACCAGCGTCTTGACGATCAAGTACTGTTCCCCGTCCGGCTCCCTGATGGCATCGAAATACTCGGTCACCACGGCATTGGCGCTGTAAGGCACGCCGTTTTTGCGCAAGTATCCCGGACGAATATGGGTGGTTACCACTTTCAGCGAGCCTCCCGGACCCGGCGGGCCAAAGCCGCCACCGGACTGATGGTCCCAGGATGCCACGGAATACCCTTGCCAACCGGCATCGCCGGTTTCCGGAGGCTTCCCGCCGAAATGGAACAGGCGCGTCTGCGTCCCCGCGTCCGTTTCCAGTTTCAACGTGTTGTCGTCCTGCCAGGTAATGTGGAAACGCCCGGGTACGCGTGTGATGGCCGCCGCTCCGTAGGCCTTGCACTGATTGCCATCCGCTTCGTCCTTAGCGGGATCCCATGAGTCAGCCAGCTTTCTTCCCGCGCCGTTGATGGGAACGCCATCGTAGTCGCCCTTGGCCGGTGTGACCATGCGCCAGCGCCAATCTTCCGTAACCAGGGACACCCAGTAGCCGGTCAAGTCTTCCGGCGCGGTGGCTTTGGCCGGCCGCGGAGGTCCGAAGCCCCCCGGCGGGCCAAACTGGGCAAATGCGCCAGCCGCCGAACTCAAGAGCACCAATACAGTCAATCCGCGGTTCATTTCTTGTTGTCCTTCAGACTCTTGTATACGGCCTCGACGAATTTGTCCGTCGTCCAGAAGCCGGTGGTCGATCCGTAAAGCGGGTCGTAATCCAGCGTGGGCTTGGCCGCCTTCACCTGTTCCAGCGTCATGCCCTTGCCGACCATATCCTGAATCCGGTCGCGAATGATGATCGCCATCTCGCGGTATTCGATTACATCGCCCAGATCGCACAGCCGCCCATGGCCGGGAACGACCATCGTGCCGCCTTCCTGCCCATAGACGGGAATGATCGTGTCCACAATTTTTTGCAGTCCGGCGATGAAGCCCTGAATGCTGCCTCCGCGATCCAGATCGATGACGGGATAGTTCGTCGTCGTGAACAGGTCGCCCGTGCTGATCACGTCCGAACGGCGGAAGAAGACGATACTGTCGCCATCGGTATGCGCCGCCGGAATGTGGATGACCTGAATGCCTTCGCCGTTGAAGAAAATGTCTTTCTCATCGCCGACGAAGGTGTCGGTCGGCCACGCCGCCGATTTAGCGGCATCCGGGCCCTTAGCGGCACTCATCCGGTTCAGGATGTTCTGATGCGCGATGATTTGCGCGCCTTCGGCCGAATCCTTGATATCCGCCGACACGTTGCCGCCCGTGATCGTGCTGCCCGCCTTGCGCAGCGGTTCGTTCCCGCCCGTATGATCGCCATGGACGTGGGTATCGACGATATAGCGGATCGGCCCTTTGGAAATAGTGCGGATTGCCGCCACGATTTTGTCGGCCAGGGGCGCGTACATCGTGTCGACTAAAAATACGCCGTCCGCGCCCGCCTGGACAGTGATGTTTCCGCCCTGTCCCACGAGCATGTAGACCTGGCCCTGCACCGGAAGTACGTGGATCTCAACCTTGCTGAAATCCTGATTCTGCTGGGCGTACCCCAAGCCGGCCGCCACAACCGTAAGCGCAAAGGCACGCTCAAATAATTTGAGTCTCATATTTTTTTCTCCGGAATGGCGCCTAGTTCTTCTTCAATGGCGGAGGCTTCGGCAGAGTCTTCAGCTTCAGCTGATACTCGGGATACATCGTTTCCGCCCCGCCCATGGCAGCTTCCACCGGTATTCCATATCTGGCGGGAAACTCGGCGAGGAACTCGTTGGTGCCGGGCAGGTGATGCGGGATCTTGCCTTTCGGCATCACCACCTCAACCACGCTTTCACACGGATACGCGCCCATCACAAGACCGGGACTCTCCACGAAATCGCGCGTCCGAATGAATGGTTCCGTCAGATATGCGGGATCGTGGATGACCGTCACCCATGTCAGGTGATTGCCGTGCTTGATGTAGTTTTCATATACGATCGCCCTGTCGCTGCGGGGGATGCCGTTGCGCCGGATCCAGCCCTGCTTCAGGTGAGTTGTGGTAACGGTAAGGATTTCGCCATCCCACTTGCCTGTCGAAAATCCCTGCGACGTGTGCAGCGCGTAATCCGGCGGATGCGGACGCCCGTCCATCCAGATAGTTCGCTCGGTGCCCCACGCCTCGTGGTGCTCGTGGTAAGCGATCAGCTGCTGTGAATCCTTATCCCGCTCTTCCCAGATCCGGATGTTGAAGAAGCTGGGGACGTAGTCGATGGGATGCACCCGGCATTGATATTCGGGAAGGGTGAGAAGCGACGCGTCCCAAGCCTCCGCATGGGCGCGGGCGGCGGCATTGAGCGGAATCCCGAGGTAATCGCCGATCTCCGGACCAGGCAGACGCTCCGGGAAATCCTCATCCAGCGTCATGGCGTAGGTTCCGGCCAGATTGACTTGGGCGGAGGAGAGGCTCGTCAAAAGAAAAATGGCTGCAATTCCAGCCCATTTCAGGTTTTTCATATAAATTCTTACAAGCGTAGCGAAAAGTACATTGTAACTCCAGGGCGGCGATGCTCTTCCCCGCTAGCCGTCAAACTTGCGGCAAACTGTGGATGCGGCCGGCACGCTTACACTGAATCGGACGCTCCCGAATCACAGCTGTCCCGTTTGGGCGTTTTCGGCGTCCCTCGTTGGCGCCGGGCCACGTACGGAGATTTGACGTTTTGGAATTGTATTCTGTGAGAGCCGAGCATTGGCTGCGTATTGTCCGGCACGGGTAGAATGCCGACCAGGCAGCCAAGTATATAGTAGGCTAAAGTTGCCCGGGGAGGGACTCGCGCAACACGTTGGACTTCCGAATCGCCGTTTGTTAGCATACTTCCGTCAGTTCGTCTCCAGAATCAATCTTGGGCAGGGACTGCGGATGGAACATGAAAAAGTCGCTTTTGCTCGCGGTATTGCCGTTGGCTTTGGTGTGGCCGGCATTCGCCGATGTATACGGGGTTGACTTCCCTCAGGCTCAGGCCTCGTTTCTACCAGCTTACGGAGGATATACTACTTTGGGTTACGAGTTCACCGCAAACACTGCTGTTTCCGTGGACGGCCTCGGTACTTTCGCCGTCGATGGGTTCCAGTTGCCCACTAATGAGCCGGTTGGACTCTGGGATTCCGGCGGGAACCTGTTGGCCTCGACGACCCTCACGACCTCCGATCCCGTCATCGTAACCCCGGCCGGCGGAAGTTGGGTGTTTGCGGCGATCACTCCCGTAGCACTGACGGCAGGGGACAGCTATTATGTTGGTTCGGTGGGGCCGGAGGCCTATGCGTACGGGTTTTACGGTTTCCCGGGGTTCACAGTAGCTCCCAGCATCACGTATGTCCAGGATGCCTTTGGATATGGCAATTACAGCGTTGGGACGCTTTCGTTTCCAGATGCCACCTCATCACAACCGGGGTTCACCGGGTTCTTTGGCGGCAATGTGGAGTTGAGCCCCTCGACGGTCACGCCGGAACCTGGTTCATATGCAGCGTTGATCCTCGGTTTCGGCGGCGTTATGCTGGTGGTCCGGTCGCGTCGCGAGAAACAGCGCCAATAATTCAGGCGTGCGGTTTTTTCGCCCTACGCCGCGCCCTTGACCTCTTCATGAGGGATCTCAGCGTAACCGAGTTCCGGCGACATCATAGTCACAAAGCGTGGCGCGCCCATGCGCCGCTCCCGCAAAACTCAACGCGTCAGCCTGCCGCTGCTCTGGGGAAAAGGCCGGCGCGGCCCCGCCTGCCCGAATACCGAGACGCCTTACGACCTCGCAATTTGATTGACATCAACACGCCCGGTGCGTCCGCATTGGTACGCCGCGCTCAATGAACCGGACGATTCGTCGCTCCTGTTCTGCCGCATGACGATGCTCGGCTTTCTTCGTCTGCTGCCGATCGGTCCGTGATGGGCGACAGCACTGTCACGCCGGATCGCGCGTTCAGCCTATACGACCGACGGATTCGGGACACACCTGTCGAGCTCGCGCCCGAGCCGTTGGGAATCGACAGGCGGTTTGCGGCAGGCTTTGTCGCCGGTCTCCAGTCAATCGGCCACAAAGGCGATTGCGGACTGTTATCTGGTTGGGTTTGCAGCTGCCGCCGGCGGCCGCAGAGAGTCGCGGTAAGGAGCTCGCCGGAAACGCCCGCCATTTCGTTCAATTCTCTGTCGGCGTCTTTTCCACGTGGTCGACGATGAGTTGATCCACCGTCGCCTTGCGGGACTCCAGCTTCAAGCCCATCGACTGCACCGCATCCGTTACCGACGAGCCTCCCGCGCCGGGATCCGACGCTACCGGTACGGCGCCCGGCCCCGCGGCGCCACCTGGCGCGGCCATCGGAACGTTCACGCCCGCGGATCTCGCCATCGCCATTATTTCAGCCAGCGAAATTTCGAGCGACGCGTCGTAGTTGCCTTGTATGCCGGTCATGTCCACAATTTGCCGGCCGCCCGCTCCGCCGCTCAATTGCGTCATCAGCTGCGTCATCATGTCCGCAAAGCCGGCCATCGTCGTCATGCTGAAATCCAGGTGCATCGACTGCGTAGCCAGGTTCATCTTGTAGGACATTTTGCCCTTAAGCCCCATATCGACTACCGAACTGCCGGTCGCGATATCGACCTTTGCGCGCACGGGTCCGTCCGGCCCATCCATTTTCAGCTCGCCTGCCTTCAGGGGCGCGTCCTCATCGATAGCCACCGGCTTCTCGGCTGAAGCCTTCAGCTTCGGGCCACCCTTGCCTACGACAAGCGCCAACACCGGGTGTTCCGCGCTGGTACGATGCGTCACCAGCTTGAACCGCTCTTCGAGAAGCGATTGCAGCATTTGGGGCGCATCGTTTTTTGTCGATCCCTCCGGCATCTTCGCCACGATGTCGAAGCGGGTTGTAGCCATCCAGTCGGGTCCGGTGATCTGGTAGGGCTTCACACCGTAGGCGTATGTCATGAGGGTCTTCAGGTCGAGGTACAAGTATTCGGCCCGGCGAGAGTCGATATGCGCTCCCATGGGCATCTTCCCGCCGCTTCGCAGGGCGGCGATCATCTTGGCCTGGTCCATCGGCTGGGCCGGTTTGACGGTGGCCACTTCGAAGGATGGCTTTGTCTGGGCGAAAGCGGCAATGGCCGTGAGCGTCAGGCAGAGAAGGAGTTTCCTGAACGTTTGTCGCATGCGGTTATTGGTTCCTCTGAAATAGTTTACCGGCAGGCCTGATTGCGGCAACCAGGCAAGCATGATAGCTTCTACGAAGTGCCTCGCTCAGGAGTTCCATCCATGCCTCGAAGTTTTTTCTCATTCCT
>Ga0181530_10003232_pt1 | contig 18463 bp, 10 predicted proteins | sample PEATcosm2014_Bin_42_FD_119769 | JGI IMG/M metagenome (GOLD analysis project Ga0181530, IMG submission 119769) | Peatland microbial communities from MTU Mesocosm Facility, Houghton, MI, USA - PEATcosm2014_Bin10_60_metaG | ecosystem: Environmental > Terrestrial > Soil > Wetlands > Peat | place... | reverse complement strand
GTTAGCCGTGCATTCCCATGCTGTTGTCCCATGCGGCTGGTGGGTTGAAGGTTGTTGTTGTCACACCTCCATCCTCCAGTCCCCAGCCGCGGGGACAACCTATTGAAACTTCACACCTAGCCCGCGTGCGGCCCCTCCCCCGATTTGCGGCCGCAGCATCCTACCCGGCGACGTCCCGTCAGGCGAAGGCGAACCATCCCCGGAAGACGCCGCTCAAGCAAGGAAGCCGACAAAGAGGAGGCAGGCGACCATCGTGTAGCCGGTGAAGGCGCCCAGGAACGGCTTCAGCGCCGGTTGCAGCCGAACATGGCGCTGATAGAGAGAGTCGAGCATGACAAACCCAAGGCTGAAGAAGACCAACAGGGCGGGCAGGACCAGCCGCGGCAGCCAGAAACCTGCGGCGTAAGGATCCGCCAGGCGGGTCAGGCTGAACAGGATCGGCGAGTAGTATCCCGCCGCCAAAGCAGTGATTACGATGGCGGCATTCGGAAGAAACGGCCGCCGGAGCAGCAGTGATTTGCCGCTTAGGAAGCCGCAGAACAGCGTCCCGGCCAGCGCGAGGGCAGAATGGACGAGGCACCAGCGGACCGACCAGGTCTCGAGCGTCTGGGACAGCGCCGTCCGCTCGCGGAAGAACGGCTTGCGGGTTTTCTGGAGCCAATCAGTGGAAACCTCCTTGGGGGGGGCCTGAAACAGATCCATGACGTCGGTGACGGCGGAAACGTGAAGCAGGCCGAGGTAACTGTGCTTCCCAACCTCGTATATCTTGTCACGGAAATAGCCCGGCGCCGAGAGGAGCTTCAAGTCGCTTTGCTTCAGCAACAGTATGTCGCTCCACCGCATGACCGACGGCTCGCCCTTCTGGAGCCAAACATCCCCCCTGACCGATCCCCCCACCCTCTCGATTTCCCTCATCTGCAGCAGGAACAAAGCGCTTGGTAAGGCCAGGGCCAGGGCGCCGATTGAACCCCAGCGGAGGCGTTCGCCCCGGCCCAACCGCGTGCCGATAGCGAACGCAAGCAGCAACGCCAGGGGCGGAAGCAACCCGGAGAAGGTGTATTTGCACATCATGCCGAAGGATACACAGAGCGACATCCCGGCCCAGGAGCGAACGCTCCTCGGATTTTCAAATAGCCGCAGCGTGTAAAGGGCGGCGAGCGCGAAGACGGGGAGCGTGAACGCATCGGCGGCAATGACAATCGAGTGGATGACCCGGAACGGCAGGAAGGTGGCGAACGCCGCCGCGGAGTAACGAAGCTGCCAATTCGCGATGCTCTTCCAGAGAAGCCCGTAGATCACCCAGAGCCCCGCGATATTGAACGCGAGGAATCCCAGGGCGATGATCGCAAGGTAGTATTTCGCGCTGACGTAATTGTGGACCAGGTTCCCGAGGTAATAGAGGGCGGGAGGGCTCGTCTGGGAATAGCTGAAGCTCCAAGGGGTGTAGGGGAACGTGAGGATCAGCCCGCGATGATAGAGAAAATCCTGCCCGATGTAGCCATAACGGGAGATTCCCCTCAGGCCCACCATGCAGGCGACGGCCGCCAGCAACCCCAGATACATCCGATCTCTTGCCGAAAACGAATCGGCCCGCTGGTTCATCGAAGACGGGAGCATCGAGGTAGGTCGATATGCCTGTAGGCGCCGGACCGATTACTGAGAACCGACAGTCGGGCAGCGAGACTTTTCCTTGCCAGGCTCTGGCCCCTTGCCCGTCGGGGACGCTAGGCGGCCTCAAGCAGTCGCCGCATCCAACAAGGCTCAGTGCGCCACCGGACGGACAAGCCCTATCGGGCCGGCGCCTCGGAACACCCCGGCACGTAGATTCGGAACGTGCTTCCAAGCCCCGGGGAGCTCTCGACCTCTATCCACCCGGCATGCTGCTTCACGATCCCGTGCACGGCCGCCAAACCAAGGCCCAGGCCCCGGCCTACGCCCTTGGTCGTGAAGAACGGCTCGAACAGGCGCTGCCTGACGGAACTGTCCATACCGCATCCCGTGTCCTTGAAACTGAGGCGCACTAGCGATCCCGGTCGCGCCCCCGAGCCCGGAGCCGAGGCTGCGGGGGAGTCATCGATCCTGGTCACATCCACTGTCAGGCATCCGCCCTCGGCCATCGCGTCACGCGCGTTGGTGCAAAGGCTCATGATCACCTGATCGATCAACGCGGGATCCGCCTCCACCCATGCGGGAGACGGCCCCCCAGTAACGCGAAGCTCCATGCCCTTTCCCAGGAGGCGGGCAATCTCGGGCTGCAGCCTCGCCATGGACTCCCGGAGGTCTATCGGCTCCTTGCGCAGGAATTGCTGCTGTCCGAACGACACGAGCTTCTTCGTGAGATCGGCCGACCTCTTCGCCTCCGCGTCCAGCGCCAGTATCTGGCTGCTAACCTCCGCCGGCAGCTGCCGGTTCTCACGCAGGAACCCGAGCCGCATCATTGTCGACGTCAGGATATTGTTGAAGCTGTGCGCTATTCCGCCGACCAGCTGGCCGAGAGCCTCCAGCTTCTGGGCCTGCCTGAGCTTCTCTTCCAACGCGACTCGGTCAGTGACGTCGCGCGAGTTGATCACAAGGCCCTCCGTGGCGGCTCCCTCGCCGGCGCTGCTGCCCACCGTCTCGAAATACCTGTAGGTCCCGTCCGAGTGCCGCAGACGCCACTGGACGGTCTGCAGCGCCTTGGGGGCGCCGAGTAGTTTGTCCAGGAACTCGGACCCCGTGGCAGCGTCGTCGGGATGGGCGAGGTCGAGCAGCTGCCTCCCCATGATGCCTTCCGCGGAGGTGCCGAGCGCGACCGCCACCGCGGGACTGGCGAAGCGGATCGTGCGCTGGGCGTCCACCACCATGATCACATCGGAAGAATGCCGCACGAGTGCCTCGAAGCGCGCGCGGCTCTCGCGCTCGACTTCCTCGGTCAGCCACCGGGCGTTGTCGCGAAAGACGAATACCTCGCGCACAGAGAGAATCACGAACAGGAGCGCGAGGCTCCCAAATATACGCGAGAGGGCGTCGGGCGCCGGGCGGCCGTGGATTATGAATATCAGCATCCAGGCGCTCACGACCAGGATGGTTAAGATCGGCAAAGGGCTCGACGCTGCGGGCTGCACGGCCTGCCGCCTCGCCGGCTTGTCGGTCTCAATGCGCCCCGCGGCCAGCAGATACAGGCCGAGCGACAGTGCGTTCACCACGTTTACCCAGTTAATCTTACCGCTTTGGATGAATCCCTGGACGCTATCCAAGAGAAACAGAAGATCGGCCAGAAATGAGATGCCTATGGCCATCACCAGCAGCCTGAAGGCGCCCGGGGAAGGCAACGGCATGCGCGTCAACAGTATGATATTGAGCGCCACGATGCCGCTCAAAGTCACCACCGGCCAGGCCAAGACCATCGCCGCGTCATAGCCGGACGACGTCGACAAGCCCGGTTTCACGACGAACAACCAAAGCGGCACTCCCACGCCCGCGATGAACACCGCGCTGTCGACGAGCAGGCGCCCGAGGCCGATGGATGGACGGGCCACACGAGGCATGTAAAAGAGCCCCACTAAGGTTGCCGGGTATGTCGACATGTAGAGCAGGTCCGACAGGTTGAAAATCGCCTTGCTGCCCGGATGCAGCAGCCTGTCGAGCAAGAGGTAAAGTGATCCAATCCCGGCCAGGGCCAAGCCGCATGCGATCCAGCGCAAACCTGTCTGGAACTTCTCGGGCAGGTCCGGGCGCCGCGCCGAACGAATGAAGGCCATTACGCTGAAAAAGACGAGCAGCGTCAGGGAACAAACCTCCACTTGCCGATGCATGGGGGTCCGCACAGGGGCGCTCAGGAGCCAGAGCACCAAAACCCCGCTCAACAGGACCCCGACTTGAAACCCTGTGAAGAAGCGGCGACGAAACGAGCGCCACAAATCAATCATTCCCGAGTATGTGTCGTTGGAATGGGCGATGGCTATTAATCGGCGTGCCCGTGGAAAATTCCGATAAGAAAAATTGCCTATACAATGGGATGCGGGAGCGGGTTCCGGAATCCGGCCATCGGGCGACTGGCGATCCCGGTGACAGTGATCCCCGCATCCGCCAGCGTCGCGCGCCGCGCTCATCAGATGACGCCGCGGCATTCAAATTCCCAGACGGTCAATATAACAATCTGCTGGTCGGGTCCTTATATAGCTATTCGGCAAGATGGGCGGCCTCTTTCGGACACAGTCGGCCAAGATCGCCCGATTTCGTGCCCCATTGAATTGCGATCCGCCACGCGGGCAATCGACCCCGTCTGAGCCGCCTTTGGGGGTTCAAATCTAAAGAAGCGGCCATAACTACGCCAAGAATCCTTCATTATAGCTGAACCGCAGCGGCGCTTTGACGAGTGATCTTGGCTGGGAAGACAGACCTGCCTTGGCCATCTGAATTCCCGAGATCCTCCCTTCCGTTGCTGGAGCCGGGCCGTGCGCACTTCGTTCCCGTGATACCGTCGCCAAAACGGCCGCGACCGGACGCTGACTCGGGCGTCGGCGGGCCTATCCGCGAAGTTTGCCGGGCTGTCCAGGACGGCCCCGACCCAGGCGAGTCCCCGCCCGCGCCCTGACCGCTTCTTCCCATACCAACTTGCAGAATCCCAGAACTGCCAATAAGCTTCGTTTACATTGCGAATAAGGGTCGCGTATACACCGCCCAAATATGAACAGGCCGCGTGCAGGCACTAGTTTCTGCCTACTGTTAGGCTTGTCGGCGATTTCGGCGGTTCCACCCCGCGCCTGCGCCTCTGGCAGCGACGAGCTGATGGCTGTGTCTTCGCGAAAGAGCAGCGACTACCTTCGCGCCCTGCAGGCCGACGGCTCGTTCCAACCAGAATTCTACGCGTTTGGGGAAGGGGGCCATTGGAGCGCCGCGGCAAGTGACGCCACCGTGGACAGGATGAAATTCATGGACGTCGCGCGCGCAATCGCCGGTCCGCTGGAGAACCAAAACTACGTTCCCGCCAACGACCCGAGAAAAACCAATCTGTTGATCCTGGTGTACTGGGGAAGGACCGGCACGGCGGCGCACTCCAATGCCTCGATCGCACTTCAGGAGTTGCAGGACGCCGCGGGGGTCGCAGCCGCAGCCAAGAGCGCCGGCACCCAGGCATTGGCCTCGGCCAATACCATTCTGATAGCGGGAGGGTCGATGCCCTGTGGAAGGTTCGATCCGGATACCAATGCTGCACAGGCCTCCGATCAGATGCCGGCCGACGATGCCATGGCGGGCGCCATGGCCGTGGCAGCAGCGGCAGATCGCAGCCGTGATCGTGCCGACGCTCGGAATGCCGCCCTGCTTGGATATGACTCGCTGTGGAACGCGGCCAAGGGCCTGAAGGGGACCCCTCTCGAGTACCGCAGGGAGGACTTGGTCAAGGAGCTCGAGGAAGGCCGCTATTTTGTGGTCCTAATGGCCTATGACTTCCAAATGTTGTGGAAGCAGAAGAAGCATAGGCTCCTTTGGGAAACGCGGGTCAGCATCCGCCAACACAACCATGGATTCGACACGGAACTCCTGGCGATGGCGCAGACCGCCTCGCGGTATTTCGGCCAGGACAGCCACGGCTTGGTTCGCAAGGAAATCCCCGAAGGCCGCGTCCAAATAGGCGATATCAGGTTGGTGGGCTCCGAGCCGGAGAAGTGACGCGCAAGTCGTCGGGGTAGGACCCGCGGGGCCGAGTGGCCCCTTCCTCGGGGACACATGGGGGCTGGAATTCGTCCGCCCTAGCGGGCCTCAGGCCGCGCATCCGGGATTCACGGCCGGCCGGGAAAGGCATGGCTGCCTGGCTTCAGTTTGGGCCGGGCGCGAGCCCGCAGGCCTTCGTGGGCCTCTTACCGGCCCCGGACATAGGCGCGCACGGCCTCAAACTGGCTGTCTCCGTCAAGGCCCGCCTCCGCCATGACCAGGGCCCCGGCGCCGCTTCCGAGGAAATGCCCGCAGCGGAACGGGTGGAGCGAGCGGGCGCGGCCGTAGTTTGAGCGCACCCAGCGCGCCATCGTCGCCAGCGTGAAATCCGTGATGCCCATCGCCTCGATCTGGTGGGCCTCCGGGAAGATGCGGTCGCGCTCCGCGGCAGGCAGCATGTCGAACAGCTCGCAGGAGGTGACGACATATGCGTTGAGGTCGAGGCCCTCGCGTTCCAGGAGCGGAAGGGCCCTGGTGATGAACGCGTACGTGACGCCGGTGCCCTGAAGGACGATCGTGCCCTGCCCCTTTCCGCGCGCCCCCCGCAGGCGATAGACGCCCTGGGCCGCGCTCGCGGCGGGCGGCAGGCCCAGGGCGGCCCGGTCCAGGACCAACTCCGGGGGACGCGTGACAAACGGCGCAATCACCGCCGGCCGCCGCGCGAGCGCCGCTGCAACGAGGAACCAGATCTCCTGGGGCTCCCATGGCGTGAGCGTGACCATGGTCCCGACCGGGAAATTGTCCTGCAGCAGCTGGAGGGACTGCGGGTCGGCATGGGTCGGGCCGTCCTCGCCCGTCTTGAGTCCCGCGTGCGCGCAGACGAGGAAGAAGGGACGGTACGCCCCGCCGTTGGCCGCGACTCTAGCCTGGTTTCCGATGGCGTGGAGGCGCGCTGCGATGTGCCCGAGCGGCGCGCTAAATGCCCCGTAGGATGACCCGACCCCGACATGGCCGCCGAACGTGGCAATGCCGGCCAGCATGGCGGTCATCGCGTCCTCGCAGATGCCGCCGATCGAAAGCTGCCGTGCTGCGGGATTGCCGAGCCTGTTATAGAAGCCGGGAGGGAAGCCTTCGCCGATCTTCCCCACGCTAGTCGATGCGAGGAGGTCGGCCGACGCCACGACGAGGGCGCCGCCGCTGGCTCGATTGTAGTGGTTGAGCACGCGCCCGAGCTCCTCGCGCGGCGTTGTCGTCGATCCCGGCTTGAGCGCGAGCTCGGGCGGGGCGCCGGTACCGGCCCGGGTGGCGGTCTCGTAGACGGCGTCGACGCGGGGCGCGCCCGGCCGGATCTGGCGCCGCCGGCCGTCGAGCCTCTGCCTGGCTGCGCGGAGCCCCGCCGCCATTGCGTCGACCGCGGGCCGCCTCGCGGCAAGCTCGTTGCGAATGATGCCCAGCGTCTCCCAGTAGCACTGCTCGACGACGCCTGCGTCGGTGCCGCCATTGCACCGCTGGGCCACACCGTCGCAGCACGGCAGATGGACGGCCTCCTTGGGCAGGAGGGGGGCCACGGCGGCGAAGAACCCCGCCGAGCAAAGGGCATGGCCCCCGCCATGGGAGGCGCGGCCCTCGATCCCGTACTGCCAGCCTTTGACCGTGCGGTAGACGACCGCCGTGGGCTGGCCATTGTCGAGGGCAAGCGCCGTGCGCTGCGCCATCGCGATCTGCTGCCAGTCGAATCCCTCAGGCACCATGATGACGTTCCAATCGTTGAGATAGGCCAGCTCCGCCGGCGTCCATTGCACGTACTCTCCCGGTATTTCCCCATCGCGGCAGACGCGGTTCGAGTCTATCGAGGCCTGGTTCCAGTCGATGTGCAGCACGACGTTGCCGAGGGAGGCGGTGCCGGCGGCCGCGAGGGCCTCGGCGGCGCGTCCGGGGGTGAGGCCGCCCTCCCCTTCGACGATATGCACGCGCGGCGCGTCCGCCCCGTAGAGGTCGGCCGCGCCCCAGGCCAGGCCCAGCGAGGCGGGCAGGCCCACGCCCGACGCGCCGGTCGAAAGGCGGACGAACGGGGTCGCCGGCGTGGGATGGCCGTCCAGCGCCTTGGCGTGCAGCTTCCGGAAGAGAGGCGCCCCTCCGGCCGGGTTGCGACGGAAGCCGAGCAGATCCTCGAGCCGCAGCTGGGACTTCTCGTCGCGGGGCAGCAGCTCGGGCGCCGCGAGCCGCGCAACCTCGTTGCGCAGCGCCCACAGGGCGTAAAGGCCGAGGGCCTTGTGGCCCGCAGCGTAGGAGATGATGTCGGCATCCTGGCGGTCGGGGGACGCGAGATCGTAGTCCATCGCGTCGAACAGCAGCCTCATCACGAAACGCCCCGAGGAGATCGAGCCACCCGGGTGGCCCGAAAGCGGCACATAGTTGTACATCACCGCGCAAAGGGTGCGGTAGACCAGGTCGAGGGTGTCGAAGTGCGCCACGGTCGCCGCATCGAGGGGCGCGCCTTCCGCCGCCACAAGCTCGGCCGCGTTGGCATACACGCCGCGGCGTGCGCCGAAGGAGATCCTTGACGCGGGCGCCCGGGCGGGAGCGGACGGGGCGGGGGCCGGGTTGGTCAGCATGCGAATTTGCCCTCCTTGAGGAATGCCTGGAAGCCGTCGCGGTCACCCGCTGCCGCGCGGATGCGCTCCAGCCCCGTCCTGAGGTCGTCGAGCCCGGTGGCGATCGACAGCCGGAGATAATGCAGGCCCTCCGAGCCGATTCGGCCAAACGAGCGCCGGTCCATCGTCGCCACCTGATACCGCCAAAGCAGGAACATCTGCACCAACGTTGACGGGCTGCTCCGGTCGCGGTCCGCCGCGGAAAGCTTCCGGTAGGCCTCGATGGCGCCGAGATTTTTGCAAAGGCCGGCGATGTTCGGGAAAAGGTAGAAGGCCCCCCCGGGCTTGCGGCAGCGGATTCCCGGAATGGCGTTCAGCCCCGCCACCATTAGGTCGCGACGCTCCGTGAAGGCCTCGCACATGTGGGCGATGCTGCCCTGGCTCAAGGGAGACTCGAGCGCGATCCGCGCGCCCATCTGGTTGTAGGCCGGCAGGCAGGAAAAATAGTTTATGTTGAGGTTCTTGAAGACGGTCGCCTCCTCGGCGGTCGGGAAGACCGCCCAGCCGACCCTTCCGCCCGTCCAGGAATACGACTTTGACACGCCGCTGGCGATGATCGTGCGCTGGGCCATTCCGGGGAGCGAAGCGATCGAGATGTGGTGGTTGCCGTCGAACAGGATGTCCTCGTAGATCTCGTCCGAATATACCCGGGCCTGGGCCGGGGCCTTGCGCCGGATGACGTCGGCTATGCTCTCGAGCTGCTCGCGGGTGGCGACGCTTCCGGTTGGGTTGGACGGGAAGTTGAGGATTATGATCCGCGTGCGGCGGCCGATGAGAGGGGCGAGGTCGCGTCCGCTGAAGCTGAAATCGGACTCCTCGCGCAGGTGCAGGGGCCTTGGCCGTGCACCGACGTAGCTCGTGAACGATTCGTAGATCGGAAACCCGGGGCTCGGGTAGATCACCTCGTCGCCCGGGTCGCAATAGGTCTGCTGGGCCAGGCCGATCGGAGGCTTGGCCCCCGGAAACACCACGACCCGGTCGGGCGTGACTTCGATGCCGCGGCGCAGCGCGACCGTGCGGGCGATGGCCTCGCGCAATTGCGGGATGCCTTGCGGATCGCAATAGTGCGTCAGGCCTAGGTCGATCTGCCTCTTGACCTCCTCGGCGATGTGCGGCGCCAGGGGGAAATCGGGCTCGCCCAGATTGCACCTGATCACCTTGAGCCCCTGGTCCTCGAGGGCCTTGATGTGCGGGCCTATCCTGAAGGCGTTCTCGCTGCCGAGCAGCCGTGTTCGGGAGGAGAAGAGCCTCGTGCGCGGCCCGGGCCTGGCTGGCTTAGCCTGCTCGGTTTCGGTTCCAGCCCGGCGTGACCGGGACGATGCGGTAGGGCGGACTGTCATGGTAATGATCCCTCTTGGTTGAGACCCATGCCGCGCGAGGCGGGCAACTCGGCCGCGGCGGCGCCATGTGCCGTTGCGGCAGCCAGACGGAGGCGGGTGGGTAAGAAACCGAGGTTGGGCACGACGGTGGAGAGGATGGCGCCGGTCCGGCCGAATGTGCCGGCCATTCCAGCGGGTCAATCATGCCATCGCCGCGCTTCCCGGACTACGCATCCCTAGGGATTCACTATGCAAATATTGATGCCATCCGGGGTTTGCCTGGCGCCGCAGCGTCGCGGCCAGGGCATAGCAAGCCCGCGGCGAGGCCGTTAAGCCGCAATCCTGTGACGGGGCGCGCCCGCCTGCATCCCTCGGCGGAGGGCCCGAGACCCGGCAAGCCGGCCGGCGAAGCCAACTGATGCGGCACGGGCTCCGTCCCACGGTCCGAAGGCGCATCTGCAATCGCACGGGAGACGGATTCCGGCCGGAATCCTCGGGGCGGTCATCCGTCTGGCATCTCAAGCCCGGACACAACCGGCAAGCCGCGACAGCCGGGCAAGCTCCACCTTAAGCTGTTGACCTAAAAAATCTTCCAGCGGAAGCGGAGCGTCTCGGTCCACGCGCTGCGGCCGGGCCCGAGAACACGGCTCGCCTCTAAATCCCATTGGAAATTCCTTGAGAGCGAAAACGTCACTCCCCCGCCTATCGTCCCGGCAGCGCTCGACGATCCCTCGGTCGACAGGCTCAGGGTCGTCTCGGCATAGGCCCCGAACCTGCCATCGGAATTCCATTGCACGGCAGCGCTCCCGTACCACCGCGTGTCATAGCGGGTGTTGGACACGTTCCGCAGTTCGTCCCATTCGACCATCGCCTCCGCCTTGAGGCCTGCCGCGACATCCCGGCTCCAGGGAAGGATGACGCCCCCCTCGACAGAATTGTTGCCCACGGCGCTCGAGTGCGTCGGCAGCATGACGTAAGGGATGATGGCGGCCTCCTGGCCGGACGAGGGATCCTTCCAGAATGTCCACTTGGGCCTGAGGATGACGTCACCGATGCCGTTCTGCGTCTGGTCCGTTCCAGTCGTTGAGAACGTGTCCCTCAGGAATAGCTGCGTCCCGAGCTCGAAATCGACGCTGTCGGTGATCCCCGCGGATACGAGCGTCGTGCCAAGCGCCAGCGCCTTGTATTGGTTGGGCGCAGCCGTGTCCGGCCGGATTCCGAGCGAGATCGCGTCCATCCGCATCAGCACGCCCCCTGGTTCAATCGTTTGGGGGGACTCGGTCACCTGCGCATGGAGGCCGGTGACGCAAGCCGCCATGATCGATATCATGCCAAGGATTGCACGATTCGACCGCGGCACGCGTTTCATTCAGCCAAGCTCCACGATGGCCGCGGAACCCGCCAGCAAAAACTCGCCCGTCCAGCGGGCGGGACATCCCGAGCCGGCCCGGACCGCACTCGGCCGAGATGAATCCTTGCCTCCATCGCCTCACCGCCAAGAGTCCCCCGGCAAGGCCATGACTCGCGTGCTGCTTTCGGTGCCGCCGCACCTGAGAGATTTCATCCACTCCCCTGCGGGGCGGAATCTTTGGGGCGGGCGGCTTGCGGAGCTCGCGGGCGGGGCCGACGTATTTGTCGGGGCCGATCCGCGATCGCGCCGCCTGGGGTCCGGCGGGGGCACCGCCGCGCTTCTTGTCCAGGCGTGGCGCCATGGCCTGGGGCGCCACCGCAAGCCGCTCTTCGATTGGCTGGAGAGTGGCCAGACCGTGGTGCTGCACGGCGGCGGGCAGAGCCGCCGCCTCCCCCTGTCTGCCGCCCTCGGAAAGGTGTTCCTGCCAATGCCTGCGGTCGATGGCCTTGCGCCGCGGCGATTCGACCAGATGCTCGCGGATTTCCAGATTCCCGCCTACCAGCAGGTCCTCCGGGAGGCCGGCAGGAAGGCCGCGGTCCTCGTGACGGCGGGCGACGTCTGGCTGGATTTCGATCCGCTCCAGATCCCGGCAGCCGCGGCGGACATCACGGGGATCGGCATGCGCGTGGCTCCCGAGGTCGCGCGAAACTTCGGCGTGTATTTCGTTGCGAGGGATCCCGGCCCCGCCGAGGGCCGCGGCCATCCGATAGCGTTCTTCCTGCAGAAGCCGGCTGCGGAGGAGATCCACCGGCTGTCGGCCCGGTATGATTTCTTCGTCGATACGGGCATGTGGCTCCTGAGCATCACCGCCCTGCGCCTGCTGTTCCGGCGGTGCGGGTGGAGCGAGAAGCGGGGTTGCTTCGCGACGCACGACGGCCATCCGGAGCTCCTGGACCTTTATTCGGAGATCGGCTCCGCTCTCGGCGACGAGACACGCGCTCCGGCCCGCCTGAGGCGCCTCGGATGGCCCGCCCTGCGCGCGGCCGTAATACCCCTTGAGGAGGCCCGGTTCTACCATCTGGGATCCAGCCGCCAGATCCTCGAGTCATTCGAGCAGATCCAGCGAGGGAAGCTCTCTTCGCAGAGGATGCTGTGCGTGGCCACGCCCCCGTCCGCCTTCACGAGTGCCTCGTCCATGCCCGTCTGGCTCGACGCCGTGGGAGGGGAGAACGCTATTCGCCTCGACGGCCTCAACATTGTCTCCGGGCTGCCCGCAAAGGCCCGGATCCGGTGGCTGGGGCAGGGCTGGTGCGTCGGGACGGTTCCTGTAGGCCGCGGCGAGTGGGTTCTCAGGGCGCACCATCTCGACGACACGCTGGGAGGCGCGGTCGGCGCGGGAGGAAGGATCTGCGGGCGGGAGGCCGCCGAATGGCTCGCCGCGCGCCATCTGCCGCGGACGAAGGGGGAGGTATTCGAATTGCCCATATATCCGGTCCTAACCGCCCCCGAAATCGACCAGGACGCCCTGCAATGGTTCTTCGACGATCATCCGGACCCTGCTGTCGGGGCGCGCTTGGCGCGCCACCGCAGACTCTCCGCGGCGCAGATCCCCGGAGCCGTGGACTTCGCGCGTTGCTTCGCACACCGCCGCGCGGCCCACGCTGTGTGCCTTCGCGCCGAATTTGAGGCCTGCATCGCGGGGGCTGACATGAGGGTCTTCACGCATGATTTCGCGGCAATTTCCGCCTATGCGCGGAGGGACGCGCCGGCATTCGGCCGCTGGCTGCGTGAACGGGGGCCACGGATCCTTTCGGCGGCAAACAAGCCCGAGCATGCCTCCCGGCTTCTGTTGCTGCTGGCCGGGCTGGAGACGGGGCGCAAGCGAGCCGCATTGATCGGCTCCAGCTTCACCCGGCTGCAGGAGGCTGTAATTGCGTCGAACAACCTTCGGAGGTCACGCCCGCGCCTCGCGCTCAAGGACGACCAGATTGTCTGGGCGCGCAGCCCCCTGCGCCTCGACCTCGCCGGGGGCTGGACGGACACCCCGCCCTATTGCATCGAGTTCGGCGGCTGCGTCCTGAATGTCGCCGTGCTGTTGAACGGCCAGCCGCCGATCCAGGTCTTTGTCCGCTCGATACCCCAGCCCAAATTCAGGCTTCGCTCGATCGACCTGGGGTCGATGGAGGATATAGAGAGCTTTGCGGCGCTTGCCTCCTTTCGCAGCGCCCACTCTGGCTTCAGCCTTCCGAAGGCGGCGCTCGCGCTCGCGGGCTTCCTGCCCGGATTCATCCCGGGAAGGCCTCCACGTACGTTGCGCGAGTTGCTCGGAAGATTCGGCGGCGGGCTTGAGATCTCGCTCCTGAGCGCGGTGCCGAAGGGCTCAGGCCTGGGCACCTCCTCGATTCTCGGTGCGACGCTCCTCGGGGCGCTGAACCGCGCATGCGGCCTTGGATGGGACCATCTCGATATATACCAACGGGTCCTTTCGATCGAGCAGCTGCTGACGACCGGCGGCGGATGGCAAGACCAGGCGGGTGCGCTTTTCGGCGGCGTCAAGCTCATCGAGACGGAACCGGGGTTTTCGCAGACGCCAAGCGTCCGCTTCCTGCCGGAGAACCTCCTTGGCGACGGCTTTGCGAACCAGACGCTCCTTCTCTACTACACCGGCGTCACGCGCCTGGCCAAAGGCATCCTCAAGGAAATCGTGCATGACATGTTTCTGGCCCGTTCGTCCACGCTTCGCACTCTAAGGTTCATCCGCGCCAACGCACAGCAGCTGCATCGAGCCCTGCAGGAAAGTGATCAGGCCTCGTTGCATCGCTGCATCGCGCGCTCGTGGGACCTCAACCGGAGGCTTGATCCCGGCACCACGACACCGCAGATCGAGAGCATTATAAAGTCGGCCGGCGCTGACCTAGCCGCCTGCAAGCTGCTCGGGGCCGGCGGAGGGGGCTACATGCTGATGTGTGCGAGCTCGCCTGAGGCGGGTCGCCGGATTCGTGCGCGCCTCGAAGAACGTCCCCTTAACGCCCGCGCGCGCTTCATCGACTTTCGTGTGTCCAGCAGGCCGGTCGATGTGACCGTGAGCTGAACGTGCTCCGCTTAACGGCCCTGGGGGCATTTCAACGCGGCCTAGATGCAGCCTGGATCGCGCGCCTGAACTCGGGATGGCTTGGCCCTTCAACCAGCGGTCCAGACGAAGCTCTGCGTGAGTCGACCTGGAGGTTCGCCTCATCCGTCGTCTCGGCTCCGCAGCGCACCGGACGTCATTCAAGGTCCGGCTCGAAACGGGCAGCAATCATGCGGTTGCTTGGGCCCGGCCTTCAATCTCGCACAACAGGGCGACCTTAATGCTTATCCGGGGCTCGATGCCTTAACCTCAAGGGCTCAGTTCCCCCCGAAATTGCTTGTCAGCCCTTTTTGATCGAACCGTAATACCCCCTCTTTGCCGGCAGATTAGCTAAGGGCGCGGTAGTCAAGTGGTAAGGCCGAGGTCTGCAAAAACGGAACGGGCATTTTCGCCTATTTCATCCTGAGTCATCTGGCGTCATAATTGACCGGAGACGGAAGCGATTGCGAAAGGAGGCAATCACCCTGAGTCATCCTGAAAAGGCTTGAATTTCGAAGTCGGGTGACAACAAGGGTGACAACATTTCGGGCTGCGCCCTCGGCCCAATTCTGAAGACGTTATGAGGTTCCGGGAAGCTTCGCCGAACTCCCGGCCCGATTGGTAGTTTGATCGAGAGCAACAGTTCGATCCGTCTGTTCATTTCCTCTCCGTCGGTAGCTCCGTCCGCTAGCAAATGCGCTCGGATCACGACCGTTGGATATTGACATATCTGACCGCCAAAAAAGAGCATGCTTGAGATGCCCAATAGGCCTAAAACCGCTGCTGAAGTAGCGATCAACGCTCTGATCGTAGACGAGACGAAAAAACGAGACGACCACGATAATGCGGCAAACGCGGCAGATGGCGCGGCGGCGGCCGCCGACAAGAAAGAGAACTATGCGGCGGCGGCCGCCGCACGTCGAAGATCTAGCCGCGAAACATCCAAAGCGGCTGATGAGACATCCAAGATCGCAGGTAAGCAATTGGTTTACGAGAATGCCAATGATCTCAAAGCTGTCCGCAGGACAATAGCTACCCTCAAAACTCAGTTAAACGACTGCAATAAAGCGGCAGCCGGTGCAGATAAGACAGCTAATGACTTGAAGCTAACAGAGAGAAAACGCCGAGGAAAAGCGGAAGAAGGCGACGGTGAACGCGAAAAAGCTCGAATTAAGCAACTAGAGAAGGACGGCGCAGACGAGTCAGCTGGGTAGATTTGGGAATGGATGCATCTTTCCGCTCTCAAAACTCGCATCGATTCTTTCGTTCAGCCTCAATAAGTTCTGTCCTTAGTAACAAGGGCGCGGTAGCCAAGTGGAAAGGCCGAGGTCTGCAAAAACGACCGGGCCATTTTGGCCTGGTTCATCCCGAGTCATCTGGCGTCATAATTTTTCGGATACGCAGGCGGTTGCGCAAGAAGGCAATCATCCTGAGTCATCCTGAGACAGCCCGAATTTTAGAATGGGGTGACAGCGCAGGGTGACAGCTTTTTAGGTTCGATCCGAGGCTAAAGCCGGACTTTCCCACACTAAATTAAATCTTTTTCGGTGTTCGTCGTTCTATTTGCAGGAGAGATGGAAACGGTCCAAAGAGAAAACCCAAATCGTGCAGCAAAAAGTCGGCGCAGCAGTCACCGAGCACCTGTCGTCTTGTGTTGGTCGGAGCTGCCGAGCCGCTCGCATTGCTATCTACTTAAGCACCAGTTCCCTGGTGATCATGGTACCCAACTCTTCACGGAGACTACCACGATTAATATAGTTCTGATTTGATTTTTCCACGGAGCCTTCGACCTTCTCCGCGATAGCATCGTATTTTTCGTCGAGGCCGTCGAGCATAGCCATATTAGGATAGGTTGCTTCGAGAATGAGATCAGGATCACTTGGACTGCGGGGATCGCATGAAGATACTTTATAGGCGATAACGATTCCGGCCTTCTTTGCCTCCTCGTTCGTCTGCTTCCACCCAGTTGCGAGCCATTTCATATACTCATCGAACTTGCCCGGTTTTGTCCGAATGAATGATACTTGTGTTACGGGACCTTCTGTGTACGGACGGTTCTCTTTGCCAGAAGCCGTCGAGGCCGACATTATCAACGAAACGCTGAAAAGCAGCGTCAGCAGTCTTTTCTTCATGACACAACTTTCGTTAGGGGGTGAAACCCTTGGGGTGGCGGAATGCCACCTTCAGGAGGATAAGACATATTAATGGCCTCTATTAGTGTCAATCCTCAGACCGCGATCTGCAAAAACGAAACAGCCATTTTGTCCTGATTCATCCCACGGCAGCTGACGGCATCCCCTGTTGATTATCAATCGGCTTACGGAAGAAGCAGATCGTCCTGAGTTATCTTGAAGAGGCCCAAATTTCAAAGTCGGGTGACAACACGGGTGACAACAATTTTGCATCTGTATGCTCCGCTGACGGAACCAAGAATTTAAGACCGCTTGCGATCTGTCAAATTTCCTTACGGATAGGCCCCTGGGCTCTTGAATAGGCTCCAAGAACTCGGCCCATCAACGCCATAAGAAGTCTTTGCCCGCAGGTTCGGCGTTGGATGCGTCGGGAATGCTTACAGCTTCGCATTGGATTAGGCTAGTGAATAGGTCAAATTATTATATCTAAACGGTTTAAGCCATTGGATAACTGACGATTGTAAGAATTCGGAAGTATAAGAAACCTTGATTGGGCGTAGCATGGGAAATGCTCGTGTTATAGAAAAGTGTCTTTTTATGCCGACACTCCCTCTGGCCGGGATGCTCCCTGCATCAACGGACGATTATCCCCAACCCCAACAAACATGACAATGAAACCTACAAGGTTCTCGGCGAGCCTATTCGCGGTCGCCGCGATTATCCTGGCCATGCGCACCACGCCTGCAATGGCGCAATACATTCCACTTACCCCTCCTAGCATGCCGGCTGGCGATGCAGCGATTCCCAACCAAATCAGCGCGAATGGCCAAGTCTTGGTGGACTATTTTAATAATAATACTGGCTTCATCGACGGTGCTTGCATCTACAACATCAATGCGAACACGTACACGTCCCTGCCAGCAGATCCGGACGCGGGCTCATATGGAAATTACCAAATCTTCCCTGAAGGACTCAACGGCAAAGGGCAAGTAGTGGGCTTTGAATGGTCGACGACGCATACCCTACCGCCGCTGGAGTCGGCGTATTGGAACCCCTATGAAGCGTATGTGTATTCCAGCTCCAGCAACACCTTCAACAACTATGTTCCTGGGCTTCCGGGTGCCTTCGTTGGGCAAGGCAGTGGCATCAACGACAAAGGGCAGATCGTCGGCGTGTTTAATGCGGGGAGCGGCGATCAGGGCTACCTGTTGTCCGGCGGCGTGTTCACGACCATCGACGTGCTGCCGACTGGCCCAATTATTTTTCCGATCAACCTGAGTGATTATCCGACAGGCGCCACCACGGACCCATACGACATCAACAATAAGGGACAAATCGTGGGCTACTATTATGATCCTTCCAATCCCTCTATGGGCCAGCAGGGCTTCGAGTATGATTCCGGCACGTATACCACGATCAACGTGCCGGGAGACATCGATACCGAGGCCGATGGCATCAACGACCAAGGAGTGATCGTCGGCGGCGCCTACAATCCATCAGGAACGACCTACGGAGACGGCTTCATCGACAACGGAGGCACTTTTACCACCTTCGACTATCCTAGTTCCGTTTACACGTTCATTAATGGCATCAGTGATTCCGGCGTATTAGTCGGCGAATACCAGAACGCTGACGGAACGTACGACGGGTTCGTCTACGTACCTGATGCCAGCCCGTCGGTTGCCCTGCTCACGCTGGGCCTGCTCGGCCTCCTGGGCCTCGGTTTCGTCCGGAGAAGGCTGACGCAAGGTTAGCAGTTTCTTTCGTAGTTCCCCAACGGGGCAAGGTCGCCGGCATCTTTTTCGCGTAAGCGCAATGCACGGCTTTGCTGTCGTGCTCCACGGCTAGCCGCGCGAATTGTTCGGGATAACACAACCCCACAAACGCACTTAGGGTCCACTGTGAATTAATATTTTCCCGCCCGAATTCCATCGGCAAGCATCATCAACACTGCACTGTCAAGGATAGGGTTCCTTCCTCAATACGGTACATTTTTACGAACAGAAAATGGCTTTTTCACGAAGAGGCGAAAAAAAAGAACGACGATAACCGTCAATTAAAGGGCAAAGGCGGCTGGGCCGTGATCGCATGCGCCTAATCAGTCATCTTTGGCGTCTCCCGAAATTGCTTGTCAGTCCTTTTTGATCGAACCGTAATACGCCCTCTTTGCCGATAATTTTATCAAGGGCGCGGTAGCCAAGTGGAAAGGCCGAGGTCTGCAAAACCTCTATGCGTCGGTTCGATTCCGACCCGCGCCTCCAATT